>Ga0208964_1000828_pt1 | contig 15138 bp, 11 predicted proteins | sample AOAMet1_08_M0_20_2_FD_188227 | JGI IMG/M metagenome (GOLD analysis project Ga0208964, IMG submission 188227) | Ammonia-oxidizing marine microbial communities from Monterey Bay, California, USA - CAN11_08_M0_20 (SPAdes) | ecosystem: Environmental > Aquatic > Marine > Intertidal zone | place... | reverse complement strand
GGGTGGATGGTCATTTCTTCAGGGCGGTTGTGTGGCAGCGCGTCATGCAGTGCGGTCAGCCCATTACACATGGATTTCATCGGGTCGGACAGTTCATCGTAGGCGGCGTAGAGGCTGGTCCATAGCGTATCGCCGCCGGTGTCCGGACATTGGACCATGTGTAATATGGACATCAGCGCCGGCTGTTCCTGGAATGTCAGGTCGGTATGCCATTCGTCTGCGACCCCTCCTTTACTTGCCTGTAGCTGGAATATCTCGGGCGGAAAGCGGGTGTCACTGCTTAAATTCGGGTGTCCTTCAAGATCGCCGAAATGCCTGCCGAAATTGATGTGGGCTTCGACCGTAGGAGATTGATCAGGCAGAAAGATCACCATGTGTTCAAGTAGTATTGACTTGATCGCTTCGATGTCTTCAGGAGAGACATTGCCGATATCAGGCCCGTGAACTTCTGCGCCCAGCGCGCCCGCAAGCCGTCGTACTTCCCAGTGGTCAGGAGTGCTACTCATGATGTTGGCTCTTTCTTCATGCCGTGAGGATAAGGAATTTGGGCTTCAGGTGCCACTGAAAGTCGTACGGAAAGCGACAAGGGTAGCTGCCATGGCAACATTAATAGATTCAACCCCCGACTCTAGGGGGATACACGCGAGTTCGTCGCAGAGTGCCAGAACGGGTTCGCTGATGCCTGTTGTTTCATTGCCAAGCACAAAGACGATTTTTCCATTGGCATTTCCGATATCGCCCAGTGAGCGGTCCACGCCGCCCGACAGCCCAATGAGTTGATACCCCTTTGATCGAAGAGACTTGAGTCCGGATTCAATCGTCGGGCAATGGTAGATGCTCGATTTGATCAGTGTACCCGCGCTTGCCTTGTGGACCAGGGGGTCAATTTTCGCACAACCCTTCTTGGGCAGCAGTAATCCATTCATCGGTGATGCCGCAACGGAGCGAACAATCATCCCCAGGTTCTGGGGATTGGTAATCCCGTCTAGTGCTAATAGTTGTCCGGCGTTATCGGAGACCTGTTCTACAGACTGGTATTTTGGCGGGGCGATATCGATAGCAACCCCCTGGTCCTGGCGAGCATTTTTAGAGATGCGTGATAACGCTCCCTTGGGATGGGTGATGATGTCTATGCCTCTTTTTTGCGCGATTTTCCTGATTTGCGTGATTGTGTCTCCTCGCTGATTCGATTCAGCAAGATGTAGCCTAAAAATACTGGTCTCAGGGTCCAATAGTATTTCCAATACAGGTTTGCGCCCATAGAGCGTTATCATACTGGCAAACTTTCTTTTCTTATCTTCGTAGTCGGTCACAAGTGTCGTTTGGCGCAGAGAAAGAATTCAGTTTAACGCAAGGGCAGGAACGAATGACGATTAAAGTCTTTACCGCAAAAAAAATTATCACGATGAATCCCTCCTGGCCGGATGGAACGGCCGTAGCTGTAAGAGACGGACGCATACTCGAAGTAGGTTCGTTGGAAAGTCTGGAGCCGTGGCTCACGCGTGATGAACATGAGATCGTTGATTTTGGTGATGCGATAGTCCTACCGGGTTTGATTGACCCGCATCTGCATCCTGTCATGGCGGCTGTTCTGCTACCCATGCATTTTGTCACGGCGCTCGAATGGGATCTGCCCTGGCAAACGGTTCCGGCCTGTCCTGACCAGGAGAGTTATCGGCAAAAAATTGCCGAGCTGGAAGCAGAGATGGTGGGTGATGAACCTTTTTTTAGCTGGGGTTTCCACGCATCCTGGCATGGCGATATGAGCAGGGAGGTTCTGGATGCGATATCGACTACACGGCCAATGGTCGTGTGGCATCGGTCCTTCCACGAGGTGTACCTGAATTCTGCGATGCTTGAATTACTAGAGATTACACAGGAGGGGGTTGGCGCAAGACAACAGATTGATTTCGAGCGCGGTCATTTTTATGAAGTCGGTCTGGGATATGCCATCCAAAAACTTAATCGATTTATCATGTCAGACGAATGGATCCTGAAAGGCCTGGACAGGCTGAAGCAGATTGTGCATTTGGGCGGACACACGACGGTTGGAGACCTTGCCGTTGGTTTGTTTGATTACGAGCTCGAAAGAGCACTTTCTGTCAGTGTTCTCGATCAGGCTAATGTGCCCTTCAGGGTGTTGGGCGTCCCTCATGCTGGAAGCGCTGCGCGCCTGAAAGGTGGGCATAAAGAGGTTGTGGCGCATATCAATGAGCTTCAGGGTAGTGATACGTCGCGTATTAGGCACGGCAAGCATATCAAGGTGTTCACTGACGGCGCATTCTTTTCAGAGCTGGCGATGCTTCAGGAACCAGGTTACCTGGACGGCCACCATGGTGAATGGCTGATGACACCCGAGGAGTATGAAGCCACTGTCCGTGAATACTGGCAGGCCGAGTTCGCGATTCATGTCCATTGCACCGGTGACCTTGGGCTGGAGCTGGCTATTGATACGTTGGAGAAGATGCAGCGGGAGAAACCCAGGTTCGACCATGGCTACACCATCGAACATTTCGGTTTTTCTAACCCGGAACAGGTCGCGCGACTTGGCAAGCTGGGTGCAATGATTTCCGCAAACGTGTACTACCTGTATGAGCTGAGCGAGCAGTATGCGACCCAGAGTGTCGGCTTTGAACGCGCTTACACGATGTCCCGGCTAGGGACCTCCGTAGCGCATGATATTCCGCTCGCGCTGCACTCGGACTTTCCCATGGCGCCAGCGACACCGCTAAGAAACGCATGGATTGCCTGTAGTCGCCAGAATGCAGCGGGGAACATTGCAGGTATCGAAGAATCAGTTTCAGTAGTGGATTCGTTGCGTGCTGTCACGATTGATGCGGCGACTGTCCTTGGCATGCAGGATGAGGTTGGGAGTATTCGTGCTGGTAAGAAGGCAGATTTCACCGTGATAGACCGTGACCCTATTGAAGAAGGGGAGGATGCACTTCGGGATGCGAGGGTCATAGCCACGGTGTTCGAAGGTGAACTGTTCATGTTGGACTAATTAGTGCCTGAATCTCACGAACTGTTGTAGGGTCCTACGGCAGAAGTGGCGACGTTACGGAATCGGATATCCCCTGAGGTGCAGTCTTTTTTTTGTGGGACCAAGAGTTCATCAAGGCAAAGAGCTACCTGATCCCGCGAGCGGGACCAGGTAGATCCGGTTTTAGGCTAACAGCCCGTCCAATTGCTCTGCGATTTCCTCTGGTGTCACCATTGGTTCAAATCGTGCGAGCACTTTGCCATCCTTGCCGACCAGGAACTTGGTGAAATTCCAGCCGATATCCGGATTGCCGTCAGGATTGGCTTTCTCTGACTTAAGTATGTTGTATAAGTCGCAGGCGCCATCTCCGTTCACTTCGACTTTGGAGAACAGTTGGAAATTGCAGTTGTACTTACTTTTTGCGAACTCAAGAATTTCTTCGTCGCTACCTGGCTCCTGCGCGCCGAACTGGTTGCAGGGGAAGCCAAGGACTTTTAGATCGTCTCGATCGTTTTCTAATGCACACAGACCTGTGTACTGTCCTGTGAGGCCTCACTGGCTGGCGAGGTTTATCACCAGCATTGCCTGATCACGATAGTCTGAAAACGAAACAGACTCTCCTGTGATGGCGTTCATTTCTAGGTTGTAGATATCAGACATGTCGTCTCCGTTAGATGTGGGTCAATTGTTGCTCATGAAAATATACCATGCAGATACCAGCGAGAGTTATCCAAATGTTGGTAAATCCAGTACAGAGACCCTGTTTGGTGTTTTGCGATGTAATAATCCCGTGCGACTGCATTATTGTCCCACCAGCCGAAATCGATACGCTCCGGGCCCTGCAAGAGTTCCAGCTTGCCAGACATGCAGGGATTGCCGGCCTCTGTGGATAGGGCCTTCGGGGTTGGCAGCAGGTAAAGTGGCCGTGCATTACTGTCCTTAGCTTTGCCATGCCAGTAATCTTTTGCGGCAAGTGTGACAGGTTTCCAGGCTCGTTCAGGTCGGTGATCGTTGGCCAGGGATAGACCGAAGCAGGCTTGGGGGCCTAGTCTGGCGGTCATCATGTTGACCAATCTGACTGATTTTGCTTCTTCAGCCTTGCTGTGCATCCGGCCATCTTTTTGCTTAAAGTGGGTTCCATGAAACAGGTCGCCGGAATGAGTCTCTGGTTCAAAGAAGTTCCTTGCCGCGATGCTGATGTTATCGACTTCTGGCATGTCGTTAACTTTTTCGAGTTGTAGCTGGCTCAGCATCAGGAACATTTGCGCATCGTTATCCGGGTTGGCCAGAAAGACAGAGAACTCTTTTGGTGGGTGACCCCGGTGTGAAAGTTTGACGGTAAATTGGTTAGTCGTCAGCTGACGTTTGACCAGGAATTCCTGAAGTTCACCCAGCAGACGCTTCAGCGGAAAAGCTAATGACGCCAGGTTCGTGACATCTGCCAGGAATGTAATGTCGCTCCGGAATCGTGGTGTACTGCCTATATATTGTTGGGGGTCAGGCTTTTCACCTGTCAGTCGTTGAAGATAATCAGTAAAGAACACGCCAAACCTTCGATTCAAACCGTCCATAGGTAACTCAAACAGTTGCTTGCAATGACTAATACCCATTTGGTGCAAGGTATCCTTGATGTTCTCCTCAATTCGCAGGTAATGGACCGGCACTGGCTCCAGTGATTGAACGATCTCTGGTCCGGCAGAGGTTTCAGGCAGGCCTGCTTCTGCAAATAAAAGGGCAGAGAGGGGTGTGCTATTGATGCCCATCAAGACCTCAAAGCCCAGGCTGTCCAGGCCCTCCCTGATAAGTGTTTTCAGGTTATCGATCCCTTTGAATAGTTTCAGGCAACCTGAAATGTCAAGCAGCAGGCTATGTGGGGGTTTGATCGAAACATTGGGTGTGAACTGGTAGGCCCACTGTGCGAGATGTGTCAGCTTTTCTAATTCCTTGTCTTCTTCGCGCTCGAAACTGACGACATCTTCGCTGATGGTATAAGCCGTATTCATGCTACTGCCGATCCGTATGCCGATTCCCTCTGATTGATGGTTCATGGCGACGACCCTCTGCCGGATCGTTACCACAACAGGCTTGGCAACCTGGTGGCGAGCGAATACCTCAACGGGTAGTTGGGGAAAGTGCAGACATATCCATTGATTACTCATGTCTACTGATATTCACGAAGTGTCTGGATGGCGGGTTTTGGAGGGCTGTCAAATGGCTGTTTTTCCTGGGTTGTCGAAATGTTCTGGTCAACAACCATCTCGCTGAAATCCGGCATAGGACGAAGCAACTGGTCATCGAATGCGATCGTAAATTCCTCGCTTTCCCAGCGCCCCCTGCGTTTTAGAATCTTCACGGCAATAGCGCTATTGTCTTTACCGGGTGAATAGCCTGGTGAATTGCCGGGAACAGGCCGAAGCCTGAGCCGCAACTCCGCAGGTGATGCATTTTTTGAAGACTCCTCGGGCCGGAACAGTATTCCCCATGAGTATCCATCTTTGCTGGCCAGCTGCAGGCGTCGAATCTGTTTTTCATGAATTCTGCCGGGCCAGGCAATAACGGCACTGCAGCTTTGGGATGCGAGCGCTTTTTCCAGCACCCATAGATAATCCTTGGGAGCCTTTGGCTGGCTAACGATAACCCGAGCGAGGTCAATGCCTGCCTGGGCCAGGGCTGGCGGGTAGGGAATATAGGGTGGGCTAACAAACAGTACCCATCGATTCTGCTCATGCGTCATTCGGGCAAGAGCGGGGGCCAGCAGCCTGAGTTCGCCAATACCTGCACGGTCATGTAGGAACTCTGTCACGCCATCGGCGGGCCAGCCTGTACCGGGCAGTTCCTGGTCCAGGCGAGTGAAGCCCGTACTGCAATGCTGTTTGTAATCCGCACCTAGACTTGATGCGCGCCACAGGCCTGTTTTTTGAAGCAGCCCGCTGAGGGGGTCATCGGAAGCTAAAGCCGGCCTGGTTATCGTTTTTTTGTTTAACGCTGTTTTGTTTAAAGCGGGTTTATTCGAAGATATCTTGTCTAAAGCGTTGGGGGGAGCTTCTCCCATGATTTGTATCCAGTCAAATATACTGGATATATATACAGTAGTTTAAAAGCGGGGGCAAGCCCGCGTTGTCGCAGGAAGCCCCTGGTGCTATTTGGGGTGAAGGACCACGGGCATTTCGACGATCCCGCGAACAAAGTTTGATTTTAAGCGTACCACTGGGCCTGTGATTTCAATTTTTTCAAATCGTTTTACGATTTCTTCCCAGACAAGCCTTAACTGCATTTCAGCAAGTCGGTTACCCATACAACGATGTATACCAAAGCCAAACGAGACATGATTACGCGCGCCAGATCTATCGATTATAAAGTCGTCGGGTTGATTAATTTTGGTTGAGTCCCGGTTACCAGAGACATACCACATGACGACTTTGTCGCCTTTACGAATCTGTTGCCCACCTAGCATGACGTCCCTGGTGGCTGTTCGGCGCATATGCATTAGGGGAGTCTGGTATCGAATGATTTCGGAAACCATATTAGGGATCAGGCTGGCGTCTTTTCTTAGTTTTTGGTATTCGACTGGGTTGTCGTTCAGCATCAGAACACCGCCGGATATTGAGTTTCTGGTGGTGTCGTTACCACCGACAATCAGCAGTATCAGATTGCCGAGGAACTCCATAGGGTCCATTTTCTGGAACGATGGGGAATGTGCCATCAGTGTAATAAAGTCGAGTTTTCCTTCGGGGGGAGTGTTAGCACGTTCGTGCCAGATTTCCGTGAAAGCCTCAAGGCACTCCATTAAAGCGGCCTGCCGCTCTTCCGCGGATACGCTGTCATCCCCCGCGAGTTCTTCGCTTGATGTTGCCATATCTGACCAGAAAGTGAGTTTTCGTCGATCCTCAAACGGGAAATCAAACAGGGTCGCCAGCATCTGGGTGGTCAGCTCGATAGAGACCCTGTCGACCCAGTCAAACTCTTCACCGACAGGTAGCTCATCCATGATCTCGGCGATACGTCTCCGAATAATGGGCTCGAGTTGTGACAGGCTCTGGGGTGAAACGGCAGGCGTGACGGCTTTTCGCTGGTTGTCATGAGTTGGCGGGTCTACCGCAATAAACTGCTTCACCGTGAAGTTGGGGTCCTGATCGCCGATCACAATGGTGGGATAGGAAGAAAAAGTTTCATGGTCTTTTTCAACAGTCATGATGTCGTCGTAGCGAGTCACGGACCAGTAGGGACCGAAGAGGCTGTCTTTACAGAAGTGAACTGGCGCCTCGTTGCGCAGTCGTTCAAACAAGGGCCAGTGGTTGTCCGCCTCATAGAGTGATGGATTGGCAACGTCGATGTCATCCAGTGGGATAGCGTAAGGATCTTGCTGCAGGACAGAACTCATTGTTGAATTTCCTTTGTTTTAAAGCCCTTCTTTGTTTTAAAGCAATAGCCGAATCAAGCTAACGCGAGAGGTCAAGGATGCGCTCATTTTCTGACGGTGCATGAATGACTAAACGAACTGCGTAATCATAATATAGAACAAGCGAGGCTAATTCCACGCTGGTTTAGGCGGCCCGGTTCAATCCATCAGGTTCAAGTATTCGAGTGGCCAGGTACTCAGCGCTTTAGTTTTACCAGAATGGCGCCACCGTTGCCGGGTTCAATTTCCTGATGAACGATAATCCCGCGGCGTTCAAGGTCCCCAAGAGACATCATGACTTCTTCCTTGATAACGCCTGAGCCGACAATAAATCTGATGTATTGTGCTACGCCGCGGTTTGCAGCTTCAACCTGGCGGTTCATCTTTCTGAGTGCTTCGTGTACTCGTTCGCCGTTATGTGCAATATCCACCGTGATGGTAGAACCGTCAGTCTGCTCATCAAGCTGATTGTCACACTTTGGGCATCGGCGCTCGTCACGATCGATGCGCATTCCACAATTGAGGCAGGTCTGTATTGTCATCTACGTATTTACTTCCAACCCTGAACCCATTGATCCTGGTTTTTCAGCTCCTGCCATTCGATGTGGAATATTCGCTTAGACATTATCGCTTCGATCAGGCAAGAAGTTACATCGCCTTCTTCGTCAAACTCGATTTGGGTCACGATGAAATGCTTCTCCTTTTGGGTCGGTGTAACCGCTGTCCATTTACTGTTCAATAATTTTCTGGGATTAATTTGGTTAGAGGACATCTTGTCTATTTTATTCGCAGTTGTGTCATTACAATCATCGCTCTTTTTGGGTGCTGATTGCTCATTTGTTGATATCAATTCGGGTTACAAAATGCCGGATTGTTTTAATAAGCTTGCTTGGCTTTTCAGCCAGTATGGCATGTGAAGCATTTTTAATTTCCACAAAGTCAGCGTCTGGTATTGTCTTTGCGTACTGTTTTGCTGTCTTCGGGCGAGCCTCGTCGTGTTCTCCGCAGATGAACAGGGTAGGGCAGCCAATTTTTTCCAATTGACTTACTTTGTCGTAGTTTTTGAGGATGCCGGTGGCACTAAATTCAGATGCACCCCACATGTATTCGTAGACCCGGTTGCCATGTAAATTTTTGATCAGCGAGCGACGTTTCGACTTTGCCTTGTTTCTGCAGACATGCCTGGCGTAATAAAGTTTCATGGCTTCCAGATAAACCTTTGAATCAGTAGCTCCTATTTCGTGGCAAACGCGGATAATTCTTCTTTCCTTCGCCGGGAGTTTCGCGATAAGTTGATTGGCGTCGCGTTGCCAGTCTGCGGCCGAAAACATGGGGGACTGAAAAATCAACGATTCTACTTTACCTCGGTTTCGTCCTTTCAAATAATACTCAAGTGCAAGGGTTGTTCCCCAGGAGCCACCGAACAGGTGGAATTGTTTAAACCCAAGATGTTCAACCAGTAGTTCAAGTTCACGCACAAAGGTCTGCACTTTCCAGAATTTTTTTTCTGTGGCGCTGCTGCGACCTCCGCCGACCTGGTCATAGATGACGACCTGACGATTATCTGCAAGTTTGAAGAGGTCGCTCATGAAACGGGAGTGCCCACCGGGCCCTCCATGCAGACAAATAATGGGCAAACCATCGGAGTGTTTTGACCCCCTCAATTGGTAGAACGTTTTGCCGAATTGATGTTTAAGGTAAGGCATACGAGAAGCTGTAGGTTGGTTCTTTAAAGGGTGACTGGGATTGTCTGTGCCTCTTTGACTTCTTCCATCACCACATAGGTGCGTGAGTCACTGACGCCGGGTAATGTTAGCAGGGTTTCGCCCAGTAGTTGCCGATAAGCAGCCATGTTGGCAACGCGTGCTTTGATCAGGTAGTCAAAATTTCCGGAGACCAGATGACATTCGAGTATCTGTGGAAGTGCGACGATAGCCTGACTGAACTCTTCGAACACAGCAGGCGATGTTCTAATGAGACTGATTTCTACAAAGACAAGCAGCTCGAGCTGCAGCAGTCTGGGGTTGAGTTTTGCGCCATAGGATTCAATGTAGCCCAGCCGTTCCAAAGTCTTGACCCGCTCTGAGCAAGGTGTTGCGCTCAGGCCTACCTTACCCGCCAGCTCGGTGTTGGTGATTCTGCCATTGGACTGCAGCAGTTGCAGAATTTTCACGTCTATACGGTCTAGGGTTTTATTCTGTATATCTTCAAATTCCTTCATAAATACACCTTTTACTGGGTCAGATTATAGGTTATCACCTAGTTTTTGGCCTAAATAAAGTGAGAAATGCTGTATTTTCGAAAATATACTAGGGAAAAGTCAATAATCAAATGAGGTATCTCGATGTTGGTTGGTGTTCCTAAGGAAATTAAGAATCATGAGTACCGCGTTGGTTTGCTGCCGGCGGGTGTTCGTGAACTCATTCATCATGGCCACGAGGTTTTGGTTGAGTCTGATGCAGGCCGCGCGATTGGCTTCGATAACGCAAGTTATGCCGCTATTGGCGCAGAAATAGTCGACACACCGCAGGAGATATTTCTCCGAGCCGATCTTGTCATTAAAGTGAAAGAGCCTCAGGAAGTTGAGCGTCAGCAATTACGAGAATCGCAAACATTGTTTACTTATCTACATCTGGCGCCGGATTTACCACAAACCCAGGGGTTGCTGGATAGCGGTGCAATCTGTATCGCCTACGAAACGGTTACAGATGCCATGGGCCGATTACCTTTACTGGCGCCAATGTCTGAAGTTGCCGGCCGAATGTCCGTCCAGGCTGGAGCCTTGTGTCTTGAAAAATCCCACGGTGGTAGTGGAATTCTCCTGGGTGGTGTTCCCGGCACACACCAGGGGCGAGTTGTCATCCTGGGTGGTGGTGTTGTCGGTCAAAATGCTGCTCAGATGGCTGTTGGCCTGGGTGCCAGTGTTACAATTATTGATAAATCTCTGGATGTTCTGCGTCATCTGGATGCTCGCTTTGGTCATCAGGTACAGACCTTGTATGCGACACAGGATGCGATTATCGAAGAGACCCTGGCGGCAGATCTTGTTATCGGCGCAGTCCTTGTGCCGGGCGCTTCGGCGCCAAAACTGGTCACCCGTGAAATGGTTTCGCAGATGAAAAAGGGCTCAGTTCTGGTCGATGTTGCGATTGACCAGGGTGGGTGTTTTGAAACGTCGAAACCAACGACTCATGCTGATCCAACTTATATTGTTGATGGGGTTGTCCATTATTGTGTTGCGAACATGCCTGGCGCTGTTGCAAGAACTTCAGCCGCTGCACTAAACAACGCAACCTTACCATTTGTTTTGCAACTGGCCGATAAGGGTGCAGAAGCAGCAATGCAGGTAGATCCGCACCTACTGCGTGGCTTGAATATATACCAGGGAAAGGTCACCAACCTGCAGGTCAGTGAGGCGCATGGTATGGCCTATTCAGCGCCCGAGAATATCATCGCTGCCTAGTTTCAACCTAGTTTCAACCTAGTTCCAACCTAGTTCCAACCCGGTTTCAACCCGGTTTCAATCTAGTTGCAATAGCGTTGAAAAAGGTTGGCAAGTTTACCCGGATCCAGGCCCTTGTCCTTTAGGGCAGGGTGGCTCTGGGAATAGCGATCAGCTCGAAATAACGAAGCATAACGGTGCCCGCAACGCTAAGAAGAATCAATCCTATTGATCAAAAATACGACGCGGCTACCTGCGGACAAACACGGGGTTGGAATAAAACCAGAGGTCCGACCAGGGGTCTTCGCCGGGTTCGTCCGGTTCCGGCTCAAGCTGCGCGACTAGGTTAGTACCCCGGACTCTCAGGTATGAAGGCTCATCCAGCTTGAGACTGTGCCGTATGACGGTATAGCCCTCTTCATCTCGCCAGTCTTCGGCGGTGAAACGCGCTGCCACGCGCACGGACTCATGCTCATCCCGATGCGGATCTTGTCCAGGTCCGGTGACTTCACCGACAATCAAATCAACTCTCGCCACCCGGGGGTTACGTCCTGCTGCATTCGCGCTATCTGGGTCTTTGAATCGGATAACGACCTCAACCAACTCGTCTGTCACCGCAGTCAATATACCGCCCATGCCCGCTTGTGCCGATGCCTGCGATACCGTCACATAAAGTTCGCTCACCAGGTCACCCGTTGTGACGAAGACCCTCCCGTGACGAATGCCGTCAAGAATATCGGCATGTTCCTTGATGGCATGAACATAGGTTTTGGAATATTCGCCAGGCCAGAAATCGATGCCGCCCTGCGTGTAATGACGGTGCGAATCGGAATTGGCGGTGATCCACCAACGACGCCCCTCGGCTAACATGGAGTCCCAGAAACCGCCCACTCTGGCAGTCATCTGATCGAAACCGCCCAGGGTCGGATAACCGCGGCCATAGGCACCTCGGGAGAATACCCACGCAGGATATTCCGTCTTCGCTGCCTCTTTAAGAAGTGCAGCAGCCTGGTGGCCTGGTGCGCCTTCCATGCCGACGGCTATGTCGGGCGCCGCGTCGTTCCAGGCTCGAAGCTCTGCCGGCGAGGTCAGGCCGTATTCTCCGAGCGCTGTTGCGGACCGAGAGGGATGGTGAGCAATGACCACCGGCTTTTCCGGCAAAGTTGCCGCAAACACGAGCGCCTCCAGCATGAAAGCTTCGGTGTCGCGGGCCGGATCTGTCGGCCACGATTCCATCTTGTCGAATCGTGATTCGAACGCAAACAGATGCTCGGCTTCGTCATGGGTGTGGGGTAAAATGATAGATGAGTGGTCTGCTCCTGGCGTATTGAGCTCCAGGCCTTGAAACTGAATAACTTCAGGCACGGCCTCTCGTGATGCGACCAGCTCTGGATAAGCTTGCTCGAGATTGATCTTGCTGTGATTTGGTCCGCCATGATCGGTGGCGACCATCCAATCCAGGCCAAACTGCCTGGCCATTTCGGCATTCTTGGGAATCGGATAAATGGCATCGCCACCTATGATCGCCTTTGGTGGGTTAGTTTTCTCCCAGCCAACACTGAATTGACTATGGATATGATGATCACCTGCCAGCCAACGGCGCCCAGCGTCGTCGGAAGTGGTCGAGCAGCTAGTCAGTAGTAAAGTGAACAACAGGATCGTTAGGTGACGCATTGCATTCTCATCCGGTCTTATTGATTAAGTTAAGGGTAGCGAAATTAATCTACGGTTTAGGTCGCCTTAACAGCATAAACAATTCAGCTTCTAAGGTCGCAGCTTGCGGGCTGGCTGGCCGGGAAGTCAACCTGCCTGCGTCCAGCTGGTCCAGGTGCAATAGGACAAGGTGGCCGCCCCGATGATGGATAAATAATTTAGAGGAAACAACCACTATTCGAGGAAGCGCTGTTCGTTTGGGGCCTCAGAGATTGAAGCCTCTGGGCCTGGAGCAGGCGTCGCAGGCGAGAAATGGGTCTTCTGCGCTAAGCCCTCGGCAATTCTTTTGGCAACTCGCCGCAACGGTTCTGGCACCTGCTGAAGCTGGTGGAGTTCAACTCTGGTTTTAGGGAATGAGGTACCCATTTGGAATAGCAGAAATGGGGTTAATGCATCTTATCCCCTATGAGGGCGTGATGAGTGGAAAGAATAAACGTGGTAAGGGCAGGTTTGAATAACGCTAATGCATTAGACTTATAAAAGAAATTGGAAGGCAACGCGTATTTGTATTACATTAAATTAATATATTATAATTCATAGGATGAGGTAAAGACTTAGAGTGGTCAGGGTTCCCGCCCGTGACACAATAATGCAGTGGGGTGTACTGTCGGTATGGGTTGTGAGTATCGAATAAGACTGGCAGGGCAACGGTTAAGGAAGCGTTTGTCGGCAGCCCGCACGATCACGCGATATAGTCTGACAATATCAACGCTTCTATTTCTCTTCAATTCCAATTCGGTTTACGCCGCGCCTGGCGATCCTGCCGGCACATGTTCAAGTCGGGCAGATATCTGGTTCGCAATGGACGAATCAGGAAGTGTCACTACTGCCGAATTCAACAGTGGCTTGGATTTTCTCTATCAGGTGTCTGACGCCTTTGTTTTTGATGATGAGACCGGGATGCAAGCGGGCAGCATTGCATGGGCATCTAATGAGACCTCGAATGTAATAATCCCAGTGACTGAGGATTTTGGAGATCCCGATGATTCCGGGCTCATTTCAACGGGCGTCACAACAGATGGCGACAGCAAAGGCATAAGGGAACTCTATACAGTCAAGCAAGGAATATCCTCAGGTACAACTCTGGATTTTGCGACCAACGCGCTGACAGCCTTGATTGCTGATAATACAGATTCTAACAATGACGGCGTCACCAATAACGGCAGAAGAACCGCTGTTCCGCAGGTAGCTGTCATCTTAACCGATGCTAATCTTGGGCAGTTGGTAAAAAGCGGCGAAGGAGGTGGTAACAGCTGGATAAACGCTACGAATACCATGCGCGCTTCCGGCCCCGATGGCATTAGCACCATCGTGATGGTGATTGATGACACCCCCGAGAATGCAGCGTGGGCGTATAACAATAGCAAGACTGAATCTGGAGGTGACGGCGCCGCTGACGATATTGTAGACGCTGCTGCTGGGGGTGTTGCAAATGTTTTTGTAGGTTCGACTTATGCCACCATTGCAAATCCAACTAACTCTTTCATAGGGAATTTAGTCGATCAGATTTGTGATACTGCTGAAAATGCTGCAGCGCTGGTCACCATTAAAGTCGAGATTACTAACGACAATAGCGGTGCCGCGGACGTTAACACTTTTAATGTCGCTAGTAGTGCTGGAGCACTGGTATTTGATTCAGGTACAACGACTGGCAATACAACAACTTACACGTCTTCATCTATAGAGGTTGTAGCAGGCACCTATAGCCTGGCTGAAGACAACGTTGCAGGGTACGCCGAAGGATCTTGGTCCTGCATAAATCAATCCGGGGCAGTTGTCAGCACATTTAATGCGGGCTCAGTTACAGTGGCTGCTCAGGATGGTAACGGCTCTGGCGGGGTAGTTTGTACCATCAGTAATGATGACGATAACAATACGCCCTCAGTTGCCAACGATACGAACGCAGCTGTTGAAAATGGTCCAGCGGTAACAGGAAATGTGTTAACTGGTGGAGTTGCTGCCGGTGATGCTGCTGACACTTTAGGTGACATTCCCACCACGGTTACTGGAATTGTAGACGATGATGGCGATACGGTTACCATCGGTTCAAATTTCACCACTGATGAGGGTGGAACTCTAAATATTGCGGCAAACGGAGGCTACACCTATACACCGCCTAGCTCTGGTGTTGCTTCATCCAATGATACCGAGGTATTTACTTACACCATTACGGATACAGGTGGTACCGACTCGGATTCCGGAACTCTGACCTTAACAGTCACGCCCAATAGTCCCTCGCTGAGTCTGACCAAGGCAGCTACCTTAAACGATGATGATGGAACCCCAGGCTTAAGCGTTGGCGATACCGTCAGTTATACCTTTACGGTAACTAACAACGGTAACGTGACGGTATCTAATATTGAAGTGACGGATCCGACCGCCACCGTCAGCGGTTCAACCATCGGAAGCCTCGCACCCGGGGCAAGCAGCACAGGCTACACCGCCACCTATACCGTGACACAGACTGATATCGACAACGGCAACATCGACAATACAGCAACCGCAACAGGTGACAGCCCATCAGGCACCGATGACGTAACAACAACCGATACCGAGAGCACGACATTGAGCGGTTCGGCGTCGCTGAGCCTGACCAAGACA
>Ga0208964_1000802_pt1 | contig 15490 bp, 14 predicted proteins | sample AOAMet1_08_M0_20_2_FD_188227 | JGI IMG/M metagenome (GOLD analysis project Ga0208964, IMG submission 188227) | Ammonia-oxidizing marine microbial communities from Monterey Bay, California, USA - CAN11_08_M0_20 (SPAdes) | ecosystem: Environmental > Aquatic > Marine > Intertidal zone | place... | reverse complement strand
AAACAAATACCTTAATTTTTATCTTCTAATAAAGGAACAAATCTAAAATCTCCAAATTCATGTTTTTCAAATTGCTTAACACCTTTTCGAATTATTAAAGTCATAACCTGAACCTTATCTCCTACAGGAATCACCAAACGGCCACCCAGTCTTAGTTGGCTCAATAGTGGTTTGGGTACAAATGGAGCACCTGCGGTCACGATAATACCGTCAAAGGGTGCTTGTTCAGTTAAGCCTTTATAACCATCACCAAAAATAAGTTGTTTTGGGCGATAGCCTAGTTTGGGTAAAAAAAGTTTGGTTTTTTTAAATAACTCCAATTGTCTTTCAATACTGTACACCCTGGCTCCCAACTCACAAAGAACTGCAGATTGGTATCCGCTACCTGTGCCTATCTCGAGTATTTTATCTCCTTTATTTACTTTTAAAAGTTCTGTTTGAAAAGCGACCGTATACGGTTGTGAAATGGTTTGATCTGCACCAATTGGGAAAGCTTTATCTTGATACGCGTGATCCAAAAAACTTGAATCCATAAAAAGGTGTCGTGGAATATTTTGAATTGCATCAAGTACAAATTTATCATTTATCCCCTTGTTTTTTAAAATACTAACAAGCTGCTTTCGCAATCCTTGGTGCTTAAATGTGTCCTTCAAAAAATGTGTATTTATAAAAACTAAAAATAAACGAATCATCATAAAGTTCAAACGGTTTTTCCCATTTTCTTTTTCTTTTTTTTGTCTCAAAAAAGCTATTTTTGTCTAAAATTATATTTATGTTAAAAGCGGGCGTTCTGGGTGCTGGTCATCTTGGTAAAATTCATTTAAGACTCCTCGATCAGTCAGACCAATATGAACTTGTTGGTTTTTATGATCCTGACAAAAACAATGGCAAAAAAGTTGAATCAGAATTTGGCTTTAAGTTCTTTGAGTCAATGGATAACCTTATCGACGCTGTTGATATGGTGGACATTGTAACTCCTACTCTTTCTCATTATGACTGCGCTGTAAAAAGCATTAAGAAAGGCAAACACATTTTTATCGAGAAACCAATCACCAACACGGTTGAAGAAGCTGAAAACATTAGATCATTACTATCTGATTACAATTTAAAAGGGCAAGTTGGGCATGTTGAGCGTTTTAATCCTGCTTTTAAAGCCATAAAACACCAATTGAAAAGTCCGATGTTCATTGAGACGCATCGATTAGCCGAATTTAACCCGAGGGGTACAGATGTTCCTGTTGTTTTAGATTTAATGATTCATGACATCGATATCATATTGAGTGTTGTTAAATCAACGGTTAAACACGTGTCTGCAAGTGGTGTATCTGTTTTAAGTGAAACCCCAGACATAGCAAACGCACGGCTTGAATTTGAGAATGGGTGTGTTGCTAATTTAACAGCAAGTAGAATTTCATTAAAAAATATGCGTAAAACGCGATTTTTTCAAAAAGATGCTTACATATCAGTGGACTTTCTAGAAAAAAAATGTGAAGTGGTTAAAATGAAAGATGCTCCAGAAAATCCTGGTGATTTTGATATGATCCTTCAAAATGCTGAAGGTGTCAAAAAACAAATTTACTTTGATAATCCTACTGTCGATAATAACAATGCCATTCTTGACGAATTAGATACCTTTGCAGAAGCAATAAATAATCAAACTACACCCATTGTAACACTTCACGATGGTACCGAAGCTTTGCGTGTAGCAACTCAAATCATTAATAGTTTTTAAAAAATACGTATATGAAAAATGTGGCCGTCATTGGAGCAGGAACAATGGGTAATGGAATTGCTCACACCTTTGCCCAAAATGGATTTAAGGTTCAATTGATAGATATCAGTGAAGCTTCTCTCAAGAAAGGGATTAACACCATTACAAAGAATTTGGAAAGAATGGTGGCAAAAAATATAATCACCTTAGATAAAAAAGAAGAAACTCTTAATAATATTTCAGTATACACAAGCATTAAAGAGGGTGTTGAATACGCGAGTCTTGTTGTCGAAGCCGCCACTGAAAATAAAACATTGAAATTTCAAATATTTAAACAATTAGATGAAGCGTGTCCTGATGATACTATTTTAGCAACCAATACCTCATCTATTTCCATCACAGAAATTGCCTCAATGACCTCAAGACCCGCTATGGTTATTGGTATGCATTTTATGAACCCTGTCCCACTAATGAATTTGGTTGAGATAATTCGAGGTTATAATACAAGTGACGAGGTTACAAATTTGATCATGACATTGTCTAAATCATTAGGAAAAACGCCCGTTGAGGTTAATGATTATCCGGGATTTGTTGCTAACAGAATATTGATACCAATGTTAAATGAAGCTATTGAAACACTTTTTAACGGTGTTGCTGGTGTGTTAGAAATTGACACGGTCATGAAACTCGGCATGGCACATCCTATGGGACCATTGCAACTCGCAGACTTTATTGGGTTAGATGTTTGCCTTTCAATTCTGAATGTTATGTATGACGGTTATAAAAATCCTAAATATGCCCCATGTCCTTTATTAGTTAATATGGTTAATGCAGGAAAGCTAGGACTAAAAACGGGTAGCGGTTTTTATGATTACTCCAAAACTCGTAAAGCCGAACATGTAGCTAAACAATTCTCATAGACCATGAGTATCAAATCAAATCTAGCTGCAGTTAGGAAACAACTTATGAATGATACCATCTTGGTTGCTGTTTCCAAAACAAAGCCAGTGAGCGCTATTTTGGAGGCTTATCAAGAAGGACAACGTATCTTTGGGGAAAATAAAGTTCAAGAAATGGTGGAGAAATACCATGAAATGCCCAAGGATATTCATTGGCATATGATTGGACACCTGCAACGTAACAAAGTAAAACACATTGCGAGTTTTGTAACACTTATTCATGGCGTTGATAATTTTAAATTATTAAAAGAAATTAATAAACAAGCAGAAAAACAACACAGAATTATAAATTGCTTATTTCAAATTAAAATTGCTAGCGAAGATTCAAAATTTGGTATGACCGAGCAGGAACTCACCACCATTATTCAATCTGAAGAATTTTTGAGTTTAGAACACATTCGCATTAAAGGCTTGATGGGAATGGCAACTTTTACTGATGACGACAGCCAAATTAAAAAAGAATTCTTAGAACTAAAAAGACTATTTGAATCGTTGAAGGAAGTACATTACCCCACTATGAATTTAGAAACTTTATCCATGGGTATGAGTGGTGATTTTAAATTAGCTATGGCATGTGGAAGTAATATGGTAAGAATAGGGAGTACGATTTTTGGCACTAGATAAGTTACACGATAAAAACAAAATTATTTACGCAATTTTAGACATAGAAACCACAGGAGGCAAATACAATGAGGAAGGTATTACCGAAATTGCCATTTATAAATTTGATGGACACGTCGTTATTGATCAGTTCATAAGTTTAGTTAATCCTGAAAGAGAGATTCAGCCATTTGTTGTTAATCTAACAGGAATCAACAAAAATATGCTGAAAAATGCTCCTAAATTTTTTGAGGTTGCAAAACGTATCGTTGAAATTACTGAAGATTGTATCATTGTTGCTCATAATGCTAAATTTGATCACAGAATTCTCAAAGCAGAATTTGAACGTCTCGGATTTGAATTTAAAAGACGTACACTCTGTACAGTCGAGTTATCAAAAGAACTTATTCCAGGGCAACAATCATACAGCCTAGGTAAATTGGCAAGATCTTTAGGGATTCCTGTTAGCGACAGACACCGTGCTTCTGGTGACGCACTGGCGACAGTTACACTGTTTAAAATGTTGCTAGCAAAGGACTCTAAAAAAAATATCATACAAGAGTCTATTAGATTTGAACCCAAATTTCAAATGGAGCCAAGACTCAAAGATATTATCGATAGTTTACCTTCAATTACTGGAGTTTATTATATGCATAGATCCAATGGCGAAATTATCTACATTGGAAAAAGTAAAAATATTAAAAGCCGAATAAACCAACATTTTACTGGAACAAACAGGAAATCAAAAAAAATGCAACTTCAAGTGGCGGCAGTAACTTACGAAAGTACAGGCAGTGAACTTGTGGCTCTTTTAAAAGAAAGTGAAGAAATTAAAAAAAATAAGCCCATTTTTAACAGAGCGCAACGGCGAACCATTTTCACTTATGGCTTATTTAGTTTTAAGGACGGTGATGGTTACCTAAATCTAAAATTATCAAAAATAGATGGTAAAGAGAGGCCAATAACTACTTTTGCCAACTTGCAGAGTGGTAAAAGTTTTATGACGAAAACAGTTGAAAAACACACCCTGTGTCAAAAACTCACAGGTATGTATCAAACCTCAAGTAACTGTTTTAATTATACCATAAAACAATGTTATGGAGCTTGTATAAAGGATGAATCGGTAAATAATTATAATGACCGAGTTTCAAAAATAATCGAATTTCATAGTTTTGAAAATCAAAATATGGTTATCATTGATCAAGGAAGAGACCATGATGAACGTAGTGCAATTTTAATTGAAAATGGTGTCTATCAAGGATTTGGTTTTTATAATTTGAACTATCAAATTCACAACATTGATATTTTAAAAAATATCATCACACCTATGCAACATAATAAAGATTCACAACATATTATTCAAAGTTACATGAGACGTAACAAGCGACTCAAAGTACTTAAATTGGGTAATCCTTAATCTTTTATTACATTTGGTTTCCATGAACACTCATAAATCAAACAAAAAAAGTAATTGGAAGCATTTACTCCATGAGGTAATATATGAGGCGGATACGCCAAAAGGTAAAGTCTTTGACATCATATTGCTTCTAACAATTATTGCAAGTATTGTGTTGGTAATGCTTGAGAGTGTTGAAAGTTTTGATTCTAAATATCACGACTTTTTAAATGTTTCTGAATGGATCATAACCATTCTTTTTTCAATAGAATATATTGCTAGAATTATTGCTGTTAAACATCCTTTAAAATATATTTTTAGCTTTTACGGAATTATTGATTTACTGTCAACAATTCCAAAGTATTTATCCATTTTCTTAATTGGAACACACTCTTTGATTGCTTTGAGAGCACTAAGATTAATGCGTATTTTCCGAATTTTGAAACTCGCAAGATTTATTGGAGAGTCAACAAACTTCGCCAGAGCACTAAAAGCTAGTAAGGCAAAGATTGCTGTATTTCTCCTATTTGTTATAATTTTATGCATCGTTTTAGGCACTGTGATGTACCTCGTGGAAAGTGATCAAGATAGTGGCTTCACAAGTATTCCAAGGAGTGTTTATTGGGCCATTGTTACTCTTACAACCGTTGGGTATGGAGATATTGCACCAATTACTGCACTAGGTCAATTTATTGCGTCAATCATAATGATAATGGGGTACGGAATAATTGCAATTCCTACCGGAATTGTATCTTCTCAGATGACTAGATTTAACCGAAAAAGTATCGCGACCAATACTCAATCCTGCTCAAATTGCCTGGTAGACACACATAATGATAATGCAGAATTTTGTTACAACTGTGGAAACAAATTAAATGAGTAAGTATCTAATTGCCATCGTTGGGCCTACTGCAATCGGTAAAACCTCACTAAGCATTGCACTTGCTCAATTTTTTAATACAGACATCATTTCTGCTGATTCTAGACAATTCTACAAAGAACTCCATATTGGAACGGCCGCTCCTAATAGTAAAGAACTCAAGCAAGCCAAGCACCATTTTATTCATCATAAATCTGTTTTAGATGAGTATAGTGTTGGAGATTTTGAACGAGAAGCACTCAGTGTTTTAGAGTCGTTATTTAAATCAAATAACGTCGTCGTTTTGGTGGGTGGTTCTGGACTATATATCGACGCAATTTTAAAAGGGTTAGATACTTTTCCAAAAATTGAAAAATCAATTAGAGAACAACTAAATAAGGATTTGAAAACTTCAGGACTTTTGTCCCTACAAAATAAATTAAAAGTATTAGATAGGATTTCTTATGAAAAAATTGCAATTGACAACCCACATCGCGTCATAAGAGCTTTAGAAATCTGTATCGGTACCGGAAAACCTTATTCGTCATATTTAACACAACATAATAGTCAACGTCCATTTACAACCATAGCCATTGGACTTACAGCTGAACGAGATATCATCTACCAACGTATTAACGAACGTGTTGATGTCATGATGAAAGATGGCCTTTTGTTGGAAGTAAAAAATCTAATAAAATATAAGCAATTAAATGCTTTAAATACAGTAGGTTATAAAGAGTTATTTCAATTTATTGACAATACTATTAACTTAGATGAAGCCGTATCAGAAATTAAGAAAAACACCAGACGCTATGCAAAGAGACAACTTACATGGTTTAATAAAAATTCAGAAATCCAGTGGTTTGATATTAATCATGATACTAACAACATTATTGATTACATCAATGAAAAAATCCAATTTAAAGATTAATTTAAATTGGATTCTTGTAGTATCGATAATCTTGTTAATTATTTTAGATTTTGGTTTACCACTAATCTAAAACCTTCCCCATGAATGTTTAAAATTTCAACATTTCCATCAACTTTAAGATATTTTCTCAACTTCGCGATATACACATCCATACTTCTCGAGGTAAAGTAATTATCATCTCTCCAAATTTTTGTTAATGCCAGTTCCCTCGGCATTAGGTCATTTTCATGAAGTGCCAATAATCGTAATAGCTCATTTTCTTTAGGTGAAAGCTTCGTAGGATCTCCTCCTTTATACTTTAAAAATCTCAACTTAGAATTTAAATGAAAATTCCCAATTTCAAATTCAAATTGCTTACTGTCTGCGACACTGTCAGTGGCTTTGCGTTGAATGATTGCTTTTATTTTCATCAATAACACCTCGCTGTCAAAAGGCTTATTTAGATAATCATCAGCTCCCACTTTGTAGCCTTTCAAGACATCTTCCTTCATGGCTTTGGCTGTCAAAAAGATGATAGGGACATCCGTATTTTTTTCTCGTATTTCCTTGGCAAGCGTAAATCCATCTTTGTAAGGCATCATCACATCGAGTATGCACAAGTCATAATCATCTCTTTTAAACTTCTCAAACCCTTCCATACCATTTTTAGCATGTACGACGTCATAGTCATTCATCATTAAATAGTCTCTCAAAACAGTCCCAAAATTAGGATCATCTTCTACTAGTAAAATTTTTTTGTTTACTTCTTCCATAACTTTATTATGATATTAACGGCAGTTTAATAATAAAGGTACTACCATGTCCTTTTTCACTTTCAACACTAACATGACCTGAGTGATCATCGACGATACGCTTGACATAAGCGAGACCTAAGCCGTGACCTTTCACATTATGAACATCGCCTGTATGCTCTCTGTAAAATTTCTCAAACACTCTTTTTGACACTGACTTTGTCATCCCACTACCACGGTCACTTATTTTTAATATAATATTATTTCCAATATTTTCGGTTGTCATATTTATTTCTGGTTTACCATTTGTATATTTTACAGCGTTATCTAAGATATTTACAATAACATTAGTAAAATGAGTTTCATTGGCTAACACCGATGATAGTTTTGCATCTAAATTTGTATTAATATAACCATTTCTATTTTCAACAATTAATTCAATGTGCGTGATGGCATCTAAAATTAATTCATGTAAATCAACTTGATCTTTACTTATATTTAATTCATTTTTTTCAAGTTTTGATATTCGCAGAACATTTTCAACCTGTGCGTGCATTCTATTATTTTCATCTTTGATCATTTTAAGGTAACGTTTCACTTTATCCTCATCACCAATAATTTTTGGATTTTTAATTGCATCTAAAGCCAAACTTATGGTGGCAATTGGCGTCTTAAATTCATGTGTCATGTTATTTATAAAATCCGTTTTAATCTGTGCTATCTTTCGCTGTTTAATTAATTGATAAATGGCACTCGTATAAGCTATGATAATGATGGTTGTAAAAATTATTGACAACAAAGCCAATCCTAAAATAGATGATAAAATAAAGCGATTTCGTTTAGGAAAATTTACATACAACTTATATTCACTCTCATCGTTGTTATCCAAAAAAATTGGAACCCCGTAAGAAATATCTTGTAACAATTCAAAATTTTCTGTTTGAACTTTTGTTGCCAGATCCTTGTGATAAATAGAATATTCAAAAGTGATATCAATGTTGTTATCTTTAAGCTTTTGGGATAACAAATCCGATAAATCATTTCTTGATACACGCAAATGTATTGGTGACCGTTTGGCCATATCTTTATACGCTGTTTCAAACATCACCTCTTTACTTCGAGAAATTTGTGCTGATTGTAATAACAACGCTTCTGGTGACACTTCTAAAGATGCTGCATTACTATTCCCATCAAAGTTGTCGTAACTGTTTTTTCTAGAAATACGTGTTTCTCGTTCATTCGATATTCGTGTAATATTAATACTATCTAAACCGATGTCAATGAACGATGGAATTTTAAAATTTTCCTCTAAAATTCCGTTTCTGTAAATGAGAGTTTCGTTTGAATTAAGATCATCCTGAATAATCCACAAATTTCTAATATCAGTGGTATCAACCTGAACTCCCTTTTCTGCCATCAGCTCTCTGAAACGAAACGCATATTCCTTATACTCTAATTCCTCTATAGTGGTGGCAGTAGAGCTTAAAACACGCTTCACTTTGTCAGTAAACTGTTCCTCTTCATTCTTCACCGTATTGTTAATGTGATACGCCTGTACAAAAATAATTCCTATCAAAGACAGACTCATTAGTATCACTAACAAGACAAATAACCTTTTACTCATTGTTCAAAATTAACATTTTAACATTTAGTATATTGAGCATTTAACCTTACCTTAACAAAAATGTTAAATTTTAATTGAAACTACAGTTTTTTAAGTAGTTTTTCGTGAATTTCCTTTACTAACAATTTTGTTTGCTTCAAATTAGTGTTTTCAATAACAAAATCCGACATTTTAATCTTTTTCTTATCGCTCCATTGGTTGTTCATTATCGCCTTAATTTGTTTTTTTGACTTTATATCACGTTGCATGATTCGTCTTATTTTACATTCTTCAGGAGCCACAACGGTGATAATTGCATCTAGTGATTTATAACTACCGTTCTCAAAAAAAATAGCAGCTTCCTTAATCACATAAGGGCTTTCTTGGAGACCTAACCATTTATTAAAATGAATAGCAACTACTGGATGAACAATATTGTTTATGGCCTTGAGTGTTGTTTTATCTTTAAAAATAGACTCAGATATAAGCAGCTTATTTAATTGTCCATTTTCATATACCTTTGGGCCAAATAAGGATATTAATTCACTTTTTAAAAGAGATGATTCTAACATTAATTTTTGCGCCTCATCATCAGCAATATAAATGGGAACACCAAGTTCTTTAAAAAAATTAGCCACCGTAGTTTTGCCACTTCCAATACCTCCTGTTAGACCAACTATATACGGTAACACTTTCATTTTTTAATAATAAATTCAATTGACTTTGTACCTAACCTGACGTTCTTTACCTGTGTAGGTTTTTCAATAACTTTTGGAATTAATTGATTTTCAAAATCATTTAAGGTGCCAAAATCACATTCAACTTTAAAACTATTAATAGAAATGTTACCGTAATTTTCAAGGCTTGTGTAAAAAATAACCTCAATTTCTTTCGGAAAATAATTAATTGATAAATTTTCTGGTAGATTAGTAATTCTCACTGGTACAAAAATAGATCCCTCAGTAAACTTTGTGACTGCACCAAATACCTCAACCTGACTTGATGACACCAAAAAGTCATCGCTGTTGTTTGGCAAATTTAGAGTTACAATAAAATTAATATCGCTGTTAACATCACTTAGAGATAGTGTTTCTGTTTTAATTTGTTTTAAGGTATCTATGACCATTTTGGAACCAATGACGTCTATAGAATCTGGTTCAAGAACATACGAATCGTCAATATCAAATCCTGACGCAAATTTTATATTTTGTTCTAAAACTACAGGAAGTCGCTTGATAAATCGTGCATCATAATTAAATTTAATAGTGTCTGGTTTTAATGCGTTTATAGAAGTTGCTACATTAAATTGATTCACAATACTTTGAAATTGACTATTCTTGGTCCATACATAGTGCTTTTTATCACGCTTAATGGTACTAAAATCAAAATTTAATTGAGGATCAATGAGATAATATTTAAGTAAATTAAAACCAGAACTGGTTAAAGTTACATCAAGCATTTGAACCGAATCTTTGAGAATAACGTATTGACTTGGTACATTGGTCATTTCAATATCAAAAGAAATTGTTTTTGTGTAATCTTTGGATAATTTTGTCAATAGAGAGAAAAGCAAAGCCAATAAGACAAAAACTAGAAGTACATTAATTTTTTTACTTTTAAATAATCTTGATATATGAATTTTTAGTCGTGACATCATGTTGCTTTAAAAAATAATTCAGGAAAGCGCGCTTCTATATTACAATTGGACGAAATTAAGCGCACTGTAGACTTCAAAAACCCTTTTCCATAACCAAAAAATTGAATACCAATAGCGACTAAAGATAATAAAGAAACTATGATGTTTTTTGTCGCATTAAAGGCCATAAAAAAAGCTGTCAAAAAATAGACCCCTAGTAAAAATACCGGCCAATATATAGCATTTACAGCCAAGATAATTGCTAGCACAGATCCCAAACAAAACAACGTTGGAAACCAATAAGTGATACTCCTGGTATGAGGGTGCCATGTATTCAATATAGGTCTCACCAATCCAAACTTATACACTTGACTATAAAATTTAGACCAAGAAATACGACGTTTGTGATAGACATAAGCCTTTGAAATTAAGACCGTATTAAACCCCATTTTATTTAATCTAATGGATAAGTCAGGATCTTCACCTGGATGAATATTTCCAAAACCACTAGTTGCCTCAAACGCTTTTTTAGACAAACCCATATTAAAACTTCTTGGTTGAAAAGTATTCACACTGCGATGTTTGCCCCGAATACCACCCGTTGAAATAAAAGATGTTAAAGAAAAATTAATCGCTTTTTGAATAGGACTAAATGACGAGTGTGCAGCATCTGGACCACCAAAGCAGTCTATTTGTGAAACAGTGAGGTGCTGAAGTACTGTGTTTAAATAGTGTGTTGGTAATAAACAATCTGAATCTAAAATGATAAAAAAACTGCCCTTAGCCATACGCATACCGACATTTCTTGAATCACCGGGACCAGAATTTACTTTGGTATGATAAGAAATATCTAAATGCTGTGAATATTGTAAAATAATACTGTGAGATGTTATTGTAGAACCATCTTCAATAATGACAATCTCAAACTTATGATCTCCTTCAAGTAGCAAAAAACTTTCAAGAAGCTCTTTAATTTCATCAGGTCTGTTAAAAACCGGAATGATAAATGATATATCCTTGGCTGTCATACGAACAAAGATACTTAAACAGGAGCTAACACCCTCAAAAAAAAAGCCACCAAATAATTGGTGGCTTTTCATAAATAATATTAAAGTTATTGCTTAATTACACGAACTGTTTGGATTGTAGTTCCAACAGTTACTTGCATAAAATAGGTTCCTGACTGTAATTTAGACATGTCTAATTGACTATCTAATGCTTGAGGTTGTGAATACATCACTTCTTGCCCAAGCATGTTATATATGTAAATCGATTCAATATTTCGTTGCCCATTCAATGTCAAGACATTCTTTACAGGGTTTGGGTAGTATTGAAATAATTTTGGATTGTCAAAATCATTGATTGATAAACCAGTGAAATTTGCAACTATATCAAAGGTTCCCTCTGTTCTTGTTGATGCAACACCATCACTCCAAACTCTTATATAATAGGTTCCTGCAACTAAATTTCCTGATATAGTTTCTCCACCACTATCATCTGAGCAAAAGGCTGTAACTTCATCATCTTCTAAACCACTATCTGATGTATACACCGTAACATTTGCTTGATCTGAATTACCTGATATGGTGGTGACTATTTGTAGGTCTCCTTCCTCTGCTAGTGTAACTGTGTACCAAACATCAGCAATGGAACCAAATAGATCACACGCTGGTTGATCTTGAGAGCCATCTTGTGTTGCCCCCTCTGTTGTTCCTTGTACAGACGCATCAAGAGTCAAAGCGACAGCATCGCCAACCTCATCGTTCGATGGTGGTGGTGTTGTACTTGCACATGAAATAGTCATATCCACTAATCCTGTGGTACCTGCGTAACCATTTACATTGATATAGTAAGTCGTTGAACCGTCAGAGAGAAATGAACCATAAGATCTAAATCCAGCACCACATACAGCTGTATTATCATCATTACCACCAACAGCAACTAAATTTCCTGAAGTACCTGTATATACAATAAAGGCTGTATCATAGCCAGAGGCACATAAATCAACGGTAACATCCTCTTCAGTGCCAGATCCTGTGTATGAATACCAAATATTTTGAGTATCATTGGAAGCACCAAAACCATCCGGAGCATCTGTTTCAGTAAAATTAGCGTTGGTTGTATCACCAAGATAGTTACCATCACAAACAACAGCAATTGCATTCTCAAGTAAATCGTTACTAGGAGGAGGCACTGCAGCTGTTGTAAAACTTATAGGTCCAAAATAATCCGACGTTCCTTCAAGACTACAATCTGTTTGGATATAAATGTCATAAGGTGTGTCAGCTTGTAAAACATTACCCGTAGAAAATTCTGTTGTTGCTGTTGAACCGCTAGCTGGGGCAGCGGCAGTACCTTGAGCAACACCATCTGGCTGAACTTCCCAATTGTATCCCGTTGCTTCACTGATAGCATTCCAAGATATATCCGCTGACAAATCAGTAAGATAGTCAAGAAATAGCCCACTTACTTCTGGACATGCTGGTGATTCTTCAATTAAAATTGTATCAATATACCAATCATCTGCAAAATTACCAACATAACGAAAAGCTATGTAAACATTGGCGCTAGCTGGCAATTCATATGGTCCTATTTTGGCCCAAACACCGTCTGCACCTAAAGTACCATTTAATAATTCCCAATTAGCTGTGGACGGGGCACCACTTCCAGAATAATCTGTTGAATAATATACCTCATGGGTATCACCAAAAGAGCCGTTTAGTATGGCTTCATAATAAGTGAAAATTGGTGTGACCGAAGAAGATAAATCAATGGCAGGTGAAATTAACCACCTATCATTATCCCCATTAAAATCCTCAAACCATGCAGAGGCTGCACCATCAAAAAAAACAGTTGATGATGAGCCCCAAAGGTTACCGGAATCTGCTCCCGAACCGGCTTCATCAGTCCAAGCTATTGGAGGAACACCTGACTCAAATCCTTCTGAGAAGTATGTTTGCGCATGTAAGCTATATGTTACAAAAGTTGTAATCATAAGTAATAAAGTAATTTTTTTCATAATTAGCTGAGTTTCAAAGTTAGTTTATTAAAAATATGTTAATTAAATTTAATAATACTAAAACAGAAAAAGCTAATCGATGAAATACAAATAAAAAGGTTAAACGAATAATGTATTTATAAAGAAGTTGCAAAATACACCCTTATTGTTCATATAATAAGTTTTAAAAAACGTTGTTTATTTACTTTTTAATCAAAGAAATAATCTCTCTGGTATCGACTGATTCAAATACTACAAAATACAAACCCGCTCTAACATGGGATAGATTTAATTTACCAAAGGTTGTGTTAGTTTTTGAAGTGAAAATTTCATTCCCGAGAATATTATATAATTTTATAGACTTTATATTTTTATTTTTGTTATTAAAAGTCAAAATATCTACCACTGGATTAGGGTAAACAGTTAAAAAGCTTTCTTCATTCGCAACACTCAAAGTCGATCCTTCAACAATTTTTATGTGTTGGTTAACATCAACATTAAGTAAGAGGTCATCTATCCCACTTAACCAATCTATCTTAACATAATTTATATGCGTATCGTCACCTAAACCAAAAAATTCTGAACTAGAATTTTGACCTAAATATCCTTCTCCGGAAGTGACATAACGGTACACAGAACCTAAATTTGTGTTAACTTCAATTAAAGACCCCAGAGCATCTCGGTTACTTTGAACACCCTCCAAACTAACTTTGAGCCAATTATGAGTAGTAGAAAAACTACTTAAATTTTTCCATAAGAACATATTATCATCCTCGTTCGAAACTACAATATCAGGAAAACCGTCATTATCAACATCTCCAATAGCATTGGAATAACTTTCTTTCATATCTAATTCAAATCCAATGTCATCTGGAATTAAGTAGGTATTTTGACCTATATTTTCATAAAATGCTGATGGTAGTGGATAAGCATCTGATAGCATACCACTTACATATAAATCTAAATCACGATCATTTTCTGCATCAAGAAAAACTGCTCCCCAAGCAACACTATCAAATGTCGTTTCAGTTTCCTCAGAAACATTTGCAAAAGTTCCATTACCATTATTTTTTAAAAGCACATTCCCTGTTTCCCCATTTGGATAAACATAGTTTGTATTCGTAATGTATATATCCATCCATCCATCATTATTGTAATCGCCAATAGCGGTACTCATTGCATCCATACTCAAAGCTGTGGAAGTTACATCACTTGCATCGCTGAAGGTGCCATCCCCGTTGTTATGATACATGATGTTTTTAGTAACTATTCTATCATTTGCAATATAAATATCTTGATAACCGTCTTTGTCATAATCTATGAAACTCGCACAAAACGATAAATGACCTTCGTCTGATATACCCGCAAAACTACTTTTATCAGTAAAAGTACCATCACCATTATTTCTGAACAATCTATTGGAAAATTCTAACGAACGCATCGTTAAAAAAACGTCAACATGACCATCATTATCATAATCCCCCCAAGTGGCACCAAAATTTGGTTGATTAATTAATAATAAACCAGCTTCCTCTGTGACATTTGTGAAATCATAATCACCTTCATTTCTGTATAATTGATTTGGATAATTATACCCAGAAACATAGAGATCTTTGAGGCCATCATTATTGTAATCAATCCAAACTACTTGTTTGTTTTCTCCAACATCGTCTGAAATATTTGGATAAACTTGTACAAAAGAACCTCCTATGTTTTTATAAAATAAAATGTGTTCTCCGTTTTGTGTTCCTAAGGTAATATCATCCCAACCATCACTATCAAAGTCATAAAAAGAAATACCTCCGCCAACAAACCCTGTACCAAATGTCCCGAAAAGACCATGGCTAATGGCCTCTTCTTTGAAAAGAACCTGTGTGTTTACTTGAATTACAAAAAAAACAAATATGACGAAATGAAAAGATTTCATAATGTTGTTTCTAATTTGTTAAGAGATAAGCTACTTAATATCAATAAAATGTTCCATCACAGCATCACTCACACCCATATTACTGAATCCGCCATCATTGTAAAGATTTTGTAGCGTGACGCGCTTGGTGAGATCGCTA
>Ga0208964_1000798_pt1 | contig 15509 bp, 14 predicted proteins | sample AOAMet1_08_M0_20_2_FD_188227 | JGI IMG/M metagenome (GOLD analysis project Ga0208964, IMG submission 188227) | Ammonia-oxidizing marine microbial communities from Monterey Bay, California, USA - CAN11_08_M0_20 (SPAdes) | ecosystem: Environmental > Aquatic > Marine > Intertidal zone | place... | reverse complement strand
CTAGTTCCTTGAGAATTTCCAATGCCCGAACCGAAAAATCGCCTGACTTCATATCGCTAACCACTTGAAAATATTGATCAAATTACACCCCGATCATACCGCAAATGAATAGGGATGAAATCGGGGCACGTGATAAATACACCACTCGCGGAGCCAAGCTCGATTAACTAGCGACAGTCAACCATGACTCAACAAAGCCGCTACCAGACTCGGTGTTGTTCTTCAGACTCTCTCTTCTACGACTTCGCCGGTCGAAAATCGGTACCTCATATTTCGATAAACGCAAACATCAGTGATATCATCGGGCGTGCCCGCGGGTGCCGAGCGATAGTTTATGGAAACACGTCTATTGTCGTTGATCGGCAGCACGCGATGCCAACAGTGCCCGTGCAATAACACGAGCGTTCCTTTGTTTAATTCCAGCACTATTTGACCAGCGAGGTCCTCATTAGGCGCACCGGCAGGCAGAACACCGCGTCGATGAGACCCCGGAATGACAACGGTTCTCCCTCCTGTCTGGTCATCGATATCATGAGGATAAACCAACCGGTTTAAATTAAACTGCGATGCGTTTTCCGGTGGACAATCCTGGTGCCATGACTGTCCATCACTGTTGCGATTCGAAAACATCACCATGGTGTACTGTTCGCACCACTGCTCGCCCAAGATTGCTGCGGTCAATCGTTGAAGATCACGGTTGTTTCCAGTGGCATCAAAATCAAAAATACCCTCTCGCTGCGGAAACCACGGAATCACATCTGCTTTCGAACGTTCCAAGAATTCTGCATCGTGCATGAAGCTTGGAGATTCTCCGAACTCTTCAAATATCAGGCGACACAATCGATCCATCTCTTCAGATTCAAAAAACGACTCCAGGACAACAAACCCTTGCTCCCAAAACTGTTCCGCCAAATTTTTAAAATTCATCAAACAACGCCTTCTAGCGGAATCAAATAACTAATCTCAAACGAAAATCCAAAATCAAAACCAACAAACTCAGCTCTCTCACCTTTCCGACTCCGTTTCATCGATTAAATTGAATCCGCTATGATAGCAAACCGGTCGGGCGTATCGCTGTCTGGCATTTAAGAAATTTCGGTTCGATTTTCGAAAGCATTAATTTGCCGTATCTCATTGGAACTGACGAAGCTGGCTACGGCCCCAACCTCGGTCCTTTAACAATGGCCGGAACGCTCTGGGAAACGGAATCGACCGAAACCGATCTTTATTTAACGCTAAGTGACGCCGTAGCAAACCACTCAACCCGCTCCGCGAACGCCCCCAAAGTCTTTATTGCAGATTCAAAAAAGGTCTACTCAGGATCGATCGAACAATTAGAAACCAACGTTCTTGCGCTCGTTTATGCACTCAAAGGCAAAATCCCCACCGACTGGCAAGACCTCATCGAATTACTCTGCCCACAGCACACACCCGCTCATAGTGATCGCCAACTCTGGCTAACCGGACAATCGAAAAGCCTTCCGCTGGCTGGCGATCCTCACAAAATCAAAACTCTAGGAGACTCATTCCAAGAAAATTGCGTTCGAGCCGGCGTTAGATTATTGGAAATCGAGTGCCATCCAATTTTCCCGCCCCAGTTCAATAATCAGCTTGATGAGCTAGGCAACAAAGCAACGCTGCTATCTACCTACACCCTCAAAATCGTCCAGCGGCTAATGACCTACTGCGATGACGATACAGAAATTGGTTGCGATAAACATGGAGGCCGAAGCAAGTACGCAGGTTTAGTTCAAGAAATTTTGGCGGAAGAACTCGTGTTGGTAGGAGATGAAACAAGGGAGATGAGCGATTACAGCTTCCGCCAGAATGACCATGACGTATTTATACGGTTTCAGGCAAAAGGCGAATCGTTTCTACCAGCGGCCCTTGCCTCCATGGTTGCGAAATACATTCGAGAAGTATTTATGGGGATTTGGAATCAATACTGGCGAGAGCAGCTTCCAGAAATAAAACCCACGAAAGGGTACCCAGTCGACGCCAAGAGGTTTAGATCTGAAATCGCCCACCTTCAATCAAAACTGGGACTCAGCGATCACCTTATTTGGCGAAATAAATAATTGTTCAAAACTAAATGCAAATGCTGGCATTTCCGTTTTCCGTCCACAATAATGCGGTCTCCTTACTTAACCGCTCCAACATTTTAAAAACCATGAAATTCAAACTAAATCTTCTGTCGGCCGTAACGGTCTTCGGTTTACTCGTATCGAGCCTGCCAGCAAGCGTCTGCGGACATGAAATTGCTTCGGAAATGACAGATTCAGCAAATCATTTATTGCAATCTCTCACTCCGAAACAAAAAGCGACCCTAGTTTTTCCACTCGATGACAAGCTTCGAAAAGATTGGCAATTCATTCCAATGGAGCGAGAGGGACTCAGCCTAAAAAATCTAAAACCAAATCAGCGACTGCTGGCAATGTCGCTAATCCAAACAGCACTGAGCCATCGCGGCTACTCAACATCGCTGCAGATCATGGCGTTGGAGCAGATCTTGCATGAAATGGAAAACAATTCTCCCAAACGTGATCCAGAAAAGTACCACCTCTTTCTGTTTGGAACGCCGTCACTCAAAACTCCCTGGGGCTGGAGAATCGAAGGGCATCACCTCTCCATTAGCGTCACCGTCGTTAAAAATGAAGTTGTTGTGACACCTGCATTTTTCGGCTCAAACCCTGGAGAGGTTCAGTCTGGGCAATTTAAGGGGGTTCGCGTACTCGGCAAAGAAGAAGATCTGGGACGAACCCTAGTCAAAGCACTCACCGCGGACCAACAGACCATCGCCGTTTTCAGCAAAAAAGCTCCCCGAGATGTCATTAACGGTCCCGGTCGAGAAGCAACGGCGCTCACTCCCAAAGGGTTGTCTGCTGCAAAAATGACAAAGGAACAAAAATTAATGCTGCGACAAATTGTCGACGCACACTTGAACAAATGTCGCGCTGAACTTGCCGCTAACGATTGGAAAAAAATTGAAGCCGGTGGTTTTGATGAACTCCATTTCGCGTGGGCAGGAGAGCTGGAACGCGGAAAACCCCATTACTACCGAGTGCAAGGACCCTCTTTTATTCTGGAATACGACAATACCCAAAATAAAGCCAATCACGTCCATGCCGTTTGGCGAGATTTTAAGAATGACTTTGGTCAAGATCTCCTCAAGCAACACTATCAGGCAAATGAACATTAGAACCGCTCAGAGTTGATGCCGCTCAAACATGGGATTAAGGGATCGGCCTCAACCCGCCATCCGATCCTCAATTAGCCTTCGTTTGTTTTTGACACCCAACAGCCCGCTTGCACGCAAACTTATCTCATCTCCGCTAACTTAACTTTTTCCGCTAGCAAACCAGCTCGTCTTTGACCAAGATCCGACAGAATTTCTGAGAAGATCCTTAAAATCGGAAAAATTGTGACTTCAGATCCTTTTGTTGGTCGAAACAAACATTGGGTTCAATGGACTGAATCCGCGAGGGGGGCCTCGCAAACGAGAACTTGAACAATCGACATGGACGTTGATTTGTTTAAGTTTTAGCCTCTCTGCGGCAAGCATTCATTGCGGATTCAATTTTTGGAACCCAAGCCTGTAAACAGCGTTGTGCTTGTTTCAATATACTTACAAAATTCTTTTGATACTGAGCCAACAAATTCAATTTGATCTGCTGACCTACCAGTCGTAAATCATCTTAGAGACGAATTTGTTTGACTGCGATCAACGATTTTGAACCAGGAGGGATCTCTAATGCGTCGTTTAGTGCTTGGAATCGCGGTCGCGGTTACCTCGCTTATACCCGTCTTGGGTATGGCGGACGATCAGCAAATCGCTGATTTTATCAAAAGCCGGCTTCAAGCCGAGCAAAGCCAAGGAAATTTAAAGGGTTTCAACGTCGACATGCGTGTCGAAAATGGAACTGTTTGGTTCAAAGGGCATGTATCAAACCCAGCTCAGGAAATGACTATCCTGACGTCCGCACAGCAAGCCGGACACCTCGGAGTCGTTAAAGTTGTGGACGACATCGAAGTCAAATCAGTTGCTGCTCCTGCTCAACAGCCAGCAGTATTTCAGCAGGCAGCCATGACTGCTCCAGCTCCAATGCAAGGACAACGGCAGATTATCGCTACACAGGTTAGTAATCCAATCTCTGCGGTTGTCATCGAAGGCGAGCCTTTGCCTTTCGCAACCACTGGTGGAGCAGCCATGCCTATGGGGCATTCAGCCAACGTCGGTACACCAAACGAAGCTCCTAACCTTCCTGGTTACGCTTGGCCTGGATACGCAGCACACCCGAACTACGGTGCTGTCACCTATCCACAGCAATACAGCGCATCAGCTTGGCCATACATTGGCCCATTCTACCCATACCCCCAAGTTCCACTTGGATGGCGTAAGGTAAGCCTCGAATGGGATGACGGATGGTGGATGCTTGACTTCCACGACAAGTAGTCGATCGAAGTGTTTCAGACACAATTAAGAGCCCCGCCAGCAACGGCGGGGCTTTTTTTTTGCGCTACAATAAAAACCTTGTCGAGCTGTTCGCAATCGAATGAGGTCCGACCAGGGACTGCCTGACAGTTGCGGCAGTTTAAAATCAGGGAACGGCCGGCAGGACGCCTTTTTTACGCCAAATCTATCGCCGCTGTTTTCTAAGCTTGAAAAGGGCATACCCCGACCATAAAAGACCATGACTGATCATTGGAAGTTGGTTTTCACGCATTAATCATTGCCCTCAATGCAGCCGCTCTGACCGCTGAAGCCTGAATCGTCCCGCAGCGTCGCGCTTCCCAATCGGCGGTCTCGCGTTCGATCAAACCCGACTCCGCGTGGGTTGGCCCGATGCCCCAGAGTTGAGCTCCAATTTTTCAAACTTTCGATGTTCTGGCTGATTGCACTCCAAAAAATACCCAACCAGAACAACAACGCAGTCCACCTAATTTCACATTCCCTTGCAAAAACGTCGGCAAAACTGCAATTTGAAAGCGTGGCAATGAGTAATTTAGATATTGTTTTCCGAATAGTCCGAAATATCCGCAAGTCCCGCATAGTTTATCACGATAGGTATTCATAAGAGTGATTACACCACAAAGGGATTTGCGATGTTAACCAAAAGATTGACTGTCACCATGATGTTGCTTGTTGCAGCAGCGACAGTTTCGAGCTCGGGATGCTTTTATTCCACCGGACCTTCCTTAGGAATTTTGACGATTCCTATTCCAGTCTCCCCTTACTTTCAGAAGGACAAGGAAGATAAATTCCATGTCCATGAGAGATACGGAAGAGTTCCAATCATGGGACCGCTGACCGCCGGAGGGCCAATTGTGGCTCTCGACCCACCCTCGGACGATGAAGTCTGGTGGGCACTTGAGCGAGCACGCTCGGTACAGGGTGGTTTCCCATTCCTTAACGAAACACAACGTAACAACGTTACGATCGTTAAAGAAAAGATCGCGGACTACATCGATCCACCACGGGTTATTCCGCTGGTTGGCCCCGTCCAATTGCATCACGCTCACTACAAATGCACCGTTTATTTCTCTGAGCGAAAGATTGTCGGCTGGCCGGTACCTCACACGCTTGAGGACGAAGATTCCGTTGAGGTACTCTATGTCGACCACAACCACTTCCACCAAGTTGGTAATCTCGACTACGGATCCTCTAGTACTCACTATTAACGGTTCCGACAAAATTTAACTAATCAATGCCGCTCTACCAGAGCGGCATTTTTTATGGGCGATTCTCAAGCCCAACCGTTGCAACAACGCTGCCGGGTGAAGTAAAACTGGTAGGAGACTGGCGTTCGACCTTGGAATTGAATGAGTTATTTCCTCAGAAATCCAACGGAGGCAATCAGGTCACCCTACCCTTCCCTCGGGCTGGCAAGGTGAGTTGCATCTGATCCAACTGGCTTAAAAAAACAACAGCACTGGAATTTTTCTTGACGGGCTCTAACGAAAACTCATCACCGGATGAAATTCCGTCCAAGGCCACTGATGCCCGGCCTTCCGGAAGTCGGAAGAAATACATCGAGGCAACAAAAGAAAATGGCCAGCCGACTTTCCTGGCAAAATGGTCGACCACGATTCTCTGCGTGACTTTATTTCTTGCGCCGTTAGTAATAATGGGTTCGATTAAATCGTTGCGGGTTAGCGCTACCGATATCCGCCAATGGCTTCCCACCGATTTTGAAGAAGCAGTGACCTACGACAAATTCCTCGACCGCTTCGGCATCGACGAAATGGTTGTCCTCAGCTGGGAAGACTGCAAGCTTGGAAACCCAGAAGTCACTCAACTTCGCAAAGCATTCCAAGAAGCAACCCTTCCCGATCCTGCCGGCGAAGACCTCCCGCGATTGCCAGCGTTCAGTAAAGTGATGAGCGGTGAGCAAATGCTATATCAGCTCAAAGATTCGGGGCTGCCCGAAATCATTGCGAAAAAACGAATGCAAGGCCTGCTCGTTGGGCCGGACTTAGAGACCACTTGTATCGTTGCCTTTCCAAGTAAGAAGTTGGTCGATAGTCGCCGCCTGATAATCGGAGAAATCTATAACATTTCAAAATCTGAGTTGGGCCTTGAAGCGAGTGATCTCAAACTTGGCGGCCCTACCGCCGACGGTGCAGCGATCCAAGTTGAAAGTCAAAAGTCGCTCAAGAGCTTCCTCTGGATGTCCGTTGGTTTGGTCTTCTGCCTTACCTGGTTTCGACTCCGCGATTTACCACTCTCTCTCATTGTGATTTTCTTCGCCGGTTTTTGTGCTGCAATCAGTCTAGCGTTTCTTTACTGGACTGGCGGTAAAATGAATCTCACCATGGTAATGCTCCCTACACTGACGTTCATTCTGGGCGTTTCTGGATGCATACATATGGTGAATTACTACCGCAAGGCATCGACGCTTGGGTACGGAATTAACTCGGCAGATCAGTCGATCGTTGACGGCGGTTACCCCGTCGCGCTTTCCTCGGCGACCACAGCTATTGGATTATTGTCGCTCGCAACCAGTCAAGTCGTACCGATTCGCCTATTTGGCATATACTCGGCACTCGGTATTTTCACCAGCATTTCCGTGATGCTCCTAATCTTGCCGGCGACACTTTATCTAATGCGAGGGCGGATAAGCAAGCGTTTTTCGGATCAGGGCTCAATGTCCAAACGTGAGCGAACTTCGGGGGTAAGTCGTTCGACTTCACTCTTGATGCACTGGGTTTACCGCTCCCACTGGTTTGTAGTCGTCCCTTGTTTACTTGGGGTCACTCTCCTGGCCACCGGCGTGTTCCAACTGGGAGCCTCCGTCAAACTCCAAAACAGATTTGCCCAACGGGCCAAGATCATCACTGACTACCAATGGCTCGAAACCAAACTCGGCTCTTTGGTGCCAATGGAAGTGGTCCTTGAATTCGATGAAGACAACCAGTTTTCAAACTGGCAACGGATGCAAGTCGTCAAATCAGTCGAGCAGGCGATTAAACAGACAACGGCGATCAGCGCCACGTTGTCAGTGGCGTCCTTTGAACCGCGAATGCCTCGAGGTTCAAATTTTCGCGACAAATTAAAACGGAAAACCAAGCTCGATGTCTGGAACAAGAACTACCAGAAATTCGAAGACGCAAAATTAGTAAAAACCGTCGGTGACAAATCGTATTGGCGAATCAGCCTACGCGTCGCCGCCCTCAACGACATTGACTATGGCGATTTCCTTGAAACGGTGAGCAAAAATGTCAATTATCAAATGGAACATTTGAAACTCACTGGCGTGTCCGCCCAATTGACCGGTGGAATCCCGTTGGTCTACAAGGCCCAACATCAAATACTTCAGGATTTGATGTACAGTTTTTTGACAGCCTTTTTGATCATCAGCATCATTATGATGGTCGTGCTCAAAAGTTTCTGGGCTGGATTGGTCGCCATGATTCCCAATGTGTTTCCGCCGTTGGTTGTATTTGGTGCAATGGGATGGTTAGGAATCTCAATTGAAATCGGTTCCGTTATGACTGCCAGCGTCGCCCTTGGAATCGCGGTCGACGACACACTCCATTTCTTAACCTGGTACCGCCGAGGAACACAAAACGGTCTTTCCCGGTATTCCTCTATTCGTTTCGCGTTTGACCATTGCGCGAAAGCGATGATCGATACCTCATTAATTTGCGGACTCGGCGTCATGCCGTTTGTTTTTGGCATCTTCATGCCGACGGCTAAATTTGCCGCCTTGCTTATGATTATGCTGCTAACCGCTCTATTGGGTGACCTTCTACTTCTTCCGGCGATCCTCGCTGGACCAGCAGGAAGACTGTTTCGGCTGAAATCGGTCAAAAAACGTGGAGAGATTTCTGCCGATCCACCACTCTCATTTGGAAACCAACGCCGGGACGCCGCCCAGTCATCCACCACTTCAAACCTCCACACAGAACCGCTAAACACCGCTCGACGGAAGTGATCACCCCCTTAATGAATGATTTCTTACGAATTCGTCATTTAAACACTGACAGTGGGGGACACGACGACTGATTCAATTGTCGTCTTGTGTTGGTAAATCGCAGATTTCAGCCGTTGCAAAGGAAAGGGTTCTAGTTAGACTTATCAGGCTGAAAACCGTTCGAAAAGTCGGTCAAAAGGCCGCATTGACAAACGCTAGCTGTGGTCATTCTTCGAACGAAATACGCTGCTTTTTGAGTTAGGCTAAACGCCCGACTATTTGCTGCTCGATATAAACTTCTGTGCTTCCGTTCGCCAAGGCGTTCGATTCCGAGCCTATTTCAAAACATCTACCCAAAAGATATTTTCATGCCAGACATTTTTGACAAGTGCGATGAATTTTGGAACCGCATTAAGAAAGTTACCGGCGATCATTTTGATCCAGACGTTTTCTTCCGTCAATTTCCGGTTACCAACTGCCTCCCCAACGTTGAGATTGAGGGAACCGAGTACCTGCAAATTGCAACCAACGATTATCTCGGCTTGGCCACCCATCCCGAAGTCGTAAAAGCGGGAACAGACATTTGTTCTGTCAGTGGTGTGGGAACGCCTCTCGGCGCCCGTCCATTGACCGGCAACACTGCCATGCACCTGCAGCTTGAAGCTGATTTGGCAAAGTTCCGCGGGACCGAAGCCAGCTTGGTGTTTAACTTGGGTTTGGGCGCGATGTCCGGCACCGTTGCCTGCATGGTCGGCAGGAAAGAGCGTGTCTTTGTCGACGCTTACGCACACGGTTGTCTACACGACGGTGCTAGGCTTTGCAAAGGCGAAGCAAGTTGGTTTGGCCACAACGATATGGATGATCTTGAAAGCCAATTGGCAGCCTGTCCGCTCGAGCAACCAAAATTGATTGCTGTTGACGGTGTCTACGGCATGACTGGCGATCTTGCTCCACTGCCTCATCTCGTCGAATTAAAAAACAAGTACAATGCTCAATTGTTTGTTGATGATGCCCACGGAACAGGCGTTCTCGGTGACAACGGACGCGGCACACCAGAGCACTTTGGAGTTGAAGACCAAGTCGATCTGCACGGCGGTACATTCGCTAAGTCGTTCGGTACTTTTGGTGGATACATTTGCGGTAACAAGCGAGCACTCGATTTTATCAAATTCGTCTCGCCTGGATTTATGCTGACCAAGGCACTGCCTGGCTGCATGACCAACGCAACCATCAAATCGCTTGAGTTGATGCAGTCGATGCCAGAACGACGACACCAATTGTGGGAGAACATCACCGTCCTGCGTGAAGGACTGCGAAATGCAGGTTTCAACATCGGCAATCCCAAAGGCGCGGTCACCTCGATCTTTACTCGGGGTGCAATGGCGTTGACCGCGGTTCGCATGTTGATGGATGATTACAAAATTGTCGTCAACCCAGTCATGTACCCTGCTGTTCCCTACGGAACATCAATTATTCGAATGACCGCAAGTGCGTTACACACTCCCGAAGAAATGCGGCGATTGGTGGAGGCCATCGTTGATGTTTCCACAAGAATTCCACTTCTTGAGGGGAATGAAGCAGCGGCCAGCAAAGTCGCCACGGTGATGCCCGGTGCGGGAATCACTTCGGCCGGCTCGAATGGCTCGGCTCACTAATTCGAATGAGTGCCTCAGCTCCACTCTCGATCCAACCGGTCTCGACATCGGCTCAGGCGCGTGACTTCTATCAACTAAGGCGGAAACTATACCGCGACAACAAGGTTGTCGTGTTTCCGCTTAAGTCGATGGAAAAGCTCCAGCTAGACACTGAGCGTCACCCATTCTACAAACACGCTTCGCGTGAAATGTTCGTTTGTTATCGCAATGGTCAGATCGTCGGACGCATTGTCGCTATCAAAGACGACTTGCACAACGAACACCACAATGATCGCGTCGGGTTCTTTGGATTCTTCGAAGCTATCGACGACCAAGAAATTGTAAACGCCTTGATTGAGACGGCTTCCGATTGGCTTCGCGAACGCGGATGCAACTCAATCCGTGGACCGGTCAATCCCTCCATGAAAAGTGATTTCGGCGTTCTTGTTGACGGAGCCGACGAGCCACCGATGATCATGACCGGCTACACACTTCAACGATACGAAGACCAACTTCAAGCCGCTGGACTAACCAGCATCAAACGCTTTTTCGCGTTCAAATATATTTCTGATGAGTCCGATACCAAGTGTGAAAAATGGATTCACCTAAAGTCAGCCAAGCAAAAAATTCTCGCGCGATATCCCAGCTTAGATCTCCGAACAGTTTCAGCTGAAAATTTTGATGAGACGATGAGAGACGTTAATGAACTTGGAAACACAGTCAGATCACTTGGGTGGGGGTTCGTCCCGCTTACCGCTGACGAACTCAACTTCATGATTAAGAATCTTCGCCGCGTGATTCGCTACGACACCATCCACGTCGCCTATTGGGAAGGCCAGCTTGTTGGATACATTGTTACGATCCCCGATATTAACTGGGCATTGAAACGGGCAAGAGGACCATTTGATTGGGTTCGAATGTTGCAAATGCCACGCCTCATTAAAAAGACACCCTGCAGCAGAGTGATCGCTCTTGGAGTGGACGACCAATTCCGAAAAAAAGGAATTGCAATGTTGTTGATTCAGGAACTGGTTGAAAACTTTGCTGCATTTAAGAAATGGGAATTCTCTTGGGTCGATGAAGCCAACCTTAAGTCGATTCGTGCCATCGGCCGCACCTTACCACTGGTTAAATCTCGCACTTACGAGCTTTTTGAAAAATCAATTTGATCGCCAGCCGGTTCGACTTGACAGCGATTTGTTCGTTGTAACTGGGCTCGCAATCAAGTCCGCCTGAGTTTTTCTGCATTCCTTGCATGAAATGATTTAAAATTTGCACACCTTAAGTTTGTCCCTAGATTTGGTTAAACTCGGGATTGAATTTTTTGCCGCCCATTCGCAACGCTTTATTTAAAACGGGTTCACCGTGACAATTCATATACCCGTCTTACCTCAGGAAGTCATCGATGGACTAAACCCCCAACTGGGAAGCACCATCGTAGATGGCACCCTCGGCGGGGGCGGGCATGCTCAAGCTATTCTCGAACTCATTGGATCCGATGGAACCTTATTCGGTTTCGACCGCGACCCAATCGCCGTCGCTGACACGAGAACAAGAATTTCTGCAGCGAATGCTCATTTGATTACCGCCAACTACTCAGATATGCCCGAGCAACTTTCATTGTTCGATGTTACTCAAGTGGATGGCATCTTACTTGACCTCGGCCTCTCCAGTGACCAACTGGCTGATCGTGAGCGTGGTTTCAGCTTTCACAGCGACGGGCCACTTGACCTTCGATTTAATCAAATGGCAGGAGAACCGGCAGCAAAATTAGTAAATCGCTTAAGCGAGAAACATCTTGCCAATTTAATCTACGAGTTCGGTGAAGAACGTTTCAGCCGTCGAGTTGCCCGAAAAATTGTCAAACTGAGACACGACAATAAAATTGAGACCGCCTCTCAACTGGCGAGCATCGTGCGTTCTTGCATTCCGAGGACAAAGAAGAAATCAATCGATCCCGCTACGAAAACATTTCAAGCACTTCGAATTGCCGTTAATGAAGAATTAAAATGGTTGAAAGTCGCGGTCAATCGACTTCCCGATCTTCTCAAGCCCGGCGGGCGAATTGCAATTATTAGCTTCCACTCGCTGGAAGACAGAATTGTGAAACAATCACTTCAGCAGAATGACCAACTCGAAATCATTTCTCGAAAACCCATCATGGCAGGCGAAGAAGAACTGCTGAGCAATCCGCGGAGCCGCAGCGCAAAACTACGCGTGGCACAAAAAAAATAATAACGCCGCCCTCTTTGTTTCTTATCGCTCAGCCAATAGCAGAAAACGCTAGCACCCCTGGGTTTCCATCCTTAAATTAATGCGAAACACGCTGTTCCTTGCGTTTCATCCCAATTGGCTTTTCTGTATAGTCTCGCAACCTGCGATGCTTTCGTTCGTTCAATGGGATTCAAATGGCCGACCCATTTAAACCACAATCTAGCCAACAGTTAATCCGTGAAGCCAAAATCGGCCTTTCGGTGGTTGCGTTACTTTTTGCGACGCTCATCTACGTCGGCACATTAAGGATGACGGGGCAAAAGCCAATCCTTCCGTTCAACCAAATGGTCGGTTTGGCTAACACAGAGGCTGTTCCGCCTTCCCCCACGGAATCATCATCCAATCCAAGAACCGCTCAATCCGACCAAGCGACACCGTCCCAAACACATAACGACGACAGGACGATAATAGGGTCTCTAAAAATTGAGCCAGAAAAAGATAATCAATTCTTCAAGCCGCTGTCTCCCAAAACACCAGAAACGAATTCCGATAAACCAAACTTTGAATTCAACAAAAAACAGCCTCCCTTCATTGCTCCCCCCACCAAATTTAAACCCAGCGATTTGGAGAAGAAACGAGACGGCTTTGCCGTTTCCAAATTAAACGACGATTTCAAAAAGCCAAAAATTGGGGGCCGCATCTCAATTGATTCCCAATTAGTGACCAGAGCTCCAAGTTCCGCTGACGGAAATGAAAAAGTTGCTTACGCTCAATTTGAAACCACGCCCTCAGATATTCGCAATCCTGAAGCACCAGTTTCCGTTGCTGGGAATACTCCACGGCTACCAAACTTTATGAATCCCTCGATCCAGCCTACTCAACAATTTCCACCAACGCCAAAATCCAAAACACAAGCTCCAATTAAAACTAGGATCTTTCTTCCGCCCACACAATTTGAAGACCCCACTCCGGAAAGACGAACCAAAAATTCTTCGAAAGAAAAAAGCTCGTTTAAATCCCCCAAGTCGTTGAGTGCGTTCAAACAGACTCCTTCCAATTTGGTTACTCCTGAACTCGATCTCGCTAACGATTTACAACCCGTCAACGAGTCACCTTCTTTAGGAATTTATACAACCCAAACGGGAGATACCTACTGGTCAATTTCCGAAAAAACTTATCAGGACGGACGATACTTCCGCGCCTTGTTTTGTCACAACCAATCCAATCACCCCGATTACAACTTAGTAGCAGGATTGGAACTTAACACACCAGCCAAGTGCGAACTGGAAAGACAATGGCCGGCAGAATGCCCGTCAGCTTCAGAAACAGAACCCGTCCCATCTGGAACTCCCTCAGCAGGAATCAACGCATATTACGTGACTGCCAAGGGCGAAACCCTTTTTGAAATTGCCCGACAGAAGCTTAACCAAGCTTCGCGATTCGCTGAACTTTACCAGCTCAATCAGGACACCCTAGGTAGCGATGTCCAACCTGACTCTCCACTTCGCGGTGGGCTAAAGCTCATTCTCCCTAGATGAATAGAAAAAACAGTTGATTCGCGTGCTCCTCTAACCCTGATAGAATGACAGGATCAGGTTTATTGGAAATCGCGTCATGACCCCAAGGCCATTTAAAAAGATCATTTCCGGTGGTCAAACCGGAGTCGACCGAGCGGCACTCGATGTCGCGATCGAATTGGAGATGCCGCACGGGGGATGGTGCCCAGCAGGTCGCCGAGCAGAAGACGGCACCCTCGCTTCGATCTACCAGCTACAAGAAACCAGCAGCAGGAATTACGCACAGCGTACCGAAAAAAACGTACTCGATTCCTGTGGCACTCTCATTTTATATCTTCATCAAATCTCGGGCGGGACTGCGTTGACCCAAAGATTGTCGCACACGCACAACCAGCCTTGCCTCTGCCTTGATCTAGGGGCCACCATCTTTGATTCAACTCAACTCCTAAAATCGCTAATCGATTGGGGAACAAACCACCAAATTGTTATTCTGAATGTTGCTGGTCCGCGCGCCTCAACTCAACCGGAAATCTACTCGATGGCCTACTCATTCCTTACCGCTGCACTATCTCGCTCCGCGAACGGATAATGAGTGAATCTCTGGAACAGCCTTCACGAGCAACCACGATCTCCAGCTCAGCCCTGCCAGACGAAAGATTTCCGAACGCAGCGGAACACACATGCTTTTGAAACACAGGTTGCTCACTAGCACTCCACGGGCAAACCACAGCCACAGTTAGCCAAGCTCGCCGTCTGTCACGCTGACTCAATTGTAGCGATTCCGCGCTTCATAACTAAATTTCTGGGTCGTGCAGGATGTACCAATTTTCGCACCTAGACACCCTTTGTCGACTGGGGCGTTCAGATAACTCTGTTTATTTTTTGCAACGTTCCATGTTGCATAAAATGTAACCTATGTTTTTCTAATCAAATTAAGCCGTTGATTGCCTGCTAGATAGCAACAAAAAACTCGATTCCCCATGGCTTTCGGTTAGACATAAATGCCCACCATCAAACAAAAAATTAGCGAATTTGATCAGCTCAAACAGCGAATTCATGGCAAGTTGATTGGCAAACTTGACTTGAGTCGTGTTGGGGAGCTGGAAGGCGACGTCTTGCGGCGCGAAATACGCGTCGTCGTCGAACATTTATGCGACGGTGAAAACAATCTACTTAATCGAACCGAGCGAGATCGATTAGTCGAAGAGGTTCTGGATGAAACTTTTGGCCTTGGCCCACTCGAGTTGCTTCTAAAAGATCCATTGATTAGCGATATTCTCGTTAACGGTCCAAAAAACGTCTATGCCGAGCGCGGCGGGCAAATGGAAAAAACAAATGTCGAATTCCGTGACAATGCGCACTTGCTTCAGATCATCGACAGAATCGTGTCTAAAGTTGGCCGACGCGTCGACGAAACCTGCCCGATGGTCGACGCCAGACTTGAGGACGGTTCTCGTGTAAACGCGATTATTCCGCCATTGGCTTTGGATGGACCTGCTATGTCTATTCGGCGTTTCGGCGCCAACCCACTTAAACTAGAAGACCTTCTGAACTTCCAGGCATTCACACCTGAGATGGTAATGCTACTCGAAGGCGCAATGAAGGCTCGCTTGAATATCATCATCTCTGGCGGTACCGGTTCTGGTAAAACGACCTTACTCAATACACTTTCGAGCTTCATTTCGAACGAAGACCGGATCGTGACGATTGAAGACGCAGCAGAAATTCAG
>Ga0208964_1000789_pt1 | contig 15656 bp, 21 predicted proteins | sample AOAMet1_08_M0_20_2_FD_188227 | JGI IMG/M metagenome (GOLD analysis project Ga0208964, IMG submission 188227) | Ammonia-oxidizing marine microbial communities from Monterey Bay, California, USA - CAN11_08_M0_20 (SPAdes) | ecosystem: Environmental > Aquatic > Marine > Intertidal zone | place... | reverse complement strand
TCGTAAAAAATGACAGTTTAATGGATGAATTTTCCAACCCTCACTTTGCTCTTGCGTTTGCGCTTATTGAAAATCATTACTTTATGAATAAAGGATTTTTAGAACATGAGAAGCAACTATTAGATGGTATTGAGAAAATAAGAGATATTCCAGCAGTTATAGTTCAGGGTAGATATGATGTTGTTTGCCCAATGGAAACTGCATATGAGGTTTCAAAAAGATGGCCTGAAGCTTCATTTGAAATCGCGCAGAATTCAGGACATTCTGCGTTTGAAAAAGAAATAGTTCATCTTCTAGTGTCTGCTACAAATAAATTTGCACACAACTAAATAAAAAACATTAAACACTAATAATCTCTGCTCAGCTGTATATCTGATATCATTCTTTAAGACATGTCAGAAAAAGAAAATAATCCCATTATTAATGAAGATAGAGTAGAGAGAATTCTATCTGAATACCTTGTACCAGACCAAAAGTTCAGAGATGAAAAAATAGAAAATATGATTGTTTTTTTTGGATCTGCAAGAGCTCCATCAGAAGAAGAAGCAAGCGAGATTAAAAAAGAAAATCCAAATAATCCAAAGTTAAAATTACTAAAGTACAACAAAGCAGCAGAAGAGCTTGCATATAAATTGGCCAAGTGGAATGAAGATGTATTTAAATATAATAAATATTCAATCTGTACTGGGGCTGGCCCAGGCATAATGATGGCTGCCAATAAAGGGGCTCACGACGCAGGCGGAAAAAGTATTGGCCTGTCCATACAACTTCCATTTGAGGACATAGAAAATCCATATTTGAGTAAAAATCTAGATTTTGATTTTCATTATTTTTTTATGAGGAAGTTTTGGTTTGCCTATAGGGCCGAGGCTTTGATAATAATGCCTGGTGGCTTTGGTACTATGGATGAGCTATTTGAATTACTTACCTTGATTCAATGTCAAAAAATTAAAAAAGAATTTCCTATTGTCATGTTTGGAGCTGAGTTTTGGCAAAAATTTTTAAATACTGATGTATTGCTAGAGTATGGTGTGATATCTGAAAATGATCTTGATAACCTTTTCTACACTGATCATGTTGATGAGGCTTTCGCTCATATAACTTCAAGTCTCGAAAAAAGTAAAGATTGCTGAGATTACTAAATTAACTAGCTCCAAAGAGTCTCAGGGTTAACCATTGTTTTAATTTCTAGGACATTCCCGCTGGGGTCCTTGATAAAAAAAGTTTCTTGCTCTCTATCTTTGCCAACAAATCTTCTGTATGGCTTATCAAAATAATCAAAATCTTCAGAACTCTCAATCCTATCTTTTAACGCAAAGAAATCTTCTTCAGATAGATGTACTCCAAAATGCGGAACTGAGACAGTTCCCATTTCTACATCATGCCTTTTCTTGGCAGCCAATTCATCAGGCCCATGATGTAAGGTCAATTCATTGCCCCAAAAGTTTATATCTTGCCACCTTCCTTCTTCAAAGTCTCCGGCATCACAACCCATAAGATCGCAGTAAAAAAACTTTGATTCTTCAATGTTTTTTACAGCTATGGCTAGATGAAACCTATTTGATGTATTTAGATAATTCATTGGCTAATGATAACAGTGTGCTTCTAATCTATAAACATAATGATAAAAAATAGGCTTAATTTTTAACTTTAAACCTGATAGAAAAAACATATAATAATTTTAAGGGATTATTAAGACATGTTTACAAAACCTATTTCACTTATTGGTATGGCTGGATGCGGTAAGACAACAATTGGCCAAAAACTTGCGGCAAAATATAACTTTATTTTTTGTGATACCGATATCTTGATTGAGAAAAAATTTAATGCGACTCTTCAAGACATAAAGCAAAAAAATGGATATAAATTTTTGCGAAAAGAGGAAGAAGAAATCATTCTTGAGCTTGATGATATTTATGAAGTTATTGCTACTGGAGGTAGCGCTGTTTACTCATCTAAGGCAATGAATCATCTAAAGACCTTTTCAACTATTATATTTATAAATACTCCTTATGTAGATATAAAGAAAAGGATTGGGGATGCCGGGCACAGAGGATTTGCAATGCCAGATGGCTTTTCAATCAAGCAAGCATATGAGGAAAGACTGCCTCTGTATAATCATTTTCAAGACATATCAATAGACGGGTCATTGTCAGTCAATGAGGTTATAAGCCAAATAGAGGGCCACTGTTTTTGAAAACACATGAGGCAATTCTGGTTGGTGCTTCAGGCTTGATAGGAAAGCACGTCAGCAGTCTATTAATAAATAATAAAACTAACCAAATTCAGCTTAATAGAAAATCTCTTGAAGTCGTGTCAGAAGCAGTTGAAGAGGTAATAGTAGACTTAAAAGATGAAAATTCTTTTAGGGGCTTTTTAAATGCTGATTGTATCTATATTACGACAGGCACGAGACTTACCCTTATGCAGCTCCTACATATCAAAAATAAAGATAGGTTAAACTTTTTGGAAGTTGATTTTGAAATGCCTTTACGAATAGCAAGGGCAGCATATGAAAAAGGGGTTAAAAAAATAGCGCTTGTTTCTGCTATAGGAGCTAATAAAAAGTCTAATAACTTTTACCTTAAAACTAAAGGGATGCTTGAGGAAGAAATATTGAATATGGGTTTTGATAAGGTTGTGATTGCTCGCCCCGGCCATCTTCTTGGAAAAAGAGATATGCCTATTGCGAGAGAGGTTAAAGTCTATGAATTAATTTTTAAAATCATGAATCCTTTAATGGTCTCAGTGTTTAAAAAGTACAGAAATATAAGAGCTGAGAGTGTTGCAGCCTCACTAGTAGCTGCTATAAATAAACCCACTATAGGGTGTGCTATCCTTGATTATGACGATTTTAGGAACTTTTAAATACTATTTTTGTCATATTTAATATATGGAGTTTTTTATGAATAAATTAATTGTGCCTTTTATGGTGCTAACGCTTTCAGGATCTGTGTTTGCAGATAATCACAAGTCAAACAAAGATCTTGATGGGTCGAACATGAATCATCCTAACCACCTTCTTAATTTTAAGGAGTGCAGGGAAACTAAAGATGCTGTAGGCGTATTTCTTGCTATGGCAGACAAGGCCTGGAAAGAAGTTGAGGAAGATATGAACAATAAAGAAGAGTGGGCTAAAGCAAGCTTTCTTGCAAGCCAAGCTTCTCATTACTCTACTGTATATGACGTCTGGTGCAAGGATATGGTAAATAAAAGAGTAAAAATGGGTATGGCTAAAAGAATGAAAGAGAAAAAGAAAAAGGGTTAAAACTTTCCTCTTTGGAACCTCATTCTTATTGAATAGACTCTAATAAGTGCAACAAAGGTCAAAATTGACTGAGTAAATATTGAAATAGATACAGGATTAGACCAATGCCAATTATCTATAGTTAACCACAACAAGAAGGTTTGAAGTGGGAAATTTATTACTGCACCCATAAGCACCACTATGATTGCTTCTCTAAATGCTGTCTTTTCAGTTTTATTCATTTAATTTACCTTTTATTTTAATGGCTGTTCCATAAGCTAATATTTCAGATGCGCCTTTTGCAATTGACGAGGTTTGAAATCTAAAACTAACGATTGCATCAGCATTTTTTTCCTCAGCCTCTTGAAGCATTCGATCATAGGCCTGACTTCTAGCAGATGCAAGAAGTTTTGAGTACCCTACTAATTCTCCTCCGATTATAGTTTTAAGAGACGCAAGGAAGTCGCTAAGAAAATTTCGTGATTTTACTGTGCTGCCTTGAACAATTCCAAGATGCTCTACCTCTTGATAACCAGATATTTCATTAGAAGTTACTACTAAAATTTTTTCTCTCATGATAATTTAACTATGTTGATTTAATTTATTAATATAATGCATGATCTGGTAGAAGCAAAGTTCTCAATTGGAATAATAGTTAAGCATAAATTCCTTCACTTTAGAGGTGTGATTTTTGATGTAGACCCTGTTTTTAATAATAGTGAAGAATGGTATATGGCAATACCTAAAGAAATAAGGCCGCGGAAGGATCAGCCCTTTTATCATCTTCTTGCAGAGAACAAGGATATATTCTACATAGCCTATGTTTCGGAACAAAATCTATTGATTGATACAGATAATAGCAAGTGCCGCCACCCTGATGTTGAGAAGATTTTCTCTCATTATGATGGAGGGAAATATATTACCTTTACGAGGACAAATAACTAAATTGAATACTCACTGTGTGCAATTTGCACTGCTGAGATAAAAATATCCATTGCTAACTTTAAATCAGCTTCATTTACAAATGTTGGTGCGATTCTAATGGTATTATTGAAAGGATCTTTGCCATATGGAAATGTTGCTCCAGCAGGTGTTATCAAAACTCCAGCATCTTTGCATAATTCAACAACCCTGGTGGCAATTGGTTTTTTAGTTACGTAGGTAATGAAATACCCTCCAGTAGGTTTCGAGTAAGTTCCATAATCAGATGGAATCGATTCAAGTATGCTGTAAGCAGTCTCAAACTTTGGTCTCACAAGATCTGCATGTTTTTTCATATGCTCAATAATTGCATCTTTATCTTTAAAAAATTCTATATGCTTTTGCTGATTTATCTTATCCGGACAGATAACCATGGAAGTTCGTATTCTTTTAATGAGTTCAAGATTTTTTTCAGCCGCAGCAAGAAATGAAAGCCCCCCTCCTCCAAATGTTACTTTTGAAAATGATGTAACGCATACCGCCTGATGAAGGGCATTCGATTTATCTGCTAGCTCCCATATTGAGGATTGCTTGCTTGTTGGAAGAAAATCATGGACCAAATAAGCATTATCAAATAAAACAATAAAATCATCTGAGTAATCAGTTGTTGCCTCGAATATATCTGAAATATTTTGATCAGAGTAAACCTCGCCAGATGGATTTGAGTGCCTTGGTACACATATCATTCCGACTATATTTTTTTCTTGATTTAGAACTTTTCTGAGACTCTTAATATCAACGCCTTGCTCTGATAAAGGCACTGATATCATCTCTAACCCAAGGTCTTCAAACATTCTAAAGTGTCTATCAAAACCAGGAACAGGGCATATAAATTTTGGCTTATCTAGGTCTTTCCAAGCAATATTTTTACCAAATAAGTAATGCGATAAAAGAAATTGATATGACAGCAGAAGGCTTGATTGCTCACCTGTAATAATATTTTCCACAGGAGCATCTAACAAGTCAGACCCTAGCATTCTTGCCTCCATAAGACCTAATGGTTCACCATAATTCCTAAGATCAACTCCACCTGAATATGGTGCTATGTCCATAGACAAGAGCTCATTTGAAAGATCTAATTGCTTTGATTCTGGCTTACCTCTTGTTATGTCAATATTTAAGCCTTTAGCCTTTAGTTTATTAAAATGGTTTAGAATATGATCAGACATAATATGTGTAAGTTTTTGGTAAATTAATTAAGTAAGAATGTTTCAAGATAATCTGGCTCTTTACATAACAATAATTGCAGTTGCCATAATTATAATTGCTATTTTTTCTTTTATGTCTAAAAGAAGGAATAAATTTATAGAATTAAGTTTGACTAACCTTGCTAATAAGGTTTTAAAGGAAAATACAGAAACCTTAAATAAAAGTAACTTTGAGAGATTGCAAGAGACACTTGCTCCATTTAAAGAGCAAATTAGCCAATTAAATAATCAAATTATCGAGCTTAAAACAGAGCAAGCAAAAGCAAAAGAAAATTTCTCTCTTCAAGTTGAGAAAGTGGTTGAGCAAACAACAAAGATAAGTGTGGATGCTGATAACTTAACTAATGCGTTAAGATCAGATTCGAAAGCACAAGGCCAATGGGGAGAAATGGTTTTAGAGCGGACCCTAGAAGAGTCTGGTCTTCGAAAAGGAATTGACTATGAACTACAAAAGTCTTTTAAGGGAAAAGATGGCAAGAACTATATGCCTGATGCTGTCATCTATCTTCCTGATAATAGAAATATAATTATTGATTCAAAGGTCTCGCTTACAGCATACACAAAATATATTGACGCTACAGATGTAGACGAAGAAAAAAAAGCATTAAAAGAGCACATAAAGTCTATAAAAGCACATATGAATGGTCTTGTAGAGAAAAGTTATGCAACGCTTGAAGGCTTAAATGCCCCTGATTATGTTTTAATATTTGTTCCGCTAGAGTCTGCTCTGTCATCAGCCCTAAAAGCTGATTGGGATATCCAGAGATTGGCAATGCAAAACCAAATGGGCTTTGTTACACCTATAAATTTAATATCTATTCTAAGAATGGCTGAAAGTCTTTGGAAGTTAGATTCTCAAAACAAAAATGCTCAGGATATAGCAAAAAGAGCTGGGCTAATGATTGATAAATTTAATGGTCTAAAGACTGACATTAAGGATTTAAAAAGATATTTAAATCAATCATTTTCTGCTCTAGAAGGTGCTGAAAATAAATTACTAGAAGGAAATGGTAATCTCTTCGATCAAGCTAAAAAGCTTGAAGAGCTTGGCGCAAAGGCCAAGAAGAAACTATCTGAAGATTAATAATAAAAACCTCTCCACATCCTGATACCCAAGAAAAGCGAAAGCATCCATAGCAGAACTTCTGGTAAGTTTGGGTTGCTGTTGTAACCAAAAAACCCCTTAAGAAAAACACCAATACTACCTTTGTCGTGAAGTAAGTGGGTATAACGGTTTTTATTTTCATCGTAGGTATACATAAAAGATAAGTCTTTATCAGACAAGTTCTCTTTAGGTTCTAGAATATTCCATGGTCTGAATATTTCTTTTGAATCAAAATCTTCAATAATTTCAGATTTTACGATGTATTCTTCAACCTCGTGAGTTCCATAGGCAACCATTCCTGAGGCAAGGAAAACTAGCAACAGAGTTGAGTATTTAAAAATGCTTCTAATATCAATTTTACGACCTTGTCTAACGATCAAGTAGCCTATAAGGATTGCAAGAAATGCTCCCATGAAAAAACCAAGATATGAGAAGGAACCAGTGATAGAAAGACTAGAAATTAAAAAAACTGCTGTTTCAAAACCCTCTCTAAGAATTGCAAAGAATACTACGAAGAAAACTCCCCAGGAGGATAGTTTGATTGCTTCAAGGGTATTTGTTTCAAGTTCATTTTTATTCGAGACATTTTTCGAAAGCCAGAAGATAACATACCAAATTAAGATTGCCGTTATGTATAAAAATATCCCTTCGAAAAGAGCTTTTGTTGAGTCATTGCCAAGAGAATTTTTAGCAAGTATCACAAAATATCCTACCACTATGCTGGCCGCTACTGCTGCGCCTACACCAAGCCATAATTTTGTAAAGTGTGATTTAAGGTTTGATTTTTCGAGTAGTAAATAGACAATGCCAACAACTAAAGAGGCCTCTAAAACTTCTCTAAAGACAATAATAAATTCGCTCATATTTTATTAATTAAGTTAATATGTTTATAAATGTAAATGAATCTCATTTACAAATCAATAAACGATCAAAATATTTATATTTGTTAGTCAAAATTAGCGTTTGAAAAAAATTTAGCATATCTCTATGTCATAATATATTTATGAAAAAGATTGCAGTTATTGGAGCAGGTATAGCAGGAACAACCACTGCCTATGCTCTAGTTAAAAGAGGTTTTGATGTTACGGTAATTGATTCGAGGCGCTACCCTGCGATGGCAACAAGCTATGCAAATGGTGGCCAGCTAAGTGCAAGTAATGCCGAAACCTGGAATACTCCAAAAAACATTATTAGCGGAATTAAATGGATGTTTAAAGCAGATGCACCTCTGCTTTTCAACCCATCGCCAAATATTCAAAAATATAAATGGATGATTGGGTTTCTAGCCGAAACCCTACGAGGAACATATAAAGATAACACTCTGCATACTATTGAAATTGCAAAGAGAGCGAGGGAGATTTACTTTCAAATTGCAGATGAGGAAAGTATAGAGTTTGATTTATTAAAAAAAGGAATACTAAGATTTTATGACTCTAGGAAAGAATTCAATGATGATATTGCAAAAAAAACCTGGATAGAGCAGCCCGGTATGGAGTGGGAGGTTCTTAATTCTGATGAGGTTGAAAGTCTTGAGCCTGCTTTAAAAACTGCAAATAAAAAAAATAAAATTGTTGGTGGAATTTATACAAAATCAGATGCAAGCGGAGATATCCATAAATTTTGTATTAATCTTGAAAAAGTATTGATAGATAAATATGGGGTTACTTCTTTAACTGACACAGACGTCACTCATGTCACCAAACAAAGAGACAAGATAGTTTTAACCAGTCGAAATGCTAATGCAATTAATAATTATGAATTTGATAATGTTGTGATTTGCGCTGGTGTAAATACTCAGCGGTTTGCAAATATGCTTGGGGATTCAATGAATGTTTACCCTGTAAAGGGCTACAGTGTGACCATTGATCTTAAAGATGAGCCCTCTAAGCTTGGAGCCCCTGAGGTTTCCTTAATAGATCAGCCTGTAAAAATTGTTGCCAGTCGTCTTGGTAATAAGTTTAGAGTCGCTGGCACTGCAGAGCTTGCAGGCATCAATACAGATATTAGACAAGATAGAATTAGGCCTTTATTAAAATGGGTAAAAGAATTTTTTCCTGAGGTCAGCACAGAAACATATACGCCATGGGCTGGCCTAAGACCAATGACTCCAAATATGATGCCGCTGACTCATGAGAGTAAAATGCCTGGCGTATTCTACCATGCTGGTCATGGACATCTTGGGTGGACTCTAAGTGCAGCAACTGCCGAAATGGTTGCGGATAAAATAGAAAAGAAGATTAAGTAAGATCTACTATCTCCCAACCTCTTAAAACAGACACCTCTCTCAATCTATCATCTGGGTTTACTGCAATAGGTTTTTCAACAGACTCAAGCAATGGGAGATCATTGATAGAGTCTGAGTAAAAAGTTGTTTCACTAAAATCTAGCTTCCCATTATCTCGCATCCAAGATACAACCTTTTTTAATTTACCATCTCCTATAGCCGGATCCCCAAGTATTTTTCCTGTAATACTTCCATCTTTAACTTCTGGGTCTGTTCCAATAATATTTTTGAACTCCAATCTAGCACCAATTCTATTTACAAGAATTGAATTGGTTGCTGAGGCGAGAAGCAGCGTATCGCCTGCTTCATAATGCTTATGAAGAATCCTAAGTATGTAAATATTAATCATAGGCTCTATAATTTCTTTCATGAATATATCTAAAAGCTTTTCTGCTTTTTCTTTTCCCAAGACAATAAATGTACTTAAAGCAAATTCACAGTACTCATGAATATCAAGTTTTCCTTCAACATACTGATCATAAAAATAATCATTTTTATTTCTATAAAAATCCCCATCAACATGATTATTATTTATTAAGAATTCTATCCAAGAGTAATCCGAATCGCCTTTAAGGATGGTATTATCAAGATCAAATATTGTTAATTTCATATAAAAATTAAATGAACGAAGAAAGTAATTATAGATTAAATGTAGGTCTAATTATTGTAAATAATTATGGCAAAGTACTAATATGTAAAAGAAAAAATTCTAATCAATGGCAATTTCCTCAGGGAGGAATAGATGAAGGTGAATCGCCAATAGAGGCTGCAAAAAGAGAAATTTTTGAAGAGGTTGGAATTAAGCCATCTAAAATCAAAGTTTTAGGAAAAATCAAGGATTGGGTAAAGTACGAAATACCAAAAGAGCTCGCAAAGAAAAGCTTTAAAAAGAAAGGAATAGTAGGACAAAAACAAAAATGGTTTATATTCAAAATAAAATCTGAAGCTTGTATTAGCTTTGTTAATGACCCTGATAATGAGTTTGATGACTTTGCGTGGGTTTCATATTGGCGCCCTATCGCATTAATTGTATCTTTCAAGAAAGAGGTTTATAGGAATGTTTTAGCCGAACTATTACCAATTTATTTTAATGAGTTTTTAGATGTTAGTTGAGCTTCTAGCATACCTCTTAGTAGGCTCATTTGCCGGCATACTAGCTGGAATGTTTGGAGTTGGAGGTGGGATTATTATTGTTCCAGTCTTGGTGTTTGTATTTTCTTTTTTGGGATTTGAAGATTTATATTTGGTGCATATTGCTATTGGAACATCTTTGGCAACAATTTTTTTTACTGGCATCTCTTCTACAAGATCCCATTACCTAAAGGGCTCTATTGACGCGAAGGCATTTTTCCCTATCGCTATTGGAATTTCATTTGGGGCCATTCTTGGAGCATTTATTGCAAGCTCACTAGATGGAGATATGTTAAGAAAAATAATAGGTATTTTTGCTTTTCTAATTGCCATACAAATGATGTTTAATCAAAACAGAAATGTAAAAAAAAGCACCAATCAAATAGTCTCGATGCTCACTGGAGTTGGAATCGGATCCGCCTCTTCTGTGCTTGGCATAGGAGGAGGAAGTTTTACTGTCCCTTTTTTTAAATACAATGGTATTGATATGAAGACATCTATTGGAACAGCGGCAGCATGCGGAATTCCAATTGCTTTCTTTGGCTCATTGTCCTTTATTACAATTGGTTTAAATGAGGAAGGTTTGCCTCCTTTAGCCCTTGGCTTCATATATATGCCTGCAATGTTTTTGATTTCATTGGCTAGTGTTTTTACAGCATCAATTGGGGCTGGTATGGCGCATGCCATTTCAGATAAAATATTAACAATACTTTTCTCAACACTTATGATCTTAATATCAACTTACATGTTCTTTGGTGCTTCCTCATGATTATTGAATTATCTGATTTTTTTAATAATCCAAGTATTGTTGAAATAGGTCCAATTAAAATTCAATACTATGCTTTGACATGGTTAATGTCAGCCATCTTTATTTATTTATATCTAAGGACTCATGAGATCATTAAAAATTTTGGTTTTTCGTTCGACAAAACAAGTGATCTTGTTTTTACCTATGGCCTATTCTTTGGTGCCTTTGCTGGAGGAAGAGTAGGATATATGCTTTTTTATGGCACTGATCAGCTATTGGCAAACCCACTATCTCTTTTTTATGTTTGGCAAGGCGGACTTAGCTTTCATGGTGGCTTATTGGGAGTGGCACTAAGTTTTTATATCTTTTCAATCAAGAACAATATAAGTTTTTTAAAATTGTGTGATGCTTTAACTCTATCGATGCCAATCGGACTGGGGCTAGTAAGAATTGGGAATTTTCTTAATGGAGAGCTTTATGGAAGAGCAACAGATGGTAGTTGGGGCTTCATTTTCCCTACTGACTATCTTGGTATTCCAAGACATCCCTCTCAACTTTATGAAAGTTTAGGTGAAGGAATAATTCTATTTTTTCTATTAAATTTCATTTACAAGAAAACAACAAAAAAAGGCATTGTATGTTCATCATTTCTTATACTTTATGGAACAATAAGATTTATAATTGAAAACTATAGACAACCAGATTCACACATTGGATTTCTTGCCTTTGATATGAGCATGGGGCAAATACTTTGCATACCAATGATTTTTACTGGGCTATTAATACTTAACCACTCAAGGAAGAATGCATGAAGGCATATTTAGATCTTTTAGAGCTCATTTTAGAAAATGGTGAAACTAAAGATGACAGAACAAATACAGGAACGATTTCATCGTTCGGCCATCAGCTTGCTTTTGATTTAAAGGATGGCTTCCCTGCAGTAACAACTAAATCTCTTGCTTGGAAAGGTGTAGTATCAGAATTATTGTGGTTTTTAGAAGGCTCAAGTGATGAAAGAAGGCTTGCTGAAATAAGATATGGCAAACCAAGGGATGAGTTAAGAGACTTATCAAAATACTCAACTATATGGACTGATAATGCTGACAATCAAGGCAAGGCTTTAGGCTATATTAATAATGAAACTATCAAGGAGCTTGGGCCTGTTTATGGATCACAATGGAGAGACTGGTCTGGCATAGATCAAGTAAAAAAACTAATTGCTGATCTTCAAGATAATCCAGACAGCAGAAGGCATATTTTATCTGCGTGGAATGTGAGTGAGATTAACAAGATGGCCCTGCCGCCATGTCATGTAATGTCGCAGTATTATGTTAATAATGGAGTTATAAGCTGTCATATGTATCAAAGAAGCGCTGATATGTTTCTTGGAGTCCCTTTCAATATAGCGAGCTACGCACTATTACTTTCAATCCTGGCAAACATATTAAACCTAAAGCCAGGCAGGTTTATTCACTCTTTTGGTGACGCTCACATATATAATAATTCTATAGATCAAGTTAGAGAGCAGTTACAAAGAGATCCAAGACCATTACCAAAATTAAGAATGCCTGATCTGAACTCGCTTGATGATATAAAGAAATGTTCTATTAAAGATTTTGTTCTTGATGGCTATGAACATCACCCGCCAATAAAAGCAAAAATGGCCATTTAATATGATAATAAGTCACCTAGTTGCAGTTTCAAATAATAATGTTATCGGCAAAGATAATGATCTTCCATGGAAGCTAAAAAAAGACTTACTTCATTTTAAAAACTATACAACAGGTAAAACGGTTTTAATGGGAAGAAAAACTTTTGAATCAATAGGGCGGCCATTGCCAAATAGGACTAACTTTATAATTTCAAATACATTATCAAATGTTGAGGGTGCTTTTATTTATAAAGATTTGAATTCTGCTATCAATAATGTCCCAGACGGCCAAGAGGTTGTGATAATAGGTGGTGGTTATCTTTTTAGAGAGTCGATAAATTATTTTAATAAGCTTGTTATAACTCTTGTGGATTGTGAAATAGAGAATGGGGATATTTTCTACCCAGAAATTGACTTACGTAATTGGAAATTAGAAAAGGAAGATGTGATTAAAAAAGATGATGACAATGAATATGATTTTAAAGTCAGAGTATTAACTAAGAATTATTAATAAATTCTCTTCTTAGTTCGAGGTTTTTAACTCTCATTTGTTCGTTTTCGGTGTATCTAATCCAATTGTTAGCCGTCTTTATTACTTTTTTATCCTTGTCCCTTGCAGCAATTCCAAATTGTTTTTTTGCTTCATCAAATTTTTCTAACTCGAAATAAACCTGGCCTAAAGTAAGATGAACTTGAGAAACTTTAGATATTTTGCCTTTGTCTAAACCTTTCTTAATTGCATCTACAGCTAATTCAAGTTTATCTTCTGACAAATATAAGTTACCCAGCAAAACATAGTTTTTACCATCTTTAGACATCCTGGCTGCCTCTTCTAGTATGGGAATTGCTTTTTCTGTTTCTTGTGACATTCTCCATGCGTCAGCAAGAAGCCTCAAGTTCTTTTCGGTGTCTAGAACAACAGCAGCAATCGTCTCTTCTTTTGTTTTATCATTTACTATTTTGACCTTTTTAACCCTTCCAGCTTCAAGGACTTTAGCTGCTTGGTATGGATTTTGATTCAAGAGCAACAATTGAGCAAGAGTTACATATTCTGTTTGCTTATCAAGCAAATCTTTAAGATATGCTGAATTTAATGTGACCATAAAATCTTTTTCTCTATCTAGCTGACCATAAGTTTGCCCAAGTCTTATAAAGTACGATTTTTTCGGGTATAAATTAACAAGTATTTCATAAATATCGACTTGTCTTAGCATGGCATTTTTTGGGCCTATCTTGTTTTTTAGCTCCTCAACAGATGCTACAACAACTATGTACCAATTTTCTTTTGGTTTATACCCCTCATCCTCAGCAAGTGTTATTGCTTTCTCCATATTCTCAAGAGCTTTTTCAAAATCTCCAAGCTGATAATAGGCTGTTGCTAGGATTGACCAAGATTGTGCTGTTACCTTTTCAACCTGAGACATCCATTCAAGAAGAAGATCGATAGATTTTTCAAACTCTTCAGAGGCCATATAGAGTTGTGCAAGAGTTAACAATCCTGCATTTCTAAGGCCTAGCGTTACCTCTGGTTCGTTTATAAGTTTTGTATAAGCATCCGTAGCAAGATCGATCTTTTCATCAATAATATACATGTACCCCCATGAGTTCCATAATACAGATCTATCATAGCTTTTAAGATTTTCAGAATTATTTCTTAGCTCACTAAGAATCTCTTTTGCAGTATCATAATCAGGATCTTCTTTGCCAGTTTCCTCATCAATTCTTTCTAATGCCTCATAAACTTTTGCCATTCTTTTGGCTGTAGATGATTGAAGCGCTCTTGCTTTTTTATATTTAATTTTTTGCTCAGATTTTGTATTTGAAGACTGAGCTTGACTATCAATGGGTGCAGCAACTAAGAGAAATGACAAAAATATAAATTTAAATAAGCTAGTTTTTTTCATTAATCATCCCCATCTAATAGAAAAGTAAATCTATGAAGAACTCCCTCTACAGAGGTTGCCTTGCCGTCAACAACTTTGGGTTTATACTTCAACTTTAAGGCCGCTCTAGTAGAGGCGCTATTAAACATCGTGCAAGGCCTGAACTCAGTATCTGGGTTTCTAGGGTCTCCACAAAAGCCTTCGACTGGAATAACATCCTCAACTGCACCGGAGTCAGTAATGGTGAATTTTACTAAAGCATAGCCCTGCGTTCCTCTTTCTTGAGCTCTTCTTGGATAAATTGGGGTAACTTTAAATAATGGTATATATTCTCCATCTCTAAAAAAACTTCCGCTATTCATTTTTTGGGCTTTAGGTTTTGCTATGGTTACATCAAGGCCGGTCAGTGGCTGGAGATCAACATCTGGTTGGGCTATATCTTCAGGCTGCTCTTCAGGTTTTTCTGGCTTATCGACTTCTGTCATAAAAGTTTCTATCTGCCTCTCTGGCATAACAATGTCGGCCAGCTTGACTGATTTATCCTCTTTTATTCCACTATCGCCGAGAGAAATAAGCAAGACCATTATTGAGAAAAGGACTGCGGTTATAAAGACTGAAAATCCTATCCCAGCTACCCATTTATTTGCGTTAAATGCTGCTATATATATAGCATGGAGTGCTTTCAGGGGGACTGAAAAAATCTTAAGAACTGACTGCATATTTTTAATTTATTTAGGCTCTGAAGCCAAAGAAATTGCTGAAACTCCAGCCTCTCTTGCCCCATCCATTACTTTAATTATTGTATCAGCAACTGCTTTTTCATCTGCTTGGATTACAACTGAGCCTTGAGGGTTGTCAGCTAACATTTTTACAACATTTGCTTTTACTTGTCTCACATCAATTCTTCTTCCATCCATCCAAACCTCACCAGTGGAACCTACAGCTATCAGTATAGCGGCATTTTCTTGAGTCTCGGCGGTATCGGAGTCAGGTCTATTAATCTCAAGACCTGGCTCTTTAATAAAGTTAGCTGTAACGATAAAAAAGATCAGCATGATGAAAACCACATCTAGCATAGGCGTTAAATTTATTTCACTATCTTCTTCTTTAACTGCTGTTGTTATTGCATTTCTTCTCATAAATACTCCTATAGTTCTCTTTTAATTAGATTGTTAAGATCTGATTCATGTTTCTCACTAGCACTAGTTAAATATATGCTTATAAAAACCCCTGAAAGTGCAACTACCATTCCAGCCATAGTGGGAAGAGTTGCTTTTGAAACACCTCCTGCCATAGCTCTGGCATCACCGCCTCCATTAAAGGCCATTACTTGGAAAACTTCTATCATTCCTGTGACAGTTCCTAAAAGACCAAAAAGCGGTGCAAGCATTACACACGTTTGTATCATGGTCATATTT
>Ga0208964_1000780_pt1 | contig 15760 bp, 10 predicted proteins | sample AOAMet1_08_M0_20_2_FD_188227 | JGI IMG/M metagenome (GOLD analysis project Ga0208964, IMG submission 188227) | Ammonia-oxidizing marine microbial communities from Monterey Bay, California, USA - CAN11_08_M0_20 (SPAdes) | ecosystem: Environmental > Aquatic > Marine > Intertidal zone | place... | reverse complement strand
TTCACAGGTTGAGAACGTGTTGCACGGCTTTCCCACCATTTCCATCCGATCATGAGAAGTGCAAAGAAGAGCCCAAGCCCTACATTCCCTTCCAAGCTGAATAAATGGGACTGAGGCAATCCGCTCGCAAAGAGTTCGTTGGCGTTGAAGAGCAGGTAGAGAAATTTCCAGCCGAGAATAAAGCCAATGATTGCTTGGGTTACCCATTCACCGATGCCAACCGGGCCGCCTGAAATCACGGTGATTGAAGCTGGTTTAAAGATGCCGAGCTTCTCTTTTCGATTCATTTCACGGCGCAGGGTTGCTGCTGCTGTCACGAATGCAAGGGCCACAAAAAGACCAAATGAGTTGATCAACTTGAGCGCGGGCAAGTCCCACTGCAAGAGGTCAAGAAATAAATGGTAAAGGGTTGGGTACATTTTTGACTGTTGCGTTACGTGCGTGAACCATGCATGAAACCATTCGCTCGGATAGCGGTGAGTTGGACTTGAGCAATTTCGTTGGCGGCCACGGAGGATTCATCCACACCGACTCTCACATACTCTGGCGTGTAGCCAAAACGAAGGCCATCCTCTGTGGAGTCTTCGAACAATACATCGCGCGTAGCATGAAGAAATTGTTCATAGTGCGCCCGTTGTTTCTTGAGCGAAAGTGTTCTCAGGATTTTGGTCCTTTCTTTTCGAACGTGCACGGGCACTGAATCTTCGATTCTTATCGCTGTTGTTTTATCGCGTTCCGAGTAAGTAAAGACATGCAGATAACTGATGGGAAGTTCCTGCAAAAAAGAGTAAGTTTCTTGGAAGGCATCTTCATCTTCTCCCGGAAAACCGGTGATGACATCTACACCAACGCTCGCTAGTGGCATGTTTTGGCGAATTCGCGCAATGCGCTCAGCATACAGATCTGTGCGATAACGTCTGCGCATGGATTTTAAAATCCTATCTGATCCACTCTGCAGCGGAATGTGGAAATGGGGTTGGAATCGTCTGCTTCGACTCACAAAGTCAATGATTGTTTCATCCAGCAAGTTGGGCTCGATGCTGCTAATTCGAATGCGCGGTACTTTTATTTTTTCGTCGAGGGCTTGAACGAGGTCTCGAAAAGATTCGCCTGTTGTTTTGCCAAAATCACCGATGTTAACGCCGGTAAGAACAATTTCTTTGGCGCCGGAATGAGCCGCTTTTTCGGCGATTTCTAACGTTTCGCTTATGGACGCATTTCGAGATCGACCTCGTGCGAGTGGAATCGTGCAAAATGAACAGAAGTAGTCGCAGCCATCTTGCACCTTTAAAAAGGCTCGCGTGCGATCGTTGCTTGAGAACCCGGGGACAAAAGCCTTGACCTCCTTGATGGGATTTACCTGAATGGCAGTCGCATCTTCTTGTTCCATAGCTTTTAAATGCTCGGGTAAGTTGAACTTTTCTTGTGCGCCAAGTACGAGGTTCACACCGTCAATTTCGGCTATTTCTTGTGGCTTCAATTGTGCGTAGCATCCCACGACGGCGACAAAGGCGCTGGGATTTCCGTTTCGAGCGCGACGCACAGCATTTCGGCATTTTGCGTCAGCTTGATCTGTCACACTGCACGTATTGATGACAACAACATCTGGCGCATCGTCAATTCCAACACGAGCGTAACCAGCATTCGCTAAATCACGAGCGATGGTCGAAGTTTCGCTAAAATTTAACTTGCACCCTAAGGTGTGAAATGCTGCAGTTCCTCCCGGTGTCATGAAGCAAATCTAAGCCAGAATTGAGGTGTTCATTCTCTGAAAACGGAACACATTAAAATATTTTGCAACCAATTCACACATTGGCTGTTATATTGCAAGACCTGTTTAAATGAAAACCAATACCATGCGAATTTTTGCCTTTAGCGTTTCGGTTTGCTTATTTGCTTTTGCAGCAAATGCCCAGACTTTCTCAAACGCCTCCTCCTCTTTGCCAGACAGTTACAACAGTGGTAACTGCGTAGGCTTCACTGATATGGATAACGACGGCTATGACGACATTGTTGTTCTGGACGGATCGACCACAGTAAAGGTTCTTTACCAAGATGGCGCTGGGAACTTCAGCGAGGTGAATTATGGTGATGTGTCAAACAACAACCAATGGGGAATGACCATTGGTGATTATGACAATGATGGTCACAAAGATGTCTTTGCTGGCGGCTCATACGATGGTGTCCACGTAAAGCACATTGATGGCGTTGGACAATGGTCAGACTTTGACCTGGAAAATGGCAGCATGTTCATGCAAGCGTGCAACTTTGCAGACATCGATAACGATGGTCAATTGGACGTCTTTGGGTGCCACGATGATGCACTCTCCCGAATCTGGAAAGGCAATGGTGCGGCATTGGACTACGATCAAGATATGATTGACCTGACCAACTACGATTACAGTGACTATCCGTCTACAGACCACAGTGGTAACTACGGCACCGTTTTCTGTGATTTCGATCACGATGGTGATCTGGATTTAACCATTGCCAAATGCCGACAATTTGTGAGTGACCCGAATGATCCACGCCGCATCAACCAAATCTGGATGAACAATGGTGATGGAACGTGGACTGAAGTAGCAGAAGAGCGCGGTTTGGTTTTGAATGAGCAAAGTTGGACGGTTGATTATGCAGACTACGACAACGATGGTGACTTTGATTGCTATTTGACCAATCACTCAACCACGATGCGTTTGTTGCAGAATGACGGTGCTGGTTACTTCACGGACATCACAGAGGAGGCAGGTCTTGGAGCGAGCGGGTTTGTGTTGCAAGCAAAGATGACGGACTTCGACAACGACGGATATGTGGATGTTTTGATTTCAGGCGGTTTTCATTCCTATTTTCATAACAATGGGGACGGCACATTCACCGAGCAAGATGTATTTGTCACAGGGGATACCATGCACAGCTTTGCTGTTGGCGATGTTAACCGCGATGGATTTGCTGATTTGTATGCGAGTTATGGCAACGGCTACAATAGCCCTGACAATAACAACGATGACATTCTTTGGTTGAATCAAGGAAATGACAACCATTGGATTGCTTTCGACTTGGAAGGCATTGAATCCAATAAAGATGCTGTTGGCGCCACCGTGATCATCACAGGTGCATTCGGCACACAGATCCGTGAAATACGTGCAGGTGAAAGTTATGGCATCACCAACACGTTTGCATGCATGTTTGGGTTGGGTGAAAGCGAGAGCATCGATGCGGTGACGATTGGCTGGCCAAGTGGAATGCAGACGGTGATTGAAAACCCAAGCATCGATCAATACCACAACTTGCTCGAAGCGCCATGCATGACAGATTTGACGTTGACCGTTTCAGGGGAAACATCCATTTGCCCAGGAGAAACAATCGAAATGACCGTAGAAGGTGACTTTGCGAGCTATGCATGGTCGAATGGATCAACAGAATCTTCATTGTCCATCGGTGAATCCGGCAATTACAGCGTAACCGCTTATGACGCGGATGGATGCGCTGCTGTTTCGACGGTTGTCTCGGTGGAAGTAGTTACCCCAGAAGCGCCAGTGGTAAATGCCTTGAGCGAGTTGAGCTTCTGCGCAGGAGGCTCAGTCGATCTGGTGTCTGAAAGCGCTGGGGATTGGTCTTGGTCCAATGGAGCTGAAACGCAAAGCATCAATGTCACGGAGTCGGGCACTTACTTCCTGACAGTAACAGACATTTGTGGAAATGCCAACCCGTCTGAGGAGTTTGTCGTCGTTGTCCTAGACGCTCCTGACGCACCTGTTGTCACAGGGCCAACTGATTTGGATGGTCCACAAGTTGTCACACTGGAATCTTCATCTGAAACGACGTATTGGTACGATTCTGAAACAGCAGTAGAGGCAATGGCCGTTGGATCAAGCTTCGAATTGGATGCTCAAGTTTCAACAACAGTTTGGGTTGAGGACATTGCAGCGGAAGACTTTATGGAGGAGAATGGTGGCCGATCAGAAACAGATGAGGGCCAGTACCACGACAACAGCATTCGCTGGCTGTTGTTTGATGCTTACGAGGACATCGTTATTCACAGCGTCGACGTTTACGCCAATGGCGACGGTTCGCGTGAGATTGGTGTCATTGACTCGAACGGCAACGTTGTTGTCTCTGGATCATTTGAAGTCACGGATGGTATGAGCACTGTTGTGTTGGATTTTGAAGTAGCGGAAGGCATGGGTTACGGACTGCGTTCTTTGGACGATGACCCACAATTGTGGCGAGATGCTCCTGATACGGACATGAACTATCCATACGCAATTGGTGATATGGCTTCCATCACGCAAAGCACTGCCGGAGGTAACAACGCTTATAACTACTACTATTTCTTCTACAATTGGGTGGTTCAATCGCCTTCAATTGCCTGTGCTTCAGAAAGAATTCCTTATACAATCAATGTAACGGGCATTGCAGAACAGGCCGGAGTTTCCTTGGACTTGTACCCGAACCCATCCAATGGACGTGTTCAGTTGAAGGTGTCAGGTGAGCAGCAAGGAATGCTGGAGTGGAGCATGATGTCATCTACCGGGGCCGTCGTCGACCAAGGCTTGGCCTCTTCGGGTCAATGGTTCGATTGGTCTGGTCTTGCGAAAGGAACGTATGTGTTCAAATTGAACGCGCAACAGGGTGGGTTGGTAAAGCAAGTTGTTTTGCAATAAGCAAGCTCAAGAATAATATTTATGAAAGCAGCGGCCGATTGGTCGCTGCTTTTTTTGTTGCAAATACAATGAATTACAAGCGAGCGATCGAAAAACCTCAGAAAGTAATGCTACCTCTTTTTTATATCAAGTCCATAGATTTTGAGCGTGGCCTGTTCGAACGCAATTGATTGAGACCTTCTTATTTCAGCAATGATCATGCATGACTCGAGAAAAGATTGTTCTTTTGGTGCAGCGCTCCATCGATCGAGGTGATTCATGACTGTTCCAATCAGCTCATAAGGAAAGGAAAGCTCGAAGGTATCAACTATGATTTGCTCCACAATTTGAGCATCACCCAACGCATATAGGGTTGCTGTTCGATAAGCTTCAATCAGTCCTCCGACGCCAAGCTTGGTTCCGCCGAAGTATCGGACAACAATTCCCAAGCAATTGGTGATTTCTCGACTTTTGAATGCTCCCAAAATAGGTGGTCCGGCGCTATTGCTTGGTTCTCCATCATCGGAGGCACGCCAATTGTTCCCATCGATGCCAATGCGGTATGCATATGCATGGTGGCGAGCATCGTGGTATTTCTTCCTGATTGCCTTCAAATGTTGGTCAACCTCACTAGCGTGTGTGATTGGAAAAACAAAACCAAAGTGTTTGGATCCCTTGACTTTAAACATGCCAGAGGCTGGACCTGCTAAGGTCAAAAAGGAGTCGTGGAGTCGGGAGTCGTCAGACATATTGTCACAAGCTATCTCATTGACCTGAGTTTTTTTCGTACTCAGGAATCAATGTTTTCAAGAGCACCAGCGTTTCCTGATGCGATCCCTTGGCTTTGGATAGCTCCACTATGTTCTCAATATCGCCGGAGCTCAGTGAAGGTGGCGTGCTTGCTCTCATAATTTTGTGATGGTGGGTCGGAAGCATAGACTCACGATGAGACAGAAGTTCTTCATGCATCTTTTCACCTGGACGCAATCCTGTGATTGCGACTTCGATGTCTTTTCCTTCTTCAAGGCCAGCGAGTGCAATCATTTTTTTTGCCAAATCAAGAATTTTGATTGACCGCCCCATGTCGAAAACGAATACATCGTCCTGCTCGCCCATAGTGGCAGCCTCCAAGACAAGCGATACGGCTTCAGGTATCGTCATGAAGTACCGTGTAACTTCCTTGTCAGTGACGGTGATAGGACCTCCAGATTCGATTTGTCTTTTGAATAAAGGGATGACCGAACCGTTGCTTCCGAGTACATTCCCAAATCGGGTGATGACGCATTGGGTGCTGGAATTGGACGCACTCTGAAGCACCAAAAGTTCGGCAAGTCGTTTTGTGGCTCCCATGACACTTGTTGGATTCACAGCCTTGTCTGTTGAAATGAAAACAAAGCGCGGACACTTCGCAGCCTCGGCGGCCTTGAGCACATTCCGACTGCCCATGGCATTTGTGTCAAAAGCCTGCCAGGGCTGTTTCTCCATCATAGGCACATGTTTGTATGCTGCCGCATGAAAGACCACGTCTGGCTTGAAAACTTTGAGCGTGTCAAGGATTTGCTGAGCGTCTCGTACGTCACCAATCTGGAGATCGACGCGATCATCAACTCCGAGCGCCTTCAGTTCCAGGTGAAGGTCATGCATGGGGGTTTCTGCTTGGTCGATGGCCAGCAAGATCTCAGGTTTGTACATGAGCAATTGCCGGACCAATTCAGAACCGATTGATCCAGCGGCACCAGTGACAACAATGCGCTTGCCATTCATATCCTCATGTATGTGCTGCGAATTCATTTTGATTGGCTCTCTGCCAAGCAAATCTTCGATGTTGAGCTCTCTAATTTGTCCAAGTGACAAAGAGCCATTGATCCAACGGTCCACCGGTGGCACATCCAAAGGCCGAACTCCGTGCTGAAGTGCCATGTCGACCATGCGCCGTCTGTGCTCTTTGTTTAGATTTTGAATGGAGAGAATCATTTGGTCAATCCGCCCACCAGCAAAAAGGATTTCTGCTTGGTTGGGGCTGAGGATATCGATTCCTTCTATCTTCTTGCCAATTTTATTTCGATCATCGTCGATGAAGGCGATTAGCTTCATTCCAGAATCACCTAATTCTCGATCGATGGCCTCTTTTGCGAGCAAGCCAGCTTCTCCCGCTCCGTAAATTGCGATTTGTGTCTTGATCCCAGGATGTCGCTTGTTTTGCAGGTAAAGCCATTTCACGAGCCAGCGGCTCGACACCATTGTGGCGGTGGTCAAAATCCATTCGATCCCAAGTATGCTGAAAGGAATCCAATAGGGCCCATTGCCGAGCTTTGCTGCGATTAAATTTGCGCTGGCAAATACAACGGTGACAGCGCTTGTGCACAAAGCGATGCGTTTGACATCTTCTAAGCCTGTATGTCGGATGATTCCTGCAGAGGTGTTGAAGAGCAGAAAAGCCGTGATGCGGGCTGTAAGGAACACTGGCAGAAACGCCTTCCAAACTTCCCATTCTTCTTGAGGAATGCGAAATTCAAATCGAAGAAGAGCGGCGGCATACAAGGCGAATACGCTTACCGTTAAATCAACTGCGGTCACCATCCAGCGAGGCGCGTGTTTTTTAGGCAGCAGAAACTTCAACATGTTGGATTAACCTTCAAAGCACAATGAAAGAATGAAAGACCTTGTTTTCAGGGATTCCAATGGAGCAGAGAACTCTGATTCGTCTTGGATCATGATGTTTCTGCGTCCAAGTTCGAACTTGCCTTCAATGCTAAATTTGAAAAACGGAAGAAAAAAGTCAACGCCAGCACCAATGTCAATGGATGAGTTCCCAGATTCAAGACGTAAAATGTATTCGCTTTGCAGTTGTTGATTGGTTTCTTCCTGAGACTGCATGTCTTTGCTCAGTTTACCGCCAATGACTGCAAAGGCAGCCACATTGCCAATGCGGTCAGTTCTGAGTTTCAGAAGCAAAGGGAAGTCGAGGTAAACAGCCTCTGTCCTCCTGCTTTTGATTGCCACGTCATCTTCATCCTGGAAATGATATTCAAGCGATCGATCTTGAAATGAAAGACCCGGAAGAAAGCGTAAATGCAGGTTTTTGGTCATATTCCAAGAAGCAACCAAAGCCAAATTAAAGCCAGCTTGTGGCTGGTTAATGATCTGAATTAAACTGTCTGAGAAAGAAAATTCTGGACGCTGAATGATGTTGTAATCACTTTGATTGCCTGCTATGCTGAAGCCAAAGTGGTATTTTTTCGCATCAAAAGCAGCTAGGTTTTTCCGGCCTCCTTGCCCAAAACTTTGAGTGGATACAAGGCATGCGAAACCGATTAGAATCCACACTTTCTTAAAAGTGGTTTGGCGAGAGACGAGTGGGGATTCAAGAAGGAAATTTGGCATGTTGCTCGAGCGAGGTTGTCGTGTAAAACTATAACGGAGTGCTTGAAGTAAAAATTGGCAAGTTTCTAAAAAATCAAGCCGTCCAAATTTTCGGCAAAATCAAAGCAAAAATGGCAGATAAAATCAGTCCAACAAATGACCAAGCTAATGTGGCCATGCCGATATAAAAAACAGGGGAGAAGAAGACGTCAATATTGGCATGTTGTCGTTTGATGATCTCATTGCGGTCAGTGTCTAGCAATTGCGGATTCGTTGCAACCATTTCGGCGAAAGCTGTTTCATCCATAATCTGCTCTGTCGCTTGGTTTTTTTTCAATGTTTGGCGTGAGGCGAGTGCATCTGCTGCGAGGAAATAGTACCAAAGGCCTAAAATGGCAGGCATGATCAATGCGTAGGTCAATGTTTTCCTGGAGACTTGTTTCCACCTTTCCAAAAAATCGTGTCCATGATTTTTGTAGGCACGATGCGTCGCGTAAGCTGCAACAATGGTTACGAACGCAAGGTTGAGAAGGATCCCAAACTTGGTAGAGTTTTCCCAAGTCCAGGTTCCTAATGCGTAGTATTTGAGTGCCAACCAAGTGAGTGGGCCCGCAAAGAACAGAAGCCGAAGCTTATCCATTCATTGAAGATAAAAAGTCTTCATTGCTGCGGGTTTGCTCCATTCGGTCTTTCATGAACTCCATGGCTTCAACAGAATTCATGTCTGCCAAATGCTTTCTTAAAATCCAAATCCGTTGCAGTGTTTCTTTGTCCATGAGCAAATCCTCGCGACGCGTTCCTGATGATAGAATGTCGATTGCAGGGTAGATGCGACGATTTGAAATACGGCGGTCAAGCTGCAATTCCATGTTGCCTGTACCTTTGAATTCCTCAAAAATCACTTCGTCCATTTTTGAGCCAGTCTCGGTGAGTGCAGTTGAAATAATTGACAGCGATCCACCATTCTCGATGTTTCGAGCAGCTCCAAAGAAACGCTTTGGTTTTTGCAATGCATTCGCTTCGACACCTCCACTCAGGATTTTACCTGAACTAGGAGAAACGGTGTTGTATGCTCGTGCCAATCGGGTGATGGAATCAAGCAGAATACAGACGTCGTGCCCGCACTCTACCATGCGCTTCGCTTTTTCCAAAACAAGATCGGCGATGCGTACGTGCCGATCAGCAGGTTCGTCGAATGTTGATGCAATGACCTCTGCATTGACACTTCGCTTCATGTCCGTCACTTCTTCAGGACGTTCGTCAATGAGCAAAATCAATAAATATACCTCGGGATGATTGAGGGCAATGGCATTGGCTACATCCTTGAGAAGTGTTGTTTTACCCGTCTTTGGCTGTGATACAAGCATGCCGCGCTGTCCTTTGCCGATGGGCGCAAAAAGGTCCATGAGTCGCGTGCTGATGTTTCCTCCGCGCGTGCTCAGTTTGAACTTTTCTTGAGGGAAAAGCGGTGTAAGGAACTTGAAGGGAATGCGATCACGAACCCACTCTGGAGAACGCCCATTGATGCTCATTACATCAATCAACGGGTAGAACTTCTCGCCCAAACGAGGAGGACGTACTTTGGCGATTACTGTATCACCCGTTTGCAGGGAATACTGTTTAATCTGGCGCGACGTGATGTAAACGTCATCAGGCGAATTCAGGTAATTGTAATCCGCGGAGCGTAAGAAGCCAAACCCTTCTGTTTGTATTTCTAGAACACCTTCTGCTGTGATGATGCCGTCAAAATTGAATCCATGTTCTTCTGGCTCACTTAAGTAACGGTCCTTGCGATCGTTTCTTCCGCCCCGTCGGTCATTTCCACGTCGATCATTTCCTCGTCGGTCGTTGTCTCGTCGATCGTTGTCTCGTCGATCGTTGGTGCGTCGCTCATTGTTCCTGCGATCTCCTCGTTCATCGCCCTGCTTCTCCTCGCCCTGCTTTTCATCGCGAGGCTTGTCGTCACGGCGCTTGTCGTCGCGTGGCTTGTCATCACGGCGCTTGTCGTCGCGTGGCTTGTCGTCACGGCGCTTGTCGTCGCGTGGCTTGTCGTCGCGGCGCTTTTCATCGCGGGGTTTGTCGTCGCGACGTTTGTCGTCGCGGGGTTTTTCGTCGCGACGTTTGTCATTGCGACGCTTGTCATCGCGGCCTCTGTCGTCGTTTCGTTTCTTGGATTCTCCGCTTTCTGCTGTGACATCCCCTTTGTCGCCTCCCTTTCGGATATCTGCTGCGTTCTTGTCTTCTTTGTTGGCGTTTTGTTTCGCCCTTCGTTCCCGAATGGCGTCACCGGGTTGGCGTTTTCCTTTTTGTTCGGAATTATCCGCCGATTCGTTGGCTTTCGAATCCGAAGAATCTTTCTTCGGTTGCCTTGGTGACGGTGCCTTTTTAGACTTTACCTCGGTTGTGTCCTCGGTTGAATCTTTTTTGGCACGAGATGAGGCAGGCTTAGATTTCGGCTTTACAGGAGCTTTTTTGTTTTCGCCAGGCCTTAATGCCTGCTCATCCAAAATGCTGTAAACAAGATCTTGCTTTTTCAGTTTTTCAAGTCGGCTGATTCCGAGTTTTTTTGCGATTTCCTTGAGTTCAAGGACCTTCTTCGCATTGAGTTCAATGATGTCGTACATCAATTATAATATCAATAGTATAGTATATGCTTTGGGTGTGTCCTTTTCGAGGACGAGAGCTTTTGGTAAAAGCTCAATCGATTTCAATGATAAAAGTAGTAGAACGAAACAAAGTGTTCGTGCACTCAATGAATGCTTCCTATCAAGGACAATGCAATAATAGTGAAAAAATCATTAAACTCCTCTGCTAGAGCTGCGGTCTCCTAATTCAATCACCTGCATTTGATCCAATTTGCCATTTTTCACTTCAAATTTTATGAGGGTGCGCTTCTTATGAAAACCATGCATTCCACAAGCGCCTGGGTTCACATACAATCCTCCCCAGCTTGCATCACGTTTGATGAGCAATAAATGGCTGTGTCCGCAGACAAATACATCGGGTTTGTGTTGAAGAAGGGCCGCACGGACACCTTTAGCATAACGCCCAGGCCGGCCACCAATGTGGGTCATATAAAACTTGAGACCTTGAATTTCCCATAGAAGTTCTTCATCAAATTCAGCACGAATCAGATGATTATCGATGTTTCCGAATACGATGCGTGTTTGCTTTGGCTTGAGTGCGTCAATAGCGTCCGTCACCTCAAGGCGACCAATATCACCGGCATGCCATATTTCATCGCAATCTTGCAGATGATGGCTGAGTCTTTCATCCCAATGACCGTGATTGTCTGAAATCAGTCCGATTTTTACGACTTGTTGCATTTGGTTGTACAAGGTGTGTATCGTATCTATTGCTTTCGAATACGTGCAAATAAAATCAAAATGAGCAAGCAATTCAATAAGACCAAAGCCATTCTTATTCTTGGGTTCATTTTCTTTGGACTCGGAAACAGTTCATATGCTCAATCGTCAAAGAAAAGAGCTTTGAAGAGCTACGAGCAAGCGACCTATTTGTACAGTCAAGGCAGGCGAGACGAGGCCCTTGTGGAATTGGAGTCAGCCCTTCGCGTGGACCCTTTGTTTTTTGAAGCCTACATGCTCAAAAGTCAGATCTATGAAAAGCGAAAGGATTGGGATAACGCCCTGGTGCCATTGTTGCGAGCAACGGAGGCGCATCCAGATAAAAGACAAAAATGGCTCGAGTCATTGATTCGGTTGTCATATCGCGCTGGCCGCTATGATGAGGCTTTTGATGCTATGCAAGAGGGGTATACCAACTCCGATTGGTCAATGAAAGATCAACTTTTAAACCAATCTGTACGGTTTGCTAAAATGGCCTTTGAATCACCCACAGAGCTCGATCCTTCTGCACTTGGCGGCGATGTGAATACAGACGATCCGGAATATTATCCAGCGTTGTTTGCAAGTGGTGATCGCATGATCTTCACCCGTGAGTTGGATTACCCGGGGCGATCTTTTGGTCAAGAGGACTTTTACGAAGCAGAGCGAGTCGGTGAGGTTTGGCAAACAGTGCGCCCCATTGCCGAGATCAACACTACTCGGAATGAGGGAGCACCCTCGATACGAGGAGATGGCAGACTGTTGGTTTTTACTGCATGTGCTGGAGTAGATGGTTCCTATGGAAATCGATCGGGAGAGGGTTCTTGCGACTTGTTTCAGAGCAATTTCAACGTGAAGACTTCTGCATACAATGAGGCCATCAACTTGAGCCAATTGAACTCAACGAGTTGGGAAAGTCAGCCTGCTTTAAGTGCAGATGGACAGCAGTTGTATTTTGTTCGCGCCTTCCGATCAAAAGAATCAAATGAGTTGGTCCAGGATATTTACATCAGTGAAAGGAATGAAGCAGGGTTATGGATGCAGCCTTCTCGATTATCTGACGTGATCAATACCGCTGGAAGAGAGGAGAATCCCTTTCTGCATTCAGACGGGGTGTCTTTGTATTTTGCTTCAGACGGCCTGCCAGGAATGGGGGGCATGGACCTGTATGTCAGCAGAAAATCTGAGGATGGGTCATGGTCAACTCCCGAAAATTTGGGCTACCCCATCAATACCAGTGGTGACGAGAACAGTTTGCAGGTCTTCGCAGATGGCCGACATGCCATTTTTGCAACAGATCGAGAAGAGCCAGGAAATCTTGATTTATGGGAGTTTGAATTGCCTGAAGCAGTGAGTGCGAATGCTGTGGCGCTATGGCAGGGTGGAGTCTTTGATTCTAAGACTCGAACCCCAGTCAGTGCGAGGGTGCAAGTCCTCAATAAGGCAGGAGTCATTTTGAGCACGCAACGGTCAAACCCAGACGATGGACAGTTTACGTTGTCTTACTCCAATGAGGAAGAGGTGATTGTTCAAGTAGAGCATCCTGATTTTGCCTTTTTCAGCACGACGCTTCAAGGGGCGTCTGAATTGGATTCATTTGTTCCCATTCCATTGGAAAGACTCAGAGTGGGAATGACCATGACTTTGCGCGATGTTCGTTTTGAAAAGTCTTCAGCAGACTTGGCGGATAGCTTTCAGCCTGAACTTGAACAGCTTGCTAAGACCATGCTGCAATCGGAAATACGGATCGAGATCATTGGCCACACCGATGGTGATGGCTCTTTCGAGAACAACATGATTCTGAGTAGGCAGAGGGCAGAATCGGTCGCTGATTTTCTCGAAAAACGTGGCGTGGATCGCACACGAATGGAGTTGCTCGGCCTCGGTGCATCCGTTCCGATTCAGTCAAATGATACTGATGAAGGAAAAGCGATGAATCGCAGAACAGAAATTGTGGTGATCAACTGATTTGCCACCTCCAGGACAGCCAAACAAGTCTTGCAGGCGCTGGGTTGAAATAGCGGCCTCCGAATCCATTCGTTTGAAACCAACTGGAGTATTTGGAGTCGAGAATGTTCCGCACGCCAAATTGCCATGTGCATGCCGCGCTCTTGAGCGATATCCAGGCATCTAAACGCTGATGGGCTTGGGACCAATCATCTTTGCTGTTGTGCAGAGGCATTCGATCGTTCCAGTAATGCATTGTGCCCGCAGCCCAGCGTTCGGTGTGATACGCTGCTTGAAAACTGGAAGCATGCAAAGGAGTTCCTGGCAATGCCTCGGTTACGGAATTGAAGGAGTGGCGATTCATACTGCCCTGTCCTTGAAGGACCACCCAATGGCTATTTTTCAGCGTTACCATTGCATTGCAATATCCTTCCAAACCGACCATTTGCAGGCCTTGAATGTTGTCGATGTAGAAGCCGTCACTTTCTCTTTGAACAGAAGCGATCGCATTGCCGACTTCCTGCTGGTAGGCTTGGAACGAGTAAGTTACCGATGCTTGCTTGAAGTCGGTATTTCCCTTCCAGCCTAGTTCAATCGCATTTGCTCTCTCTGGTAGGAGATTGAGTGTTGTGTAAAGGTCAGGGTCGACCAGTTCAAATGTGGTGGGATGACTTGTTGCCTTGCCGTATTGAAGAAACAGACGGGATTGTTCCGTAACCTCAAATGAAAATCCAATGAAAGGCAACGCTGCAAGGTGCTTGTAATTTTCTGCAATGGCCAATTTGGAGCCATCATCAACCGTGCCGTCTCCGTCTGTGTTCCGTCTCATCCATTCGAATGCCATTTGCGCATCGAGTTGCCACTTGTTGTTTTCAAGACGTATGCCTGAACTTCCCCAGGCATTAATAGTGATGCTTTGAAACTGATAACGGTAAGCATCATCCATAGGATTCAAATCAGATTCTCGCAATGAAAGATCCTCAGCTCGGAGGATGGCAGTTTTGTCCCAAGTAAATTTTGATCCGTTCGACAGCAACGCTGTTTTGGCCTGCCACCAGCGAGCCGAAGCAAACTGTTCTGATTCATCTTTTAAACCATTGAAGTAAGGGCTGGTGCCAAATGGGTTTTGCTTCTCGGTGTGTTGGGCATAGATCCACAAACCGCTTTGTTTGTCATTTTGCTTTTTCTCAGAACTGTACCCAATCCAAGTCCGCATGCGATCCACATGAGCATCAAATTCAGCACCAGGAGAGGAGGCTGGGGCAAGGTTTGCATCGCTTGCGTTTAGAGAGCCAGGTAAATCCCAAGAGGCATCCATCCATCCCGTCCAGAGGTGGGTAAGGCGTCCGTTCTCCATTTTCTTTCTTCGGTGAAATTCCAATTGTTTTCGCCCATTGGACTCATGCAAGCGCCCACCGGGCACTTCATTCCATAATCCACGCAATGTCCATTCTGTGCTGTTAGAAATTCGTTGCCATTGGAAACCCGATTCGCTACTGATCCCATTCAACGACAGCGTGTCAGAGCCATTTGTTGCCAGACGAGAATACCCTGAAATGCTGGATGTCTTCTTGTCTTGAAAGGAATTCAATGAGGTTCCCAAAAGCACACCGCCATAGCCACTGCCGTAGATAGCGCCGACAGGGCCCTTGAGCACTTCTAGTTGCGACATCCATTGAGGGTTCCATAAGTCCAGAGGAGAGATGCCACTTGCGTTGGTGAGAACGAAGCCATCCATGAGCATGTGCACATTGCGAACGGCGAACGGAGCACGTATGCCACTGCTCCTGATCTGCAATCTCCTAGAGCCACCGAAACCTCGTGTTTCCATTCGAACTCCGGGCAGTGCATTCAGGGCGTCCTCAAGATCGGGTGAGCGACCATTTTGTAGCGTTTCTGTGGAAAGTGTATGGGCATTTCCACTCACACGATCTTCGGGCGTAGGAATTCGCAAAGAGAGAACAGACGCCGTTTTGAAGAGGGTTGTGTCTTCTGGAGAACTCACAGTTTGAGACCGTGCAGATTGTGGGAACGCTAACGCGAGCGTCCAAGCGAGATGGACGAGAATAGATGGCTTCATTGCTTGAGGCAATTCTGAATAAAGGCGTTTTGCTCCGCCTGGTTCACAGATTGTTTTTAGTGGGCTACTTGGAATGTGGCTGTGACTGTTCCTGTTGCATGCACTGCTCGCACGAAATAAGATCCTGCAGACCAGTCAGATGTGTCGAGCACCAAGGATGAGTTGGCGCCGTTGAGTGTTCCGCGTTTGATCAACTGTCCGTTGTATGAATACACTTCAAATTCTCCTTGGGTCATGGGCATATCCCAATCTATCCGAATGTTGTCATTTGCGGGGTTTGGAAAGGCATTGATTGTTGCTCCAATTTGCAAGTCGTCTGACAAGGATGAGGCAAATGATTCATTGCGAAACTCCTTGATGATGTTGGGGCCATTCCCAGGGTA
>Ga0208964_1000766_pt1 | contig 15912 bp, 17 predicted proteins | sample AOAMet1_08_M0_20_2_FD_188227 | JGI IMG/M metagenome (GOLD analysis project Ga0208964, IMG submission 188227) | Ammonia-oxidizing marine microbial communities from Monterey Bay, California, USA - CAN11_08_M0_20 (SPAdes) | ecosystem: Environmental > Aquatic > Marine > Intertidal zone | place... | reverse complement strand
TCAGGCCAATTTGAGGATTGCACAGTTTATCCAAAGAAAATTTCAATTAAGTGACAATCAAGTCTATAATAATATTATGAAATACGGAAATACAACAGCGGCTTCAGTGATTATTGCACTTACGGAAGCATGGGAAAAGGGTAAAATTAATGATGGTGATTTAGTTGTGCTAGCTGCTTTTGGTAGTGGATTTACATGGGGGAGTGTTGTAATTAGGTGGTAGATTTCTTTTTTTTAAAATATAAAAGCCGAGGGTTTACCTCGGCTTTTATATTTTAAAAAAAACTTACTTAATTTGATGATGTATATTGACCAATTAAATTTTCAGTAATTGTTTTTAGGTTGCAACCTGTATGTTTAACAGCAATAACTTGAGGATATAGCCTCGTATCCATATCATAAATCTTTCCTTTCACAATACCAATTGCTTGAAGAAAAACTTGATTTACAGATGAGGTTATTTCTGAGTTTATAGGAATGATAGCCGTAATTTCTTTAGATTCTACACCTAAAATCTCATAACCAACGCTTCCTGAAATAGAACCTTCAGAGGCTGCCTTACCTAGAGCGACAAGACTACTGATATCTATATTATTTTTTAAGGTATTGATGTTTGCTATAATTCGTAAACCTACTCCAATTTTAGCGTAACCAACACAGTTGTCAGTAGTTTCGCTATCTATACTTTGAATGATGTATTTATTATAATCTATAATTAATCTGTAAGTTCCTTTATTAACAGACCTGCCAGAATATAAATACGATACTGTCTGATCGGTATTAAAGCGCTGGATTGTAGTTTCCATAGACTCATTTGGAATAAAGTTTAAAACAGACTGTTTGTCTAAAGACATTTCTAAAGTTGTTTGAGCTTTTATTTCATTTTTTGAAGTTGCGCTGGTAACTTTTGATTCTATTTGAATGGGAGCTATTGGAATAAAATCTATATAGTTTTTGGCCTCTACCGCATAATTATCTGGTTTGCTTGATAGAAATTGAGCTGATGAACTTAAACAGATAGAAATTAGGAAGACAAAGGGGAGAAGTTTTTTCATTATTTTAGGGGTTTATTGGTAGTTTATACTTTTCCAAATCTAGTAAAAAAACAGGTAACTTTTATACTATTGTGAAAAAGAAATTTATCTTTAATACTTATTAAAATAATCAAGTTTAAAAATTACTGTTTTCATAAAATTCTTTTCTCACATTAAATAATTTAACCATGCGAAAAAGATTATAATCAGTCATTTAATATAGATATTTATGTCAAATACAACTCTTGTGGTTGGTGCTTCCTTGAAAGAATCTAGGTATTCGAATATTGTTATTCACAGATTAGTAGCAAAAGGCTATTCGGTGAAAGCTTTTGGAATAAAAGAAGGGGTTGTTTCTGGTATTTCAATTGATACTAAGTTAGAAAAATATACAGGAATAAGTACTGTTACAATGTATCTAAGCCCATTAAATCAAAAGAATTTTTATAATTATATATGTAGTTTACATCCAAAAAGAGTCATATTTAATCCAGGCACAGAAAATCAAGAATTCATACATATTTTAAATAAAAAACAAATTGAGACTGAAATAGCTTGTACTTTAGTATTATTATCCACCAACCAATATTAATTTGTTATAAGAATGAAAAATAGGTTTATTAGAGTTACTATCGTTACATGTATTGTTTATGTTTTCTATGTGTTTTTTTTCACTGAAAATGTTGAAGATGTTTCTTCAAATAAAGAAAACTTTATTCCAGTAAATTCTGTAAATAGTAGGTATGATAGTTTAGTAAGTATAAAAGATACGTTAAACTTTATCCAAAAAAAATAATCTTTTCAATATTTTATTTTGAAGAAAAAACTCTTCCAGTTTCAGCTAGAGATACATTTTTAAAAACCTCTTGTGCCTCCTCTTTAAATAATGAAATGTTTTTATATCTACTAGAGTAGTGTCCAAGTACTAATTTTTTAACGTTAGCTTTTTTTGCTATTGTAGCTGCTTGTTTAGCAGTAGAGTGCCCTGTTTTAGCAGCTAAATCTTCTTTGTCAGTCAAAAATGTTGATTCGTGGTATAGCAAATCAACTCCATTAATAATTTCAACAATAGATGGTTTGTAAGAAGTGTCGCTACAGTATGCGTAGCTGAGTGGTTTTTCTGGATTACAAGTTAATTCTGAGTTTTTAATTACATCACCAGAATCAAGTTTAAAATCTTTCCCAGCTTTTAAATTATTGTAATCACATATGTCTATTTCTTTAAATTTTTTTACGGCAGATATATTTATTTTCCTTGATTTTTCTTTTTCTTTAAAAAGAAATCCATTTGTGTATACTCTGTGATTTAATGGAATGGTATAAACTTTAACTTTTTCATCTTCAAAAATTAGCTCACTCTCAGCTGAGTTTAACTCGTGAAAAATGATTTTATATTTCACATACGATTTTGAGTGTTTTAATTGTATGTTAATGACTTCTTTTATACCCTTAGGACCATGAATATGAAGCTCTTTTTCTCTATTTAGAATCCCAAATGTTGAAATAAGACCTATTAGACCAAAGAAATGATCTCCATGAAGGTGAGATATGAAAATGGTACTAATTTTAGAAAACCCAACTTTATTTAATCTCATTTGCCGTTGGGTTCCTTCACCACAATCAATCAAAAAATGACGAGAATTAATTTCTAAGTATTGAGCTGAAGGATGTGCATTAACTCTTGGAGTTGCAGAATGACAGCCCAAAATGGTTAATTTATAACCCATTTATTCTTGATTTTTTAGTGTTTAACAAGTACTTCATTAAAGTAGTGAGGTTAATTAAAAATATAGTTAGGGTATGATTGGATAAACTATTTAAATAAATCTCTTTCTATGGCTTCCATTTCTAAAATATCTTCTGCTTCTCCGAGTGTTGGAGTTATATTTAAGAGTTCTGGGATTTCATCGATATCTATCCCATTTTTTACGACTACAAAAGATTTATTATTTATTTTTTGAATTTTAGCAGTCTCTAAAAAAAATGAAATATTTTTCTTCCTCATATTAAAGTCTTCTGAAAGGATAACTATTATATGATTGGAATTAATTTCGCCAAATCTTTTTTCGAATTCATCAAATGATGATTCTTGAAGTTTAATTAAAGTATACTGATTCTTTTCTGAAACTTCCATTATCTTTTTATTTGTTGAGCCAGTAAATAAATTACAGCCATTCTGACTGCAACTCCATTCTCAACTTGATTTAAAATAATTGATTGGTCTGAATCAGCAACATCACTTGTGATCTCAACCCCTCTATTTATTGGTCCTGGATGCATTATGGTGATTTTTTTTCCAAGATTGTCAAGAATTTCATTATTAATCCCAAATAGCTGGGTGTATTCTCTAGTTGAGGGGAAATATTTAATATCCATTCTTTCGTGTTGAACTCTCAGTACATTTGCTACATCACACCATTCTAGGGCTTTTTTGATATTGGTTTCTACCTTAACACCTAGACTTTCTATGTGTTTTGGAATGAGAGTTGTAGGACCACATACTTTTACCTCTGCTCCCTGAAGCTTTAGTGCAAAAATATTTGATAGAGCTACTCTAGAATGAAGAACATCTCCAACAATTACAATTTTCTTACCTTTCAAACTCCCCAATTTTTCTTTGATTGAATAGCTGTCTAATAAGGCTTGTGTTGGGTGCTCGTGAGTTCCATCTCCAGCGTTAATTATTTTTGCATCAACATGTTTAGATAAAAATACTCCAGCTCCAACATTTGGGTGCCTCATAACAACAATATCTACTTTCATTGCTAAGATATTGTTAACAGTGTCTATTAATGTTTCCCCCTTTTTTACAGAAGATTGACTCGCTGAAAAATTAATAATATCGGAAGAAAGCCTTTTTTCAGCCAATTCAAATGATAGTTTTGTTCTGGTGCTATTTTCAAAAAATAAATTAGCAATTGTAATGTCTCTAAGAGAGGGCACCTTTTTTATAGGTCTATTGATAACCTCTTTAAAATGATTTGCAGTTTCAAAAATTAGGTCGATGTCATTCTTGTTTAGGTATTTAATTCCTAATAAATGTTCTACACTTAACTGCTTCATAATTATTTATTCTCTAGGTAAATTCCGTCTTTAGTATGCGATTCTTTCCAATGCACAATTACTTTTTCTTTATCTATTGCGTCTACTTGTCTTCCTTTATAATTAGGTTGAATGGGTAAATGTCTACTGAACCTTCTATCTATTAAAACCAATAGTTCAATATTTTTAGGTCTACCATAAGATTGTATTGCAGTTAAACCAGCTCTGACACTTCTTCCAGAAAACAAAACATCATCTATTAAAACAACATTTTTATTTTCAATCAAAAAATCTATTTGAGTATTGGTAGCTTCAAGAGGTTCATCTCTTCTTCTAAAATCATCTCTGTAAAAAGTGATATCTAATAAACCGAGGTGTATATTTTTTACATGGTAATCATTTGTTAAAATACTAGCCAATCTTTTAGCTAAGAAACTTCCTCTAGGTTGAAGACCAATTAGCGCTGTATTTGAAAAATCATTGTGGTTTTCAATTAACTGACAAGCTAATCGATGGAGTATTATTTCTATTTCTTTTGAGTTTAGTAAAACTTTTTTGCTCATGAGAAATGTATCAATTTAGCCTTTAGACGCTAAACTTTCACAAAAGTAGTATAAAATATACGATAAGCAAAATTTAAAGCCTCAAATCAAATTTAGCAGGTATCCTGGATTGTTAATTAAATTGTTGAAAACAAAAGTTGACTTTTACACATAAAGATGTAATGAATGTTAAATTTAAATTATAATTCAAATCATTAATGCGTATGTCATTGTCTAAGTTTGAATCAATGCTAAAAACAAATAGCATTTATTTTTTTGATTTGGTAGAGTTTGAAGAAATTATCCTTCACTACCTAGATACAGGAAAGCACTCCCTTGCTAAAAAAGCCGTAAAACTTGGCTTAGAACAGCATCCAACATCCGTTGACTTAAAATTACTCGAAATAGAAATCTTAATCTTTGACAATAAATTAGAAAAAGCTTCACAGAAATTGAGAAGAATAGAGTTGTTAGCGCCTGACAATGAGGAGGTTTATATTCAAAAAGCAACGATACTTTCAAAAAATGGAAGTCATGAAGAAGCTATTAAAAATTTAAAGGTAGCTTTAATACATTCTGTAGAGAAAGCCGATGTTTGGTCTTTGATGGGAATGGAATATCTCTATTTAGATGATTTTGAAAAGGCTAGATTAAATTTCGCGAAATGTATAGATGTAGATTTTGAAGATTATTCCTCTTTGTATAACGTTGTTTATTGTTTTGACATGGAGAAAAATCATGACAAAGCAATTGTTTTTTTAAATAAATATTTAGATAAGAATCCCTACAGCGAAGTTGCATGGCATCAATTAGGACGTCAATATTTTGTGCTTGACAGATTTTCTGAGGCTCTAACATGTTTTGACTATGCCGTTTTAATTGATGAATCTTTTATTGGGGGGTATTTAGAAAAAGCTAAAACCTACGAACAATTAGGTAACTATGAAGATTCAATTAAAAACTACATGCTAACTCTTGAATTAGACGACCCAACTGCTTTTGCTTATGTTAGAATTGGTGAATGTTACCGAAAGTTAGGGGATTTAGAATCTGCTATCCGTTTTTATAAAAAATCTGTGCATGAGGATCCCTTTTTAGACAAAGGATGGATATTGTTAACGGAAGCTTATTACAATCAAAAAGATTATCAAAAAGCACTGTATTATATTCTTAAAGCATTAAAAATTGATGACTATAATACTTTTTACTGGAGAAAATATTCAGATATAAATATCAAATTAAATTCTTTTGAGGAGGGAATAAAAGGGCTTGAAAAATGCATAGAATTAAACGATTGCTCTTTAGAAATTTACACTGCCCTGTCAGATGCGTTAGTATGTGCTGGAGATTATAATGATGCAGTTAAGATTTTATTCTCAGCACAAAAGCATTATAGCGATAGTTCTGAAATTGAATATAGACTTTCAGGCCTATGTATGACTCTATTTAAAAAAGACGATGCACTCAATCATTTAATTAAGGGCATGAAAATAAATTATGGTCAGCATATTATAATTAAGGAGCTTTTTCCTCTGGTATTTCAAAACCCTGACGTACAAAAATTAGTACTTAATTATAAAAAAGCAACAGAATAGTTCTTCCATAACAATCTCGTTATATTATTAAAACTATAAATATATTTGGTTTTTTATTTGGGACTTTAGTTTCTCTTTTTCAACTATATTCGTTGGTGTAAATAAATTAAGTATGAAAAGATCGTTAAAAGAGTATGTTGTTATTTCTCTTAAAGGAATGGCTATGGGAGCAGCAGATGTAGTCCCCGGAGTTTCTGGTGGAACAATTGCGTTTATCTCAGGGATTTATGAAGAACTACTAAATTCTATCAGTAGTTTTAATTTCAGTTTAATAAATGTTTTTAAAAATGAGGGTATTAAGTCTGTTTGGATTAAGGTAAACGGTGATTTTTTAGTATCTCTTTTTGTTGGAATTTTAATTAGTGTACTATCACTGGCCAAATTAATAGAATCGATGTTGGAAAATCACCCAATAGTAATTTGGTCTTTTTTCTTTGGCTTGGTGTTAGCCAGTATAATTTATATAGGCAAGCAAATTACCAAATGGACCAAGGGTAGTGTTTTATGCTTAATTCTTGGAGCCATATTGGCTTTCTATATTACTACATTAAATCCAATGGTGTCAGCAAATTCATCACCTTGGTTTTTGTTTTTCGCAGGAATGATAGCAATTTGTGCAATGATTTTACCTGGAATTTCAGGTTCTTTTATTTTGGTTCTTCTTGGGGCTTATAAGCCCGTATTAAATGCACTAAATACGAAAGACTTTGTGAGTATTATTATTTTTTTAGTTGGTGCTGTTATAGGATTGTTATCATTTTCAAGAATTTTAAAGTGGTTATTTTCAACATATAAAAATTACACTTTAGCAACTTTAACAGGTTTTATTATAGGTTCTTTAAATAAAATTTGGCCATGGAAAGAAACTATCTCATGGAGAACTAATTCAAAAGGAATAGAGGTTCCATTTAATACAACAAGTGTTTCTCCTTTTTCATTTGAGGGAGATAATCAATTATTAATATCTATTTTTTTGATGTTAATTGGTTTTGGATTAATTATACTGTTAGAAAAATTAGCCATTAAAAAAGACTAATGCATAAAGAAAGAACTTTTAAAGATAAATTAACTCTTTTTTTTAAAGGCTTACTTATGGGTGCCGCTAATAAAGTTCCTGGGGTTTCTGGAGGAACAGTGTCATTTGTTTTAGGGTTTTACGAAGAATTAATTTATTCTTTTCAAAAAATAAACCTCAAAGCTTTAAAATTGCTTTTAAATGGTAGGTTTAATAGTTTTTTAAAATACATAAATTCACAATTTATATTGATCATAATTTCTGGAAGTATTTTCAGTTATTTTACGATCTCTTTGATTTTAGATTTTTTTCTTAGAAATTATGAACTGTATGTATGGAGTTGGTTTTTTGGAATGATTTTAGGGTCTATATACTATATATCTAAGGACTTTGAAGATTGGAATTTTAAAAGTTTTAGTTTTTTAATCTTAGGGGTAATCTTGGGTTTGTCAATAAGTTTTTTGACTCCAGCTGGAGAAAACAATAACTTATGGTTTGTTTTTTTATGTGGTATAATTGGAGTTTCTGGAATGACACTTCCCGGTCTTTCTGGTTCTTTCATTCTTATTTTACTTGGTAATTATGTGTTGTTATTAGTAGATTCAGTAAATATTTTATCAAGTGTTTTAAAAGATATAATTACTTTAAATTTTGATTTTATACACAATCCTGTTAAAATTTATTATCTAAAAATTATTGGAGTATTTACATTAGGTTCAGCATTTGGATTGGTTACACTTTCTCATGTTTTAGGTTATGCTTTAAAGAGATGGCACCAAATTATAACAGCAATTATTATAGGATTTATTACTGGTTCCTTAGGAATTGTTTGGCCGTGGAAACAAAAGGTTTTTAAATCTGAAAATGGACAAATTTTAGTGGATCAAAATGGTGATTTGATCATTGAAAATTACCATAGATTTATCCCAAACATTAATGAATCCAGTACATGGTTGGCTATCATGTATGTTTTATTTGGAATAAGCTTAATATTAGTGATAGATTATTATGGAAGATCAAGAAAGATTAAATAACATATTTTTTGGATTAATAGGAAAGAATATATCATACTCTTTCTCTAAAACTTATTTTTCAAAAAAGTTTAAAAATCTACAATTATCAAATTCTGAATATTTAAATTTTGATCTCAAAAGGATTGAAGATTTTTCTGCTATTATTCATAAATTTAAGGGGTCTTTAAGAGGATTAAACGTAACCATTCCGTATAAATTGTCAATTTTTAATTATGTAGATCATGTAGATGAAACTGCAAAAAAAGTAGGGGCAATTAATACTATTAAATTTGCTAATAATGGGAGTCTTATTGGATATAATACAGATGTTTTTGGATTTGAAAATTCATTAACACCTATTTTGAAAAAGCATCACAATAAAGCTCTAATACTCGGAACAGGTGGGGCATCCAAAGCTGTTTCATATGTTTTTGAAAAATTAAATATTGAATATTTTAAAGTTTCTAGAAATCCTAAAGATCCTCTTCAAATATCCTATGAAGACATCACAAATGATTTATTAAATAAGTATACAATCATAGTTAATTGTTCACCTGTTGGAACATTCCCAAATATAAATGACAAACCTACTATTCCTTACCATTTTTTGACAGATAAACATTTATTATATGATTTAATATACAATCCAACAGAAACAGCATTCCTAAAAGAAGGAAAAAAACAATTTACTCAAATAAAAAACGGGTACGAAATGCTTGAACTTCAGGCAGAAGAATCATGGAGAATATGGAATAATTAGTTTTTTAATCAGTTTGATATTTTTTTGTTGTTTTAGAATACATCGTTATCTTTAGACATATTATTTAGGAACCTTAAACATTGTATATATGTTAGAATCAAAAGATGATAAAATTAAATCATCAAAAAATAAAGAACCAATTGTAAAGTCATCAAAGACTAAAAATAAAAAAAATAGTGACACTAAAGAGTCTGTCAAAAAACCTTTAGCTAAAGAAACACTTACAGACCCTGCTGAGTTAGATAATGTATCTGATCAAAAGAACAAAATAGTAGTTGAAGAATCAGTAGACTCAGCTAAAGCTATTAAAGAAGATTCTGACTCCAAAGAAGAAATTGTAAATACCCAAGGTATTTTGGGTATTGATCACAAAGAGAATAAGTTAGAAGAAGTAGCTAAAGAAGAAGTAGCTAAAGAAGATGTGGCTAAAGAAGATGTAGAAAAAGAAGATGTAGAAAAAGAAAAACTTGCTCTAGAGGAGGTAAATATAGCATATGATAAATTATCTCTTGAAGAATTAGCTGATTCACTAGAAAAGCTCCTAGAAACTCAGAAAGTACAGCATATTAAATCAACTGCAGAGGCAATTAAAAGTGCCTTTAATATTAAGTTTGGATCACTTTTAGCGGAAAAAAAAGAAGCTTTTTTAGCTGAGGGTGGCAATACTATAGATTTTCAATATTCCAGTCCTATCAAGACTAGATACAATAAACTACTTTCTGTTTACAAGAAAGATAGAGATGCATACTATTCTAATTTAGAAAAACAATTAAAAGAGAATTTAGACAAGAGACTTCAGTTAATTGAAGAATTGAAATCATTGATAGAAAATGCTGATACAAAAACTATGTACAAATCTTTTAGAGATATACAGAGTACTTGGAGAGCTATTGGACCAGTTCCAAAAACTAAATATAATGACACTTGGAAAATATTTCATCACCATGTAGAACGTTTTTATGACTTACTTCATTTGAGTAATGATTTTAGAGATTTAGATTTTAAAAACAACTTAGAGGAAAAATTAAAATTAATTCAAAAAGCAGAGGATTTAGCTGAAAATGAAGATGTAAATTTAGCATTCAAAGAATTACAAAAACTTCATAAGCGATGGAAAGAAGATGTTGGGCCAGTTGCAAGAGAAATGAGAGATGAAGTGTGGGAAAAATTTAGTGCTGCTACCAAAATAATTCATGACAAAAGACATGGCCATTTCAGGGATATGAAATCTCAATATGGTGCTATTATTGAAGCAAAAATGTTAGTGATTGACGAAATATTAAATTTTGATTCTTCTCAAAACAAAACTCATAATGATTGGCAGAAAAGTATAAAATCTATTGAACTGTTAAGAAAAAAATATTTTGATGCAGGAAAATTGCCATACTCAAAAAGTGAAACTATATGGTTAAAGTTTAAGGATGCTACCAAGCAGTTTAATCAAGAGAAAAATAAATTTTATAAACAAGAGAAAAAGTCACAACAACACAATTTGCAAGAAAAACTTGATTTGATCAAGTTAGCTGAATCTCTTAAGGATAGTGAAGAATGGGAGACTACAACTAATGCTTTCAAGAAAATTCAATCTGATTGGAAAAAAGTAGGCCATGTACCCAGAAAATTTTCTGATGACTTATGGAAAAAATTTAAAGCAGCTTGTAATCACTATTTTGATCGGTACCACAAACAAAAAAATATACTTAGCGATGAGGATAAAGAGATTTTAGATAAAAAAGAAGCATTTTTTCAAAGTCTTAAACCAGAAGATTATTCAACTAAGGCCACTGTTACTAAATTAATGAATGATTGGAATAAGTTTGGAAGTACTTCAAGGAATTCTAGATCTGTGGATGTTAAATTTAATAAGTTTGTTGATCTTATTTTGTCTAAATTGTCTATAGGTAAAGATGAAATTGTGTTATTAAAGTTTAAAAATGTTATAAATGGATATTTGGCAAAAAATGATACAAGAAAGCTTAATTCAGAGGTTATTTTTATAAGAAAGAAAATTGATGAAGCAGTCAGAGAAATTCAGCAACTTGAAAATAATTTAAGTTTTTTCTCCAATGCCTCTGATGATAATCCTCTTGTGAAAAATGTTCATACTAATATTAATAATTTTAAGAAAAGTTTAAATGTCTGGGAAAATAAACTTTCCTATTTGAGAACATTAGATTACTAACATCTAGTAAATTTTATATAAAAAAACTCGAACTGTATTACAGTTCGAGTTTTTTTTATGTGTTAAGTATATATTTTAAGAAAAAAGGCTGTCAATTTTTTCTTTTTCTTCAGCCGCTAAACCTGCATCAATTAATATACGTCCGCTATGTTCGTCTATTGTGATTTTTTTCCTGTTAGCAATTTCTAGTTGGATTTGTGGTGGTATGGTAAAGAAAGACCCTCCAGAAGCTCCTCTCTCAATAGATACAACCGCTAATCCATTCTTTACTTTATTTCTTATTCTAGTGTAAGCATTTAATAAATGTGCATCTATAGATTCAGAAAATTCTTTTGATTTATTTAATAAAATTTTTTCTTCTTTTTCTGTTTCTTTTAGAATAGAGTCTAATTCTGCTTTTTTATGATCTAAATGAACTTGTTGCTTGTCTAACTTTTCTTTAGTAGAAGCTATGATTTCATTTTTTTGCTCAATTTTTACTTGAAATTCTTTGATTCTTTTCTCAGATAATTGAATTTCTAATTCTTGGTATTCTGTTTCTTTAGCTAAAGAGTCAAATTCTCTGTTGTTTCTAACATTTTTTTGTTGCTCTTCATATTTTTTCATTAACGTATTAGATTCCTCAATCGCAATCTTTTTGTTATTGATATCAGTTTCTAAATTCGTAACATCTTCAGATAAATTAGAAAGCCTAGTATTTAATCCTGTTACCTCATCTTGAAGATCTTCAACCTCTAAAGGTAATTCACCTCTAACATTTCTAATCTCGTCTATTCTAGAGTCTATTAATTGTAAGTCATAAAGTGCTCTTAACTTTTGTTCAACACTAACTTCTTTCTTCTTTGCCATGTTTATAAATAATAAATTGGATTCGTACTTTTTTCTGATAAAATGACTGCAAAACTAGTGAATTTTTTTGTAAGATACTCAACCAAAAGGTTTTTTGTAAACTGTTCACTTTCATAATGTCCTACATCTATCAATAAGATTTTATCTTCAGCTTTAAAAAAATCATGGTACTTGAAATCAGCACTTATATATGCATCAGCTTTTTTATGAATTGCATCTGATATGGCAAAGCTGCCCGACCCACCGAGTACAGCCACTTTTTTTATATGTTTTCCTGTTTTACTCGAAAAACGAATTCCATTAGTTTTAAAAGTTTTTTTAGTAAAGGTTAAAAAATCATCTTCAAGCATTGGTTTGGGCAAATCGCCAATCATTCCCATTCCAATAGTACTATCTTCTTTAGGAAGCAGTATGCTATAGTTTGTTAAACCTAATACCTCACACATTTTTGCACTTACACCAATTTTACTATTATCTAATGCTGTATGAGTGGCATAAATAGCAATATTATTTTGAATAGCTTTCAAGACTACTCGTTCTACATAAGAGTTTCCATTAATTTTTTTTAACCCACTAAAAATTATTGGATGAAAGCTAATGATTAAGTTGCAATTTTTTTTAATAGCCTCATCAATAGTTTCTTCTAGAGTGTCTAATGTCACTAGAACTCCTTTTACCTCTGTAGTTTCATTACCTATTAATAAACCCACATTATCAAAATCTTCTGCCTGATTTAGTGGAGCTATTTTTTCTAGATAGTCACTTATGTTTTTTATGGTCATACTCATTTTGTTTCTCAAGGTTGTTTCATTAAAATTGTCTGTGTCTAAAGTAAAACTCTCTTACGAATCTAATTAAATAGAAATTCAACATTCTCAAAGTTACTATTTTAATTCAAAATTGTCTGAAATACCATGGTAACTTTTTTCAAATTAGTAGATAAATAAAAGAAGAAAAATTTTGTTGTATTTTCGTGCTATTATCGCGCTTTCAGGATTTTCATTTAAAATATATTTTGTGAGTTTATTTCGATTTTTATTGTTTCCATTAACTCTCTTGTATGATTTTGTTACTAGAATTCGTAATTATTTTTACGATGTTGGTTTCTTTAAATCCAAGAGTTTCGACATTCCTGTCATAGCTGTTGGTAATTTGAGTGTTGGAGGAACAGGAAAAACACCACAAATAGAATATTTGATTAAACTTCTACAAAATGATACTAAAATAGCGGTTTTAAGTAGGGGTTATAAAAGAAAAACCAGCGGATTTGTTCTAATTAACGATGCTCATACTTCACAAGATGTTGGGGACGAGCCCCTTCAATTTTTTAAAAAATTTCCAAAAATATGTGTAGCAGTTGATGAAAATCGTGTAAACGGTATTCAAGAACTTCAGAAAAAATACCCACTTGATTTAGTTTTGTTAGATGATGCATTTCAGCACAGAAAAGTGAAGGCTAACTGTTATATTTTATTAACAAAATTTGATGATTTATATTCCGATGATTTTGTTTTACCTACTGGAAATTTAAGAGAAAGTAGAGGGGGTGCTAAAAGAGCTCATATTATTATAGTGACCAAATGTCCAATTGACCTGTCTCAAGCAAAAAAACAAGACATCAAAAGAAAATTAAAAGTAACATCAAAGCAGCATGTCTTTTTTTCTACTATTAGTTATCATAACAAAACCTCAGGCAACCAAAATATACCGTTGGAAAATTTGAGTAATTATGAAATAGTATTACTTACTGGTATTGCCAATCCAACACCATTGGTTTCATTTTTAAGAGCAAAGGATAATAAAGTTCTTCACTTAAAATATTCAGACCATCATCATTTTACTTCAAAAGAAATTGACGTCATTAAAGCAAAGTATTCTTTTATAACCTCAGAAAAGAAAATACTTTTAACCACTGAAAAAGATTATATGAGACTATCTGACAAGATTTCTTCATTAAGTTATCTGAAGATGTCTACAAATTTTGAGGAGAATGATCACTTTGATACTTTAATCAGATCGTTTTTTAAAAAGCACCAATTTTAAGGTCTTTTTATGGTGTTCTTGCATTCAGATGAAATAAAAGTTATGGGCTACACATTTTCTTCCTACTTATGATTTTTAGGAAATTCAGCCATGATAGTTGTCCCTTTTTTTATGTCTTTCCAGTGTTTTTCTTCAAATTTTAATCCAATGACCCCACAGGTACTAACATGAGTTATTGACTTGCTCCCATATTTATTTACAAAAGTATTGATTCCATGGTCATGACTAAAAATAATAGCTGAATCAAAACTGTTATCAAGAGCTTTTACAGTTTTTACTAGATAACCATCACTAAAGCTGTACAATTCTTTTTTAATTTTAAGATTTGAAAAAGGGTAATTAAAGTTTTGACAAAAAATAACGCTCGTATGGAGTGCTCTGTTGGCAACACTAGAAATAAAGACATCGGGCTTTTTAATTTTCTTAGATAAAAATTTAGACATTAAATGAGCATCTTTAATGCCTCTTTTTTTTAAGGGCCTGTCGATGTCTTCTATATTTGTATAGTCCCATGAGGATTTCGCATGTCTAACAATGTATAATGTTTTCAAACAATTCTATTTTAGAATAGTAAATATAAAAATTAAGGTTCCAATCTTTCAATTTTCCATGAAAAATCTTCTTTTAACGTGTAAAGAATTCTGTCATGCATTCTATTGGGTCTACCTTGCCAAAATTCAATAGATATTGGTTTTACAATGAAACCACCCCAATGAGAAGGTCTTGTGATTTCTTTTCCTTCAAATTTTTCTTCAAACTTTTGAAGATTCTTCTCTAAAATATCTCTTGATTCTATAACCGTACTTTGGTTAGAGGCCCAAGCACCAAGTTTACTTCCTGTTGGTCTAGATTCAAAATATCCATCTGATAAATTTTCCGGTAATTTTTCAGCTTTGCCTTTAATGATAATTTGTTGTTCCAGAGCTGGCCAAAAAAAAGATAAACAGACTTGATTGTTTTCTTGAATAGCTTTTCCTTTTTCAGAATTATAATTAGTGTAAAAAATAAAACCTTCCCAAGTGTATTTCTTGAGGAGTACTATTCTACTTTTTGGATAACTATCTTTACCAATTGTGCTGAGAGATACTGCGTTTGTTTCCTCTACAGTATCAGATGCGTCGGCATTTAAAAACCATTTCTGAAATAATTCTAAGGGGTTTTCTGGGCAATTACTTTCTAATAGCTCCTGTTTCTCGTAAGATTTCCTGTAGTTACTTAGATCTTTTGACATTTGATAATAATTATACAGGTAAAAATACGAAGGATTTTAAGACTCAAAAGAAAATAATAGTAAAAGATTTTAAGGGTTAGATGATTTATTTTGCTGAATACCTACATACAAAATGAGATACCCTACTAAAACAATACTATGAAATAAAGTACTATTGTTTATTAATTCCGATGCATCTATTTTGGCTACTTGTACAATAGTCCCTAGTGTCATTATTAGAAAGAAAAGTGAAAAGTATTGTTCTCTTTTTCCTCTTTTAAAGTTGAGAAAATTCATAATAAAAAAGAAAAATAAAATAGGGGCATAATTTCCAATTACTAATATAAAATTATCAATGTAAAAAGTAGCTAATACAAAACCAATAAGCTGAACATAGCTAATAATAGTCAATATATTGGCAACTTTACCCTTCGTAAATACTTTAATGGTATAGCTAAAAATACAGAAAGTTCCACCTGCAGCAAATATGTAGGTTAAGAGCTTTGGGTAATAACTTTGATCTAAAGGTTCAAAAAAACCATGATTTAACCCACCCATAAAAGCAGATAAGCCTATAAAAATTATAAAAAAGCCTAGATAGGTATCTGGAGATTTATTGGTTTTACA
>Ga0208964_1000757_pt1 | contig 16022 bp, 14 predicted proteins | sample AOAMet1_08_M0_20_2_FD_188227 | JGI IMG/M metagenome (GOLD analysis project Ga0208964, IMG submission 188227) | Ammonia-oxidizing marine microbial communities from Monterey Bay, California, USA - CAN11_08_M0_20 (SPAdes) | ecosystem: Environmental > Aquatic > Marine > Intertidal zone | place... | reverse complement strand
TTGCTCCATCACTTCCAGGCCCGCATGACTCATGTCGTCGGCAATCATTTCCCATCGACTGCGACGCTGGCCAGTTTGTTGGACTTGCTCGCGAAGCTCGATCAAATCGTCTTCACCCGGTACGGCAACCACACAGATCCCACCAGGCACTAGAACGCGATGGATTTCTGAAATGGGACGTCGACCGAATAGTGAGATTACTCGGTGAACACTTTGATCAGCTGCCGGTAAAACACGATCCGCGTTAGCCAACACCCAAGTCGCCTCAGGCCAACCACGTGCAGCCAATTTGATGGCGCGTTTGGAAAGGTCAATCCCGCAATAGGAATTGGCTTCGGTGGAAAACAAGGCAGGACCAAACGAGCCTTCACCACACCCTAAATCAAGTGTTCTTGAATTTGCCTCCAGGTCGCTGGTAACGCACCACGGACGGAGGGTCTCTATCAGTGAATTGGCGTGCCCATATTGAAGCCAACGATGCCGAGCCAAAACAGCATCCTCCGAATCACCAGGATTCTTGGACTTCTTGTCCTGAGGTTGCAGCAGATTCCAGTAGCCCTGTTTGGCTCGATCAAAACAATGGCCGGCGTGGCAGACCAGCTCTCGCTCGCGCTGCTCCAGCAATTGTTGGCAATCTCGGACGGTGCACCGCAGTTGAAACATTTCGGGATTATAAAATGCAAACGCGCAAACCAACAGAGGGCATCATCAGCGTTCAAGCAAACGCCCAGCGCACCTTGAAACTGGTCCACGGTCAGACCGCAAAATTCAAGCAAACAGAATTTTCCGGTTCTCAAGCCTCCTCGACTTCGGAATCGAGGCAAGGGCTAAAGGGTCTATTGGAAAATTGTTTCCCAGGCAGGTGTTTTAGACGGGGCATGTCAGTTGCTTGAATGCCCTCAATCGGATGCCTGCCTGTTATTAGCCATTTGACTCCACAGCGAGGATCGCTAGATTGTTGATTCTAGGCAGCAAGGCCGTGACGAGAAGCGAGGTCGCTTGCAGCATAAAAAGTGGCGTGCCCAACACCAAGTAGAGGAATTTTCACACCTGATGACCGACGATGAGCCCACCAGCGAAGAGCCCACCAGCGAAGGGCCCACCAACCAAGAGCCTGCGAAGGAAAAGCCTTTTCGTCGCCGGCAACGTTACCGCGGCACGCATCCTCGCAATTTTAATGAAAAGTACAAAGAACTTTCTGCGTCACCCGACCCGGAGACAATTGCAAAGCTGATCGACTCTGGAAAGACTCCGGCTGGTCAACATCGCCCAATCCTCGTCACTGAAACACTTGAGTTTCTCGCGCCTCAGCCTGGCGAACGAGGCGCTGACGTGACTCTCGGGCATGGGGGACACAGCGAAAGGCTGCTAACAGGGCTCCAGCCTGGCGGACAGCTCCTCGCCCTCGACGTCGATGCATTGCAACTTCCTCTAACCGAGGAGCGATTACGAGGGCTCGGATTCGGAACGAAAACCTTAACTATTCGCCGCTGTAACTTCGCAGGACTCGCGGGCATGCTGCCACAGATCGGTTGGCACGACGGTGTGGACTTCGTACTTGCGGACCTCGGTTTGTCCTCAATGCAAATAGATAACCCTGCGCGTGGTTTTTCTTACAAGTACGACGGGCCGCTGGATATGCGGATGAATCCTGAACGTGGATTGAGCGCTCGAGATTGGCTAAAACGGTGTCGATTCGAAAAGCTGGTGCGTGTCCTGATTGACGGGAGTGACGAACCGCTTGCCGAACAGATCGCTGCGGTCCTCGTCGAGGTTTCCTCGCGAGGCCCCATCAATACTACTGGCCAATTGCGCCTCGCGATCGAGAGTGCGTTACCCGAGGACATCACGGAGGCCGGACGCCGCTCTACCTTGGCTCGCGTTTTTCAAGCCATTCGGATTGCCGTCAATGAAGAGTTCAGTGCCCTCGACACCTTTCTGCGATGTCTTCCAGGGTGTCTCCTTCCCGGTGGCAGAGTGGCTATTTTGAGTTTCCACTCCGGTGAGGATCGCCGCGTGAAGCATCACTTTCGCGACGGATTCCGGAGTGGAGTCTATCGTGAGATCGCCCCGGATATCATCCGCCCAACCGGGCAGGAGATAAGAGCCAACTCCCGGGCAGCCTCTGCCAAAATGCGATGGGCCATTCGGAGCTAGGGCAATGGCTTCGCTGTCAGAGAAGACGCCAATTGAATGTCCCGTCAGTCGTTTTAGTTTCTTATGCGTTGCCAGTCAGCGGATAGAAATCGAACCAATAATTTTCGATAGCATCATTCATTGCTTGATCTCCGTGCGAGCCAGCGGTCGCCGACCTTAGCCCCCACCACCGCGCCGCCGACGAAGCCCAAGGCAAAGCCTATGACGATTCCCCATTCACCTTCCAAAAATGAACCGCAATAAAGACCCAGTAAACCTCCAAGCAACATGCCAAAGGAGCTGGTGATGGTTGGCAATAACGATTTCTTTTCCGACATTGGTCGCTCTTGATTGGGGTTGGGGGGGGCGTGTTGAGCGTCTTGGACGTTGGACGACGATTGTCAGGCAATGCCTGCGAGGTCGCTATTGCCATTACGGCGGCACACTTGTTTTGAAAAAATCTATTCCTTCGCTTTGAGTTTGTCGAATAATTCGCTAGAGAGTTTCTGCCCAGCGGTCTGCTGTTTAGACGCTAGTGGTTCAATTAAAAAAGATTAGCTTTTATCCAAGTTGATCGGTAAGGCCTAGTTTTACCCTATTAAAAAAGTGGCATCGGTATGAAGGTGATGCTAGGTTAGTGACTTGCTTAGGATTCGTTTCCTTGCTTGATTGTAATGCCAAAAGAGTGTGGAATTCGAGTGGGCCACGCGACGCTTGTATCGCTGCAGAACGCTACGGAGGCGGAAGCTGGATGTGCTACAGTCCCCCGCTAAGTGGACTGCGAAAGTTTGTTATCGACCGTTAGCTAACTGATTGATCAGGAACATAAAATGATGCGATGTGCCCCTTTACTATCGGTTCTGTTGGTCAGTCTCGCAGTTCAACAAGTTTCAGCGCAAAAAAAACCACAGTTAGCACCACGCCCCAACGCGCCGGTGGCAAAACAGGAAATTCTCAAGTTAACAGGGAATAAAGAAGCCGAACTAAGCAAAGATGTTCAGATTCTCTGGCTTTACGGTCCGGAAGATCATCGTGGCGGAGAACACGACTATATCCGGATCAAAGAACTATTTGTCCCAATGTTGAAGACCGTTCCTCGAGTTGCCGTCGATGAGGCCTTTCGGTTTCCAAGCCAGGCGCAGTTTGACAAAGCGGATGTGCTCATACAGTTCTTGCACATGCCGGACCTGACGGCGGAGCAATTGCAGATGTATAAGAGCTTCGTGGAGCGTGGTGGCGGTGTCGTGTCAATCCACGAATCTTGCATCATGCGTCCCGCCAAACGCGCCGGGCAATATGCGGAGTGCATCGGTTGTTCATGGAAAGGTAATAAGGAATCAAAGTGGAGCAAATTCGATCATAGCTATCCTCTTTTTCTCAACACAAAACATCCGGCCTTTGTCGGCTTGCCCAAATCGATCCGCTTTAATGACGAGTCCTATTGGAATCTAATCACGCGGGACAACGTTGAGGCCATTGGGGCGCTCGCTCCCCAATCTCTCGAAAGCAAAGTATCGTTTTCGGACGTTTTGAAATCTGAAGATGCCCGCAGTCACGCCTTTTGGACCTATCAGTCCGGCAAGGGCCGGGTCTTTGGTACGACGACCGGTCACTATACCTATACCTACTTCGACCCCATGTACCGTCTCTTGTTGATGAGAGGATTGGCCTGGACGCTTAACGAAGATCCTGCGCCGTTTATGCCACTGGTTTCCCAAGGAATCACCAACGATAAAGGCCTCGTGGGAACGACAGACAGCATGTTGGATTACAAGAATCGTAAACGATGATCGGGTCGTGGGTGAATCCGCCATTAAAAACATTGGCTAGGCAGATTCAGCGATGAATCGACAATTTACTCACTGACTTTTGAACGCCTAGTTACTAATTAGAGTCATTGGTGGATCGCAGAACTTGATTACGAAGTAGTTGGTGTGCTGTTCGTTTGGGAGTGCAGTCAATGCAACCAAAATCGATTAAATGCAATGCCGCGACACCTGCGATTGATGGTTTGCAATTGGAATCTGATCTTATCTCGATTGGGTTAGCCGCGTTTACCAAACGCCGGAGAAGTTGTCCCGATGGTTTCGCTTAATGACCTGTTGATTAAACGCGAACAAGTTCAAGTCATTCGGGCGTTTACGAGAGAGATTGGGAGGTGGACTAGGCATCGCGGCGTTCCACTTTTATTGTTAACCACCGACGCTGAGGATCCTGTTCGAGCGAGTTTTTAATCGCTACTGGGAACCGAACTCCGTTCACGTTTACTCATCTTAGGGAGCGAGAAAGAGAGCGAGAGAACTCTTCAATCGCCACAAGTGTTGCACTATTGCGATTCTGATTTGCTGTAACTTGCTGGCAAGAACAGGCGAGCCTCTAGTTTGGCAGTAATCGGTAGTATTAGTTGTCGTCTCCGTCATGAAGCACTTGGTCAATCACGATGCAAGCACAAAGAATTGAGACGTCATCCTCACCGTCGACGATGTCGACGCCGTAACTATCTGTCCAATCCCAGTACGTCTTGCTTACCGCTGCCACTTTCCGCCCCGATCGCATAAAGTTAAATTCGTGCTGCCAGAAAGATCCAGCAATTTCATAATCATTAGGTCCGGGAACGTCGAGTGTAAAATTTTGTTGTAGCCAGCTGAATTCTTTGGTTACCTCAGCAAATACTGAACCGTTAATAAGGATCTCGTAGCGCGGCATAAACGACATTAGTTTTTGTCTGATGAATGCCAGTTCAGTGCCTTTCATGTCCTGAAAAGATAGTTTGTCACCCCAAGAAAAGGCTTGGCCAGCAACTACAAAGCGGTCGTTCCCTTGACCGTCCGTAATTGTGAACTGATTCCCCCAAGACCAAAACTTCTCCTTGATTCTGTAAATCATATGGTTTTCCGATAACGCTTTTTACAAATGCATTGGCTTAAATAGACTTTTGTTTTTTTGAAAAATGTCGAAAAGTAAAACGCCCCAGCAACAGTAGAATGAGCGTTGACAAGCCGCCGAAACCGAATCCTACCACGTAAGGATATGGGGTCGCATTTTCCAAACCGTAAGGCCCCAAGAGATAACTGCCAATCAGACCACCGACAAGTGATCCAGCTAAAATGCCACCTAGTGAATTAGATGATTTTGAACTTGGTACGGTTGATCCATCGGCTGGCTTGGGTGAGATCATATTGGATTCATTCATAAAGCAAATTTTTCCATTAATGTAGTTTCGCATGCGATAATTTAGGGCGTAATGCAAATGTGAGTTATTCGTCGGCTCGCAAGATCTTGTCCATTTTTCTTCCCTTGGCTAACTCGTCGACAAGTTTGTCAAGATATCGAACATTTTTTATCAATGGGCTTTCAAGTTCTTCTATTCTGTAACCACAAATGACGCCTTTAATCAGGGCCGCGTTTTTATTGAGTTTGCACTTTTTAAAAAAGGTCTCAAAATTTACTTTGTCATCAATGATGGTTTCTAGCTTTTTATCGCCGTAGCCAGTGAGCCACTTAATCACTTCGTGTAACTCTTCCCTTGTCCTGCCTTTTTTCTCAACCTTGTTAATGTAGTGAGGGTAGACTGACGCGAAGGTCATCTTGGCAATGCGTTCTTCTGTGCCGGGAGGGGGTTTTTTCATCGGAAATCAGTATAGTTTGGGGAGAGCATCAGGGCTTGGGAAAGGTGCTTTTGTTAACAGTGTCGCGCGAAACTCTGGTGGCCCGTTGGAGTTGAATTCTTTTAGTTCCTTTAACTGGTTCTCTATAGTTTCTCTCACAAATTGAAGGGCTAAGCAAATGCCAAGCATATTATTAGCTCAATTTTTGGCTACATCTTGGGAATGGATTGGGGGCCAAACATTGGGACCATGAGAATTAATTAAGCATGAGCTGAAACAACTGATCATATATTTTTGGAACCCCGTAGATATTGGAAACGAAATTTAAACTTGGCGGTTCGCATTGCTTGCCGGTGCGGTTGCGTTAGCCTAGTTTTTTTCAAGAATAACAATGCAGACGGTGCAATAACTGTCCGCTCCGCTGGTTGGAAAGGCATGCACCACGTCCCAGCCATCGGCTAGGTGTTCGTTAAGTTCAATGAGCGAGTCTTGTTTTTCTTGATCCCATTTTCTTCCGCCAAATTTAGTTAGACCTAACGATACGATAATAGATTTTTTCATTTTTTGACCTTCAAGTACGCGAGCTGAATTTTTTGATTACAAGAATATGTAATCTGTTCGAGTCGATCCGGTTGCGGATGATCCTTGGACGAGTTGGACAGTTTAAACACTTGGACTGACCTGCGGAAGGTTGCATTCGCAATCCGAATAGGGTGGCAAATGGTACGCCGATTGCCGTGGGGAAAGTTGGGAGTTCAGTGGAGTTCCATGCCAAGATAAGTCAATTGCGGTCTGCTTGTTCTGGTAACACAAACTGCCATTTTATTTTTTGGCCTTTGGGGAGATTCTTCTCCCCGGTTTGTCCAATAGAGATTTCAATCAAGTCGACAATCTGATCTTTTGTTCCGTGTAATGACCAGTCCAGTTCGATCTTAAGCCACAGAGAGTTCGGGGTGGACGATTGAATGGCGATGTAACCATTGAGACCACCCGTGGTTCCGCCCGAGTTCCACGAAATGCCGCCACCTCCAAAGCCAGATATTCCTGGATCAGTCTGGCGAAAAGGGACTCGGATTTCGTTTGTTTCATCTAAAATATCTGGAACAACAAACGAGACGATTAAAACTTGTTCAGCTACATCTTCTTCGCATAGATAGTACTGAGCGATTTGAGAATTGAGAGCGAATGTGGAAGGGGAAGGCCGTTTCTTTTGTTGGTTCGGATTTTGGCCACAGCCTACCAAGCCTAGGGTGGATAAAATTAAAACGGTTAGGCGAAATGTTTTAAGGTCCATGGGATTCAAGATTGATAAATCCTAAGGGGGTAAATTAATTAGTAACCTGTGTTCTTCTCACGCGAGGTACCGCCTAAAAATGCTCAGGCATGAGAGATGTTAATTTGTTGGCTCGGAATCGATAGGTGATGATGGGATGATAGGCGAGATTTTGTCTAGAAAATCCGTATTCGAGAAAAGGTGATACGTTGAGATCGGTTGAGTCGGGCAATGTTGAAAACTTGAATTAAAGTGTAAGATGTTCAATCGTACGCTTCTACCAGACCGCGACTTTCGAGCCATTCTATTGCGAATGGATTGGCCTTTTTTGAGTAATAAATGTCCCCACCCGACGTAACTTCTGATCGCGATGCCTCTTCCTCGCTCGGTAAATTCTTTGGCGTTTTTCGCTACAGTAAAGAGGCGCTTCATCTTGTTTGGACTACCGATAAGCGGCTGACGTTTGTCTTGGCAGTCTTGACTGTTTTTGCGGGTGTGATTCCCGGACCGATTGCTTTTGTAGGCAAGTTGATCGTCGACGCCGTTATTGCCGCGACTGAGTCTAGAGATGCTGCTGATCGCTGGGTGGTGATTCAGTGGATCGGCGTGGAAGCTGTATTGATTGTTTTATTGGCGGCTGCACAGCGGGCGTTGATGGTTGCTCAGTCGCTGTTGCGGGCCCTATTGGGGCAGCGTGTTAATGTGATGATTCTTGAAAAAGCTCAAGAGTTGGATCTGCCGCATTTCGAAGACTCTGAGTTTTATGACAAATTGACGCGCGCACGGCGGGAGGCATCTTCTCGTCCTTTGAGCCTGGTTACGCGTACATTTGGTTTGATTCAAAACGGTATTACGCTCGCTACCTATGGTTGGCTATTGGTTCAATTTTCCTGGCTTGCTGTGCTTGGGTTGTTAGTCGCAGCTTTGCCTTCGTTTTTTGTTGAGACTTATTTTTCGGGGGCAGCATTTAGACTGTTTCGTTGGCAAGTTCCTGAAACTCGGAAACGCAATTACCTGGAGTGGTTGTTGGCGCGAGAAGACTATGTCAAAGAGCTCAAACTGTTTGGCACGGGAGGTCTGTTTCTATCTCGTTATCGCGAAATTTTTGAGAAGCTTTACAAAGAAGACAAAGCCCTCACTCTGAGACGTGGATTGTGGGGGTTCTTGTTGGGGATGCTCAGTAGCGTTGCCTTTTATGGGGCTTATGGTTGGATTGGATGGTCGGCTGCGATGGGGTGGATCACTCTTGGGGGCATGACGATGTACCTGATGATTTTTAAGCAGGGACAATCGGCAATCGCTGCGAGTTTGACTGCCATCGGCAAGATGTACGAGGACAATCTCTATCTTTCCAACCTTTACGAATTTCTTGACGAAGAGATAGATACCCAGGATGGAATTGCCAAGTTGGGACCATCTCCCGGAGACGGCTTACGTTTCGAGGGGGTGTCGTTTACCTATCCGGGGCAAACAATTCCCGCACTTGATAAAATTAGTCTTCATCTCCGACCTGGTCAGAAACTTGCCTTGGTCGGTGAGAATGGATCCGGGAAGACGACATTGATTAAATTACTGACGCGTCTTTATCTTCCGACGGAGGGGCGTGTTTTGCTCGATGGAAGAGATTTAAATGAGTGGGAGTTGCGGGCACTGCGTGAGCGGATTGGCGTGATTTTTCAAGACTTCGTGAGGTACCAACTTGAGGTGGGTGAAAATATTGGCGTAGGGGATGTCGCTAATTTTGACGCCCGCGATCAACAGATTGCAGCGGCAGAAAAAGGAATGGCTCATCCCTTTATTGACGAAATGGAAAAAGGGTATGACACGCAACTTGGTCGCTGGTTTAAGGACGGCCGGGAATTGTCAGGCGGGCAATGGCAAAAGATTGCTTTGTCGCGGGCGTTTATGAGAAAGCAGGCGGACATTTTAGTGCTAGATGAACCTACTTCCGCGATGGATGCTGAGGCGGAAGCGCGAATCTTCGATCATTTTCGCGAGGTGACTCAAAAGCAGATGGCGATTTTGATTTCGCATCGATTTTCGACCGTCCGAATGGCTGACCAGATCGTTGTTTTGGACAAAGGCAAAGTCATTGAGCGAGGGTCTCATGAGGAGTTGATGGTGCAAAACGGCCATTACGCACACCTCTTTACGATTCAGGCGAAGGGCTATCAGTAGAATGCCCATCAGCGAAATGAAGGTTTCGAAACCGAATTGGCGAGTCTTTCTGTATCTCCAAAACCGTGAGTGTTTTGCGTCCGGAAGTTGAGCTTAGTCCAAGGAGACGCTGGTCATGTCGTCTATCCTGATTTTCCCTTTTTTGAGTTGTTCTGCCAATGCTTCGGTGAGCGGTGAAATTAGGGAGAAGTGGTCATGGTCGCGGACTTTGTGAAACTGGATGTTGGGATTTAAATTTACATCAGACATCTTTTTGAGCTCATCCCAGTTTCCGTTTTCCTCTCCTTCGAAGACGTACATTGGACTGGAAACGCAGGAAAGCCAATAGATGGGCGAGCGTAGTTCCATTTCCTTCGTGTTTCGAGGGTCGCAGTAAATGAAATCACCCCGATAGCTATGTGCATAGGCAACGGGGCCAAGCGCGAAGATCGCGCGGAATTTATCAGATGATTCACCGACCAGCATGGCGAGTGTTCCTCCTGTACTGTGCCCGCCTAAATAAATTTGAGCGGGATCAACATAAGGTAAATTTGCGAGGTGTTCGGCGGCTGCCAGAATATCGTCGACCTCTCCGAAGAAGCCCTCACGTTTGCCGGGGTTGTCGTTGCCACCGCGCGTCGATGCAAACATCATGACGATTCCGGCTTTTCGAAAGGCACTCGCTGTTTGATCATTAGACCGCTCCCGAGGTGTCCAGACATCTTCAATCGAGTTGTGGTGACCGCCGGGGATCCAGATAATTGCCGGATGTTTCGCACCGTCTTGGGGTGAAGGGGTTACATAGGCGGCGAGAGAGTTCGCTCCGGATTTGTAATGAATTAATTCAAATTTTGAATTGTCAGGCTTCTCAATTGGTTCAGGGAGATAGTCAATATTCACTATCTGGGTTGGAAATTTCTTTCTCGCGCTGGATAGTGCTTCGGTACCACGGTCTGAGTTAATTAATTCAGAGTTACTCTCCTCAATCGCTTGATTAAGCTGTTCTCTCGCCTCGTCCCTAGCCGCTTGAATTGCGGGGAGGAGCAAGGCTGGCAAAAGCAACAAAAGCATTGCGCTCCAGGCGATTCCAAGGCTGCTGAACACGATTCCACAAACCGCGACCCCTCGACCGCTGACGCGGCCACGGCTTCGATTAATCTCGCCCAGGCCAACGATTCCAAAGATCAAGCCAGGGATGCCGGTCAAGCATGCCCCAAATAGGCTGAGCAACCCCAAGACTAAACTCGTGATTGCTTTTCCGCTGGTGGTTGACGGGGTTCTGCCGTTTGCAGATTGTCTTGGTTGTAAATGATGCTTTGATTCCATGGAACTCGTTAGTCTCCTTTAAAATTACAAGGGCCTTGAGGTGGAACTTGCAAATGTTAGTAAAACTGAGTTTGAATGTTTGCCTTACTCGTAAAGAAAACAAGCCAATTACTAATAGGTAAATACCATGGTGTCAGAACCAAGGTTGGCAAACAGTTTGGGTTTGCTCGTAACAAATGCCTCGTCGATGATTTGGGTGTCGCTAATCGTAAGATCGTTCATGCAGACCGGGCAGACATGCAGTTCAGCGCCCCGGTCTTTTAGTTTAGCGAGCTGAGTTTTCATAGGCGCGTGATTCTGATACGCGAAGTCTTCCGGGAACTCTGTGGTCGGCAACGTTGTTCCTTTGACATTAAAGAAGATAGCCACTTGATATCCTTCATCGAGGCAGAATCCGGCAAACGTAAGCCCCATATTCACTGCCTGAGGGTCGACTTTTGGGTCACTTGTGATACTGACAAGGGCTATTTTGGCAGTTGAGTTTGATTTGCTTGTTTGGGCAGAGTTGGCCGCAGGTGAGGCTGGAGGCGTGTTGCACCCAGCAGTCAAAACGACACTGCCGAAAATTGCGATGAGTGAAAGGAGTGATCGGTTGGTTTGGTTCATCAGATTTTTCATGTCAAAAAAAATTGTAAGTTCTGTCTGGATAACTTGATAAATGTTGAGTTTGCAAGGAACGTGCAAGTCAGCGTGTCGTTCTAGTTTCATCAAACGGTTTAATTATTGCTTCCGATTATTGCTTGCGTCTTTTCCTCCATGACGATGGAGAATAAGCTTTAAGGCTCATTGGGTGGGCGAATGAGTCACCGCATCGCAATTACCCTTGGCAATCATTGTTCGAATCTGTCTACAGTCTACGAGTTTTTTCTATGCGCTTAAATCCGGTTTCTTCTCTAATTTTAAAAACATCAATTGCGCTGATTATTTATTGGTGTTGCGCGAATACAAATGCGGTTGCTCAGGTTCACTATTATGAAAATGGATCACCGTGGAATCGGAAGGCAAATTCAGGCCCCGATGCTAATGTGCCCGGTTGGTTCTACAACCTTGGAATTACGGGATTACGAGTTGAGTTGACCGCAGATCAGCCAAAAACATTATTGGTTAGATATGTGTTTCCCGATTCCTCCGCTCACCGAAAGATCTTAGCCGGAGATCGAATTATTGGTGTCGATGGAAAACTATTCACCAATGCGCACCAAAATGGATACGGCATGAAAGTATTTGGAGCCGTCGGGCCTATTTCTGAATTTGCTAAATCGCTGGAATTATCCCAGGCCAAGAAAGCGGACGGGCGACTGAAGTTGATGGTTCGTCGTGGCAGCGAGCAGCGGAATATCGTTCTCAACGTTGGTAAGCGATATGGTGCCTATGCCGACAGCTTTCCTGCTTCTTGTGAAAAAACAGATTTGATTTTGAGTGAGCTGTTAGATGCCCTCGTGCAAAATCAAAAGCCGGATGGCTCGTTTGGGAACGCAGTTCACAACACTTTTGCGCCGCTTGCCTTGATGGCGAGTGGTAAACGCAAACATTTGGAGGCGGCTGAGCGTTGTGTTCAGTTTCATTGTCGTGAGACAAAATCAAAAGACAACCGTGTCGCCGGCCTGATCAACTGGCGTTACATGAGCGCGGCAATTGTTGTTAGCGAGTATTACTTACAAACAAAAAAGGCATGGGTCATTCCAGAGCTCCAGCAGATTCATGACTATCTCGCGGACAGTCAGTATTTGAAAATGTCACAAATCAAACCGAGCTCTAAAGAATCTCATCCGAATTCTTATCCCAAAGGTCCTGCCGATGCTCGAGGCGGTTGGGGGCATAATCCAGGATTCGAGGGATACGGTCCGATCGCAATGCTTACCGGACAGGGCGCACTTGCCTACGCAATGCTGCACCGTTGCGGAATCAAAGTCGACCGAAGTAAGCATGACGCGGCTTATGATTTTCTCCGGCGAGCGACGGGTGCCAATGGTTATGTTTGGTATGAAGATCAGCTGGGTGGTGGCCCGGAGAGTTGGGCGGATATGGGGCGAACTGGTGCTGCGGGAATCGCAAATTTTTTAAGCCCTTATGATGATTCAGTTTATCTCCAACGAGCTAAAAAGCATGCTCAGGTAATCGGAGCACATCCAGAGAGTTTTCCCGATACCCACGGATCGCCCGTGATGGGAATGGGGTACACGGCGCTGGCGGCAAACGTAGATCCTGCCAGTTTTCGACAGCTGATGGATTCAAACCGCTGGTGGTTTACGCTTGCCCAGTGCCACAATGGGGGCTTCTATTACCAACCGAATCGAGATAACGCGGGGTACGGGGCGGATGCTCGAATGCTTACATCGAGCGTCGTAGCGTTTATTTTTGCTATTCCCAAACACAACCTGATCGTTACTGGGAAAAAGTGAATAAATTACAGCGGCTAAGGGATCGCGAAACAAGTCGTGCTTAACGGGAAAGTCTTAGGGAGCGCGATTGGTCGTGGCGTTGCACATATAATCGATGGCAACCCAAAAAAACAGCTGGCTTGGAGATTTCGATTCCCCCAGTTAGGTGGGTTGGGTTTCGGCAGTGGTGAGTCGATTTTTTTGGAAATATCATTAAGTCTGTGGGCGATTGCAGATTTTTTAATTACCATAAGGCTGTCGGTTCGACGCGACTTGGGGTTTTAGTCGCCGTTGACGCCGGCTTCACTTTTCTTTGAGTATTCACTAATCGATTTTTAAGGTGCACGAATGCTTCGGCCAATTTCTGCCTTGACTACCTCCGCGCTGGTTCTTGTTTTGTTTGCAACACTTAACGTGTCTGTCACTTTTGGGCAGAGTCGCTGGGGGCAAACTGCGACCAACGGATCTGGGTTGGGGTTGGGGGATGCGACCACGTTCACTTGGGGATTCGTTAGTGACGGGACTGCGATTACTCCTGCCTTAAGCAATGAGTCAACCGATGCGAGTGACTTGATCGGTTTCCTTGATACGAATATTGGTGCCGGAGCAGGTGGAGCTGATTTAACGAATCGACCATGGTTCACAGTTTTCGATAGTATTTTCGAGAGATGGGGCAATGTTTCGGGTTTGAGCTTTGCGTACGAGGCAAACGATAGCGGTGAGAGAATTGACAATACGGTGGCACCACGCGGTCAACTAGGCGTCGTTGCTGACGTGAGGATTAGCGGTCATTCGATTGATGGTCAAACAGGTGGAAACACACTTGCCTATAACTATTTCCCCGACCACGGGGATATGGTGATCGACACGGATAACGTCTCTTTTTACTCCAACAGTTCAAGCAATTACCTTGGTTTAAGAAATGTATTGGCTCATGAATTCGGGCATGGAATGGGCTTGCCTCATGTGACGGCAAATAACAGTCGGCAGTTAATGGAAGGATCCATCAACACTACTTTTGACGGACCTCAAATTGACGATATCCACCAGGCACAACGGCGATACGGTGACAACTGGGAGGAGAATGGCGGCAATGATGCTTTCAGTGTTGCCACAGATTTAGGAATCTTCGATGGTACCGACATGCTGATTGGAGCCGATGCAAACATGGGAGCGTCGGTTGTTGAAGTCGATCCAGATCAGGTGGACTTTATCTCAATTGACAACGACACCGACGTCGACTTTCTGCAGATCACTCTCGATAGCATTTACGACATGTCTTTTGCTCTTGATATGGTCGGGCCGACCTACAATCACGATGGCGACAGTTCTTACTCACTCGCAAATCAATCGGATCTCGACATGGTCTTGTTGGCGAGCGACGGGACAACCGTGTTGGCTGACTCAAATAACGCTGGAATAGGTGTTTCGGAGCAGATCGATATGGTCCTTGAAGCGGGGACTTATTACGTTCAAATTCTTGGCAATACCGATGCGACTCAGTTTTACCAATTCGGTGCCTCAGGTTTTTCTGCCGTGCCTGAGCCTGGCAGTATGCTTGCTCTTGGTGCCTTGGGGGCATTGTTGGTTGGGCGGCGTCGGCGACGCGTTCGGTAAGACGAGGCCGCGCTGGCAGAGGGAGCGTCGAAGTTGATCGAAGGGTGCCGTAGTTTTTTGGACATGCCACAACACTCTTGGCATGTTGTATTTAACGGCAGTTCCCGATCTTATTTCGTTTTCTTATTTTTCTTTTTCCGTGGGCTGGTAAGCCTCAGAGGGCGACCGCTGTCCCGAAACCGGATGTAGTCTTCGCGTCGAATTTCGACGTAGCGTGCTGCTTCCCCCCATTGAGCCGGAACGGTTTGCTCGTCCCAGTTTTGGTAGAGGGCTTGGAGTTCTGTAACTTTTTCAGGATGTTGTTCGGCGAGATTTTTATATTCACTCAGATCGGCTTGCAGGTCGTATAGCATGGTTGGCAAACCTTGCGTTTGGATCATTTTCCAATTGCCGGAACGGACGGCGGAACCTTCGAGTTTCTTCCAGAATAAGTTTTGATGGGGAGGTGCGATTGCCTCGTTATTCAGAAATGGCATTAGATCGACACCGTCGAGCGGACGTGGCGTGGTTTTACCGCCAGCCAATTTAAAACTGGTTGGAAAAATATCCATCGTTGAGGTTAAGCCGTTAAATGTTTTCCCCGCGGGCACATGATTAGGCCAGTTCATGATAAACGGTACGCGTTGACCTCCTTCGAATTTGATTCCTTTTTTTCCATTGAGCGGGGCATTGGATGCAGAAGCGCAAACTCCGCCGTTGTCACTGAAGAACCAAATTAGCGTATTGTCGCGAATCCCCTGCTCTTCCAACGATGCGACAAGACGGCCAATGTTGTCGTCCATGTTCTGAACGAGTGCGACGTAGGCGTCTTGATTCGCGCGATCTAAGTCCGCTTGTTCAGCTTCTAGTGGAGCGTGAGGCGCCGTGTAGGACAGGAATAGAAAAAAAGGATTTTTTGACGAACTGGCCATTCGAATCGCCTCGTCCGTAAATCGGTCGGTCAAAAACCCTTCGAATTTGACTTGTTTTCCGTTGTGTTCGATTGCATGCGGGTCGCCCTGTTTATCCGATTTTGATTCGTCGTACCAGTAGCGACGGCTCCCTTCACGGAGTCCCCAGAATTCGTCGAATCCGCGTCGCGTTGGGTAGCAGCGATCAGGGTCTCCAAGGTGCCACTTTCCAACGAGGAACGTAGAATAGCCAAGTGATTGAAATGCCTGGCCAAGCGTGTACTCGCTGGTGTCCATTCCGTGTTCCGGAGGGGGCACATTAGCTTCGTGTCCAAATCGTTGTTGATAGCGACCGGTCATGAAACCTGCTCTCGATGGACTGCAGACCGACGCCGTCGTATGAGCATCGGTAAAAATAGTACCGCCGGCAGCGAGTTGATCAAGATTGGGGGTTTTGATGTTCTGCGATCCCTGGAAGCCAAGGTCGTGATAGCCGAGGTCATCGGCGAGAATCACAATGATGTTGGGCTTGTCCTTTGGGCTGTCCGTTTCCGCAAAGAGCGTGACCGGTGTTATCAACAAGAGGGCCAGGATATAAGTTTTGATGTTTAGCATAGTTGGATTGCAAGAAGTT
>Ga0208964_1000756_pt1 | contig 16024 bp, 10 predicted proteins | sample AOAMet1_08_M0_20_2_FD_188227 | JGI IMG/M metagenome (GOLD analysis project Ga0208964, IMG submission 188227) | Ammonia-oxidizing marine microbial communities from Monterey Bay, California, USA - CAN11_08_M0_20 (SPAdes) | ecosystem: Environmental > Aquatic > Marine > Intertidal zone | place... | reverse complement strand
TGGCGTCATAATCCATGGTAATCATCATTTCCATCGGCACAATGCCTTCGGTTTTTTTCGATAGAACGCCAGTAAATATATCGCCCGCATCGAACAGGAAGACGACCTTTTCCTGCTCACGAAGATCATCAACCAGGGTTGCAAGATGTGCGATGCCTCCCAGGTATTCCACATCGGGATTCCAGTAGGCAGGGATTGGGTCAAATGCGCTTTCGAAGTCATTGGTAAAGAGCAAGGTCACTTCTCGCCCCACTGACACATCACGTTGTTGGTTTGAGTCAGGCGACACACAACTCGCCAAAACGCTGAATAACCCAAGAAAAAGCCATTGAACTGGAAAATATTGTTTATTCATAGATCAATATCGAATGTCTATTTATTGCAATCACCGGCCGTCAGTCGTCGATGGCCTGGTAGGTGAGGGCGCGCATGGCCTGGTCTGGAAGCGTGACCCCGGTCATGTATTGGGACATGAATAACCCAACCAGTTCTTCTGCGGGGTCTACCCAATAATAGGTCTTAGCTGCACCTGCCCAACCGTATTCACCGACGGATCCTGCCTCGGCGCTGGCGGCAACATCCATCATTACCCGGGAACCAAGACCGAAACCCAGCCCATGATTGTCTTGCCCCAGAAGCTCCCAGGGCAGCAGCTTCTTTGGGAGGTGGTTAGAGTGCATGAGTTCGAGCGTTTTACGACCAATGATTCTGGTACCGCCCAGATGGCCGCCATTCAGCAGCATTTGGGCAAAGTTAGCGTAATCACCGATCGTGGAGAACAGACCTAATCCGCCTCGCACGAACACCTCGGGGGTTCCGGTCGGGTAGGTGGCGGCAACATCAATGCGCTCGTTGAAGCCGCCGAGGGCAGCCTCGGCGAGTTTGGTGCCAGTGTGGTCTAGGCCGATTAGGTCGGGCAGGCCGTACATGGCCGAGAGCCGATTTAGGTTGCTGTCTGCGACGCCGAAGCCAGTATCGGTCATGCCAAGTGGCCCAAAAATTCGCTCAGCTAGGAAGTCACCCAAAGGCTGCCCCGATAGCACTTCGATGAGTCGAGCAGCGACGTCGATACCTAGGCTGTAGTGCCACCTACTGCCAGGCTGGCTGGACAAGGGGATTTTAGCAAGAGCATCAATAACCTCTTCGAGGGTGCGGGTTGCATCGTTCATGATGCGCGCATCCCGGTAAAGCTGGCCGACGGGAGTGTCTTCCATAAAGTCGTAGGTTAATCCGCTGGTGTGGGTGAGCAGGTCTCTAATTTCCATCGGCCTGGCCTGAGGCGCCAACGAGCCATCAGCACCGAGCACCTGGGTGGCGCCAAATGCCGGTAGATAGGTCGCGACCGGGTCCTGCAACCGGAAATCTGTCGTTTCATGCAACAACATCAGAGCTGTGCTGACGATCGGCTTGGTCATTGAGTAGATACGGAAGATCGTATCAGGAGTTATTTCCAGACCCGCCTCTGCATCGCGATGACCGAACTGTTCGGCGTGTACCACCTTTCCCCTGCGCATGACCATCGTCGAGATGCCTCGGACAGTTCCGTTGTCAATATAGCGCTGCATGGCGACGCCAATGCGATTCAGTCGCTGTGAGCTCATGCCGACACTCTCGGGTAATTCGATCTCGTTACTCATTTCAACTCTTCGTTCGTCATCAAGTGGACTGTACCTTATCTAAAATATTTTGATCCTGTCAAAGATAAGCTACATCTGTTTAAAACCGCGACAAACATCCACGCCTAAGTCTTCTCGGCATTGAGCACACATCGTCGTTCCATGCAGAACAAATTCTGGATTTATCTAAGAGCTAGCAAAGAGATAGTTACGTCTTCCAATCTGGCATCCAGCGGAAATCGAACCTGGCCGTGCAACTGGGGACAAACTCGGAAACGGACTCAGTTCACGGCTGCTATTGTGATTCAGATAAGTTAAATGCAGCAGCGGCAACTGGGTGCCGAACAAAGAAGAGTATCTAACCTGATAACCTAACCTGGCCTTTATAGACGGCGCCAGCAAGAGGAGGCAACTTCTGACATTATTTCGAGTTAGCGCCTGGCAACTGCTGCATAATCTCAAAGTCGATGAGTTGCTTCATACTGCGAAAATCCTTACCTTTTGCCACGGCAATGCGCTGTACATCGTCATACTCTGACTTCCATCGCCTTCGCCCGTCAGGTTGAGTCACTTCCTTGATCCTTACCGTGCCAAAGCTGGTTTCTATTTCTTTCAGTTCCCTTGGCAGAATTCTTTTCGTAAATGGCACGATTCGAAGCCCGATGGTCGAAGATCGATTCAGGATCATGTCTGCCAGCGAGTGCACGTTGGCCTGATTTGAAAGCACAGACAGGCACGTTGCCGGTCGGCTCTTTTTCATGATGATCGGCGTGAAGAATACGTCACCTGCACCGGCAGCTAGCAGATCCTGTATCAGTGGTTCAAAATTCTCTGCGGCCATGTCATCTATATTGGCTTCTATTTTGTAATGCTGTTCCGACCTGCTAACTAAATTACCCGTACTCTCTCCAATCACTATCCTCAGCACATTAGGAATTTCAAAGTCCTTATGACCGACACCGTAACCAAACTTTTCGGGAATAAATGCGTTTTTCGGCTCGTATTCATCGACGCTGGCTTTTAGTATGGCTGCCCCGGTTGGCGTGGTGCTCTCTCCTGATACAGTGCCGTAGGTACAAGGTACACCGGACAATATTTCCTGAGTCGCTGGAGCCGGTACCGGGAACCGGCCATGGGCACAGTTAACGTATCCGTTGCCAACCTCAACCGCATTACTTATCACCCGTTCGACACCCAGCCACTCAAGACATATGGCAGCGCCGACGATGTCGACGATTGAATCGATCGCTCCCACCTCATGGAAGTGAACCTGTTCGATTGGGATGTTGTGGATTTTCGCCTCTGCAACCGCGATGATCTGGAATATTCGCAGTGCGCGGTCTTCAATAGCCTGGCTGAACCCGGCATTTGTGATCATCTTGACAATCGTATCGTGATGACGGTGATCGTGCTGGTCCGCGGCATGAACCTCGGCTCTTGTGCCAGAGACGCCCATCTTTGAGCCAGATTCAAATGTGAGTTTGAATTCAGAGGTCAGGTTCAGTTTCGCCAGTTGGTCAGTGAGGTATTGTTCTGGGACGCCAAGATCGATCATTGCCGCCAGATGCATATCGCCCGATATGCCACAACTCGGTTGATAATAAAGGGTTCTCATCAAATATTGTCTATGTCACAGTCTGGATTTGCTTACGTACCTGCTATGCGACATCAAAGTAATCTTGAGAGGTCGCTGTTGCGATGTGGTTCTCTTTCAAGTGTTGCAGGTTCTGCATATCGGCATTAACCGCATCAAGTCCGTGGGCCAACACAAAGGCATAACTGCGCTGGAATTGGGAAAAGTTGGCCTTGGTGATTTTTGCATCATAATACTTGTCAAAAGCATCCGGATTTCCCCAACCAAGGAATCGGCGTCCAGCAAGGAATCTGCCTGCTTTCATGCCAATCATGCCAATGCCCGACTCACGCGCCCTGTCGAATAGCGGTTTGATATCTTTCATGGGAGGAGAACCAGGCAAAATGGTTCGATCCTTCCAGTCATACCAACCACCGGGTGTAACGGCAATTTGAACGAGACTGTACCAGTCAGTATCAATCATCGTTTTCAATACATTTTCGGCATTCTGGTGTGTGCTGACACCTAAATGGGAGACCTTACCTGCGGCTTTGGCGGATTCAAAGGCAGCGTAAACTTCTTCGTTAGCTATTACGCTGACATTATTGCCTGCCATCTGGTAGTAGGCATCAACGTGCTCGACTTGTAATGTTTTCAAGCTCCTATCAAGTTCTTTCAGCCATCCCTTTGCGGCTTGTTTGGCAGTGGACAAATCAAGTATTTCGTCGAAATCGATGTCGGCCGGAATGGGGGCTTTTGAAATCAGAAAAATGTCATCGCGTTTTTGTTTTAAGAACGGCGCCAGGTTCTTTTCGGCATCATCGTAATAGTCGCTGTAACCTACATCAAACACATTAACGCCATGATCGAATGCCGTGTGAAGCAATTCATCCCGTGGTTGTTTGGACAGCGCCGCGCCACAGCCGAACACTAATCGGCTGCCATTGAAACCCGTCTTGCCCAGCTTGCGATAGGTCATCTCTGGCCATGGGCCGCCTAGCCCAACGCTCTCTTTTGCATCAAACAATGCAGCCCTGGCATCACCCGTCTGTAACAATGTGCGGCCGCCAACACCAGCCAGAGCCATATATTGTATGAATCGACGTCTTGTATTTGTAAACATGGGTTTCCCTTGAGGCAATTTTTAACTGGTGTGATTGTATGCCGATTCAATAAGTCTGACCAGACTCTGGAAAGCAGGAGTCGAAACGGGCCTCGCAACTAACAGCAATGGCAGAGCCGGAGTTGAGATATGATTTATCGGCCATGCTTGGTCAAGAAACGGTGAAGATCTATCTATGAACGAACCCATACGGACAGGAATCTCGCAATTTGGCGTTTATAACTGCAAAGTAGCTTTAAAGGGAGAAGATGATGGTAAGGCCACTTGAGGGCATTCGCATTCTGGATCTGACCAGCGGTCCGGCGGGCGGTATTGCCACGATGATCTTGGCAGACTTCGGTGCCGAGGTGCTCATGATCGAACGTCCATGCATTGATTCGCTGATGGCTATGCCTGCCTCACGCATGTGGCGTCGCGGAAAACGGACCTTACCCCTGGACCTTTCCACCGAGGATGGGTTAGCAAGTCTCGACGATCTTTGTGCGGGCGCAGATGTGCTGATCTGCAACTGGCGCTTTGCAGCGTTGGTGCGCAAGCGTCTGAACTATGCCAGTTTGCATGCGCGTCATTCTCATCTCATCCTTTGCCACATCAGCGGATATGGTAGCCTGGGTCCTCGTGCCGACTACCCAGGGTACGAGCATCTGGTTGCCGCAAGCACGGGTCGCATGCGGCTTTTTTCCGGGCTTGGGGATCGTGCAGGACCTAGTTTTTCCGCGCTGCAAGTCGGCGTGCATGCCTGCGCGCAATCCGCAGCGACCGGTATTCTCGCTGCTCTTCTAGAGCAGGGCATCGACGGCGAGGGTCGATTGGTCGAAACCAGCATGTTGCAGGGTATGCTGCCCCATGAACTTGCAGGGATGATAGGTGCTCAATTCCCTGAGCTTTTCGGTGATTTTATTCCCGTCGTGCCACCGGCAGTGATTGAACCACCCATTCCGAGCCTGTTCTATCATCCGGCCCAGACCAGCGATGGTCGTTGGGTGCAGTTCGGTAACTTGCTGCCGCACCTCTTCGACAATTTTTTACTCGTCACAGATTTAATAGATGTGCTTGCAGATCCAGACTATGACCAGGGGCAGATGATGCTACCGGCCGAGAAACAAGAAGCCTTCAGGGAACGAATGCTACTGCGCATTCAGGAACGCACAGCAGAGGAGTGGATGGCGGCCTGTGTCGCGGATGGCGGAGTGGTGGCGACCGCACTACAGACCACCCAGCAGGCCATCGTCGATCCCGATATTGTTGCCAATGGCCATGTTATCGATCGGCACGATGGCGGAAAGCAGCTTGGTCCTTTGGCTCGTCTGACGCGAACACCGGGTGACCCGGGAGATGAAGCGATAGCCGATGACAACTGGGCGGATCTCTGGCGTAGTACACCACGCGCTATACCTGGGCGCGCCAATGACGGTCGGTTGCCTCTTGCAGGCATAAAAGTGGTAGAGATCGCGACGATTATTGCAGCACCGCTGGCGGCTTCTTTCCTGGCAGACATGGGTGCCGAAGTGATTAAAGTGGAGCCCATCGGAGGTGATCCTTTCCGTGGTCTTCTTGGTGGCCTGGGGTCCGCGAAGGTCAATGCAGGAAAACGCAGCCTGAGTATTGATCTCAAGTCGGAAACTGGCCGGCAGATCGTGCTAGGTCTTATTGAGGATGCGGATGTGCTTATTCACAATTTCCGTCCCGGCGTACCCGAACGACTGGGTATTGGCTATGCACAGGTTGAGAAGATCAACCCGGGCATCGTGTATATGCAGGCGAACGGCTATGGTCCGGATGGTCCGGGTGCACAACGACCAAGCACGCACCCAATACCCGGCGCGGCCATGGGTGGAGTGCTCTACCAGATGGGTGAAAGGGTCCCAGAGGGACTGCTGGATATTGATGATCTGCGCTTGTGGACCCGTCGCCTGATGCACGCTAACGAGGTTAATCCGGATCCCAATACCTCGTTGGTCATAGCAACATCCACCCTGCTTGGCCTGGTGGCGAAGCAGCGGACAGGCCGGGGCCAGCAGGTACTGGTCGATATGTTCGGTGCAAACGCCTATGCCAATAGTGACGATTTTTTAAGCTTTCCGGGTAAACCGGATCGAGCGATGCCCGATGCGGAGTTACTGGGATTGTCTGCCACCTACAGGCTCTATCACTGTACCGGTGATGAATGGGTGTTTCTAGCCATGACTAATGAGAAGGAATATCGGCTGTTCGTTGATGTGCTAACCGGCGCTGGTATTCAAGCGCCGGCTTTAGAGGTGCTGCAAGCGGGCGGACAACCTGCTTCGGATATATTGGGAACGCTGTTTGCCCGGAACAATTCGACTTTCTGGGAGAATCTGCTGGCCGGTGCCGGTGTTGGCTGTGTACGTGCCAACGCCGTCACCCCAAGAGAGTTCTGGTTGACTGATCCACAGGCCATCGCGCAGGGCCTGACATCAGAGGCTGAGCATCCGTTGTGGGGACCATACCGCAGGCATGGCCGACAGGTGTTGTTCGATGGCGGCGGACAGAGACTCGGACCACCACCTATTGCGGGTCAACACAATGCGGAGGTACTGCTGGAACAGGGCTTTGATGAGGGACAAATAGCCAGGCTCGTGACCGATGGTGTGTTGTGGAGCGGGGTTAACTGACTTGGGTTAACTGGCTTGGGTTGCCATTTTGTGGCGTTGGCGCCTGCCAGGCGAGGTTACAGTCCCGAACAAGACTTCTTGGGATCAATTGATGGCGAGCTAATGCCCTTGAAACGACGGGGTCCAGTAAAAACCTGCGGTAGTGGCAAACTGCCCGGTAGCCAGCAGTTGTGAGGGACTTAGGCCATGGTCGTCCAGAGTACGGGAGCCAGCAAAAACACCGTAAACATGCCCAGCGCGAGAAGGCTGGAGAGGCGAACTTTAGTGTGCTTGAAAATCATGAAAAGGATTAAAGCAGAGCCGAGGGTTCTCAGGAAGGAATAGATCGAAATATTTTAATAACGAATCGGAATAAAGAATACCGATTCGTTAGATCAGAAAGACAATGACAGCCAGGGTTGCTGGGGCGACGATAATCCACAGCATCAGTCCGTGAATCAACGCTTTCCCCTTGAGTTCGTTTAAGGTGTTGCGCGTAATGTCTGAGCCGATGCAGTACAGCGCGAGCACTAGTAGGGCCTTGCTCGCGAAGCTGACGATGTCGATAAACCAGACCGGAAAATCGATCAGGCTGCCAATGATTGCGCTGATGACGAATAAGATCACGAACAATGGTATTTGAACCTGGGTGCTGCTTCGGTTTTGCAGCACGCTGGCGACAATGAGCAGAGGAATTAACCACAGGGTTCTGCCGAGTTTCAGCGTGGTCGCGACGGCGCCGGATTCTTCACCATAACTTAATGCTGTGGCAACAACAGAAGAGGTGTCGTGAATTGACAGTGCGCACCAGACGCCAAACTGCTCCTGGCTCAGGCTGAGGTAGTGGCCGATATGTGGATAGATAAACAATGCGACTGCGTTCAGCAAGAATACCAGGGTCAAAGCAACCGCGGTTTGCTCCGGTCTGGCGTTAATGATCGGTCCCAGGCTGGCAATGGTGGTGCCACCACAGATTGCGGTACCGCTGCTGATCAATTGGCTGGAGACAGGATTGTTATAGAGCATCTTACCCATCAGTAGACCTACTGCCAGCGTGATCAACACATACGCCGTGACCAACAGGCTATAGTCGGCGCTGATTTGTATGAGCCGCTCGGCGTCCAGTTTTAGTCCCAACAGAATAATAGCGGTCTGTAAGGCGAATTTTCCGAGTTGCCCGGAGTTTGGAATGATTTTCCCGTTAAAGCTGAGTGATAGTGCTGAACCGACCAGTAGGCCAATCGCGGGATTACCGAGAAAAATGAGCAGCGGCAGCGGGACAAATAGGAATCCGAATTGTGCTGCCAGTGAATATTGACGCAACTGCATAGATTCTCGTCATTAAGGAGGGGCAAAAAAAAGAGCGGCCTTAGGCCGCTCTTTTTACTGGCTGGTTAATTAGTTTGCCAGGTTACTGTCAGGCCATATGTCCGGGGTGGCGCTGGTGTCGCCTGTCCACTGCCCTGCAGAGGCCAGTTGTGAAGGAAATATTCTTCATCGTTGGCGTTACGTGACCAGAGCGTTGTCTCGAGGTTACCGTTCGGCCAGACGTAACTGACCCGGAGGTCGAGGACGTCGTACTCAGGAACTGCTGCCCACTCAAACACATCCGGGTCCTGGTAGACTATGTCCTTATGGCGCCAGTCTGCTTGCCAGGTCAGGGTGCCACCGTTGCTCAGATCCATGCGATATCGGGCGAGAATGTTGTAAGCCTTATCCGGCGCGTTTCTGAGGGCGTTCCCTGTGCGGTCACCGGTGGTACCTGCGCCGCCATCGGGAGGTCTGAATCCTGCTGGTGTAAAGAAGTCAGAGAACTCGGTGTCCAGATGCGTATATGACCCTGAAATCGTCAGGTTGTCGGTAGGTGCGATGACGAACTCGAGTTCGTAACCCTCAATGTCAGCATTCGCGGCGTTTTGTGTAATCAACTGTCCGCCCGTACCTTCAGGTGCTGCCTCTTCAACCAGGAGTTGAAGGATCTGCAGGTCCTCATAGTCTGTCTGGAAGATAGCGAGGTTGAGTCGTAATCGGTTGTCAAACCATTCGGTCTTGGCGCCTATCTCGTAGAGAGTAGCTTCTTCTGGATCAAAAGGCGTTATTGCAATCAGCTCAGTTGCTGCAAGGCCCTGGAAACCCCCGGCTTTGTAGCCCTCCGAAACAGTAAAGTACATGAACGCATCATTTGTTGCTTGCCACTCGACGCTAAACTTGCCAGTGAAAGCGTCCCAGTCTTCACCGGTCTTGAAGTTGAAATTCCGGTTTGCCGAGAGATAGCTCGGTGTACCCACTCGAGTGATGTCTTTTTCATCGTAGGATTGTCGTCCGCCGAGTGTCACCGCGAGATCATCAGTGATGTTATAAGTGAACTGGCCAAAAATGGAGTAGCTTGTAGTTTCGTTACCTTGATCATCACCTGGTTCAATGCCAGGAATGTTTCCCGGTACACCACCACCGCCTGCGAAAAGCAATCCAACAGATGATGTTTCGAAGCGATCAGTGTCTTCCTGCATGTAGTAAAGACCGCCGATCCAGAATAGTTTGTCGTTGCCGCCGGTTAACCTGAACTCGTGAGTAAAGGTGTCTGATTCATCCGTATAGTTGTTGTTGCCGATGAGGTAAAGCGGTACCGCACCTCCTGACAAGAACAAGTTGCTAAGGTTTGGTGTGGAAAGCGCCCAGTCCTGCTCTGAGTCGACATTCCTGAACGAAGTCAGTGACGTAAACGTGATCGAATCAGTCAGTTCATAGTCAAATCTGGCTGTGACTCCGAAGATATCTGTTTCTGATGAGCCCGGGTCCTCGACGAAGTTTTCGTGAATATCATCGCCGTAGTTCGGATCCAAAGAGGCGTTCGCGCCGTAAGGTATTCCGCCAGGGCCAATTGAAATATAAGTGGGACCAGCGCGATCGCTGGTGGAATAGTTTGCGGTCAGATTAATCTCCAGCCGGTCGGATGGGGTCAGACGCAGGCCAGTCCTTATGCTGTCAGTATTGACGTCATGCTGGTCACCGACACTCGTGTCGTCAAAAAACTCCGGAAACTCATCAATTCGAGAATCAACATAGCCATCTCGTCGCCGACTAGAGAAAGAGACTTTACCGTAGACATTCTCTGCAAGTTCGCCACTGACTAAGCCTCGCACAGACCTCTCGTCCAGGTTACCAACGGTACCTTCGAATTTCATGACGGTTTCTTCTGTTGGCTTTTTGCTAATGAGGCTAACTGCACCGCCAATGACGTTTTTGCCGAACAGAGTACCCTGGGGACCACGCAATACCTCAACTCGCTCGAGATCGAACAGGTCAAAGTCGGAGCCAGCTGAGCGACCAATATAAACTTCGTCAACGAAGACAATAACCGACTGGTCACCGCCGGCACCATCTTCATTTGAACCGATACCGCGAATGTAAAACTGAGGTTGTCCCGGGTTGAAAACGCCCATGGTAAAACCTGGCGTTCTTTCGGTGATGCCTTTGATGTCGACGATACCCTGAGCGTCCATTTCTTCACCAGTAAAGGCGGTAACGGCCACTGGAACGCTTTGAAGGTTCACTTCCCGACGTTCAGCGGTGACGATGACTTCTTCGATCGTGCCTTGCGCTGCGTAGACATTGCCCGAGACAGTGCAAAGTGCTGTTAGCACCAGGGTTGCAAGGGCGAGAGTTGTTCTGGTTAACATACATTTATCCCCGTAGTAAAAGATTCTAGTAATCAATGTTTTCTATGCCACAGCGTGAGCGGGCTTTCTAGTCACGCCAACTTGAAACAGGAGCTTAGATATGCTCTCAATTGGCATAGCAATCAAGTTGAGTTTGCCGTCACTCTAGTAAAGAGACTTTAGTGGATAGGTATAAGCTTCGATAGGTCCAGAGCATGCATCACGATCAGACCAGAGTACGGAGTTATTAGTGGATAGGTATAAGCTTCGATAGGTCCAGAGCATGCATCACGATCAGACCAGAGTGCATAGATATTCTGGAGGTGTACTCACCTAATTCGATCAATGCCGGACAGAGGTCATGCTCCGGAAGCCGATTCATCAATGATTTCCGCCAATAACTTGATGCCGGGCGTAATTTCGTCTTTAGTAATCGCTGAAAATCCGATTCTGAAGTAGTTTTTCGGCGGATTGGGCTCGCCGAAATGCACGGCTCCAGGTTCAATGATAATCCCTTTTCCTAGCGCGGTTACAGCCAGTTGTTCCGCATCCAGGTTTTCGGGAGCTGAGATCCAGAAGGAGGTGCCTCCAAATGACTGGCGGCGATGCGCGTAGGGAAAATAGTTGTCGATCGCTTCAGCCATGGTTGACCACCGCTCGCGATAAGTTTTCGATAAGCGATTTAAGTGTGAATCATAGTGACCGAGTTCAATAAAGTGAGCGACAGTCGATTCTATTAACGGCGGCGGGTGCCTGATGGAAAGTCGTCGCAGGGCTCGCGCTTCGTTGATTAACTCTCTGTCAGCCACGAGGAAGCCCAGGCGCAATCCTGGTGACAGCGATTTTGACAAGCTGCCGCAATAGATAATGGAATTGTGTTCATCTGCACTTTTTAAGGAAGGAATCGGATCGTCACCAAAGGCGGCTTCTGATTCGTAGTCATCCTCAATGATGACGATATTGTGGTCTCTGGCTTTGGCAAGCAATAATCTGCGACGATCGGGTGACAAGGTCGTCGTGGTGGGTGATTGATAGCTTGGAGTAATGTAGAGGTAATCGCATTCATTGAGCTGATCATCGACGACGAGCCCTTCTGAATCGACATCCAGGAGTTTGATGTTGTCAGTCTCCAATGCAAATAAGTTGCGTGCATCGGGATATCCTGGGTTTTCCATACCGACAATGTCGTGGGGCTTGATCAGCAGTTTCGCGATCATGGCAAGTGCGTTTTGAGTGCCCAGCGAAATCAAAATATTATTTGGGTGGCACCAGATGCCTCGCCTTGGCAGCACTCGAACCCGGAGCTGTTCAATCAGTGATTTGTCATCCTGATCGAACAGATCGTAGCCGCTGCGGGTTAATGTTCGTGCTCCCTGGGCATGTCGCCAACATTCTCGCCATTCCGCTATCGGCACCAGGTCTGCACCGATCTGGCCAAAAATAAAAGGGAACGGGTAGCGGTACCAGTCAAGTGGTTTGGTAATGTTGCGCTGAGAAGTGATCCGGTGCTTCAGGCGATTGGACCAATCGCCGCGAGGTGTGATCTCAGACCCTCCAGGTTCGTTGGCTGGGGAGGCACCGACCAGTTCCGGATTGACGAAGTAGCCCTGTCGTTCGCGACTGACCAGAAAGCCCTCATCGACCAGGCGTTGGTAGACCAGGGTGACAGTGCTTCTCGAGATTTCGAGGATCCATGCCAGCTCCCGGCTTGAAGGTAGCGGCATGTCGGGACTGATACTTCGTTCCAGAATGAGGTTGGCAATAGACTTTCGTAGTTGCGTTTGTAGGCCTACCTCGCTGTCTTTGGACAACTTGATTAGCTGTTTCCACATGTTCTGGTGTGATCGTTTAACCATACTTGGCTCTACCAGCCTGATGCAGGTGCACTATTCTAGCGTGGGTCTTCATTATCGTTAACATATAGTGAAATTGAAAGGAGCGCACATGGGGCAGGCTAGCGATCTACAGACATCGTCCGCAGCGATGGATCTGGCACGAGCAGAATTGGAAAGCCATTGGGTTCCCTTTACAGATAATAAATCTTTTAAGGATGATCCAAGATTGCTGGTTAAAGGCGAGGGTATGCATCTGTGGAACCAGCATGGAGATAGATTGCTCGATGGCGCTTCTGGATTGTTTACAACCGCGGCCGGTCATTGCCGCCCTGAAATAACTGAAGCAGTTGCCGACCAGTTGGCGCAACTGGACTACATTCCCTCGTTTCTTCGAAGCCATCCTCGTTCGTTCGAACTGGCCAACAAATTAGTGCCACTGCTCCCAGCCAACATGAACCATGTGTTTTTCTGTAATTCAGGGTCTGAATCCGTAGATTCAGCGATGAAAATTGCGTTGCAATATCATGCTTCCAGGGGGGAAGGCGGCAGAAATGTGTTCGTTTCACGCGACAGGGCCTATCACGGCGTTAATATCGGCGGCACATCCCTGTCCGGAATGATGAAGAATCGACAAGGTTTCAACGCCATGGTGCCAGGTGTGGTACATATGCGTTCGACCTTTGACCCTGAGCAGCGATACTCCATGGGTCAACCTTTGTTACGAGGTGAGGAGTTAGCAGATGATTTGTTGCGAATTGTGCAAACCCACGGTGCAAATTCGATAGCGGCCTGCTTTATCGAGCCCATCGCCGGTTCAACCGGTGTATTGGTGCCGCCTGTGGGCTATCTGGAGCGCATTCGAGAGCTCTGTGACGAGTATGAGATTCTGATGGTGATGGATGAGGTTCTGACTGGATTTGGCCGAACGGGCGCAGCCTTTGCGTCGGACGCATTTGGTGTGTTTCCCGATATTATGACAATGGCGAAAGCGTTGACCAACGGCGCTCAACCAATGGGTGCTGTTGCTGTGCGGGATGAAATTTATGAAACGGTCGTCAATGCTCATCCTCGCGATGTGGTTGAACTGGCCCATGGTTATACCTACTCTGCGCATCCCGCTGCTTGCGCAGCGGCCGTTGCCACCCTTGAAATTTACGAGAATGAGAAGTTGTTTGACCGGGCGGCGGAAATGTCAGTTTACTTTTTGGAATCAGTGTTCTCGCTTCAGAACCTTGGCGTGGTGACTGATGTACGAGGTTATGGCATGTTGGCGGGGTTTGATATCGCGCCTGAAGGTGCGCCGGGCAGGCGCGGGAACCTGCTTCAAAAGCGGCTGTTTGATGCTGGTTTGCATATTAAGACGACCGGTGATGCAGGGCTGCTTGCACCCGCATTCATTGTCGAGAAAGATCAAATTGATGAAATGGTAGAGATTCTAAAGCAGGAATTGATCCGTCTATAACCTGGTTTATGAGTGATAGCGGTTACGAGCAAGGACACAGCAGAGAATATTGGTAGCAGTTATGAGTAAGGACACAGCAGAAAAAAGAATCCATCGAGGTCTGAAAGGTGTCTATTTCGACCGATCACCTGCGACTTATATCGATGGTCAGGCCGGTGAGCTTCGATATTACGGTTATTCCATCCACGACCTGGCAGCGCATTCAACCTTTGAGGAAACGGCCTACCTGCTATTGCATGGTGAACTGCCAGACCAGGCGGAGCTGGCTGCATTTGACGCAAGCCTGAAAGCAGAGCGACAGCTACCTGAGTCAATCTTCGACATTATAAAATCGATCTGTACCGCTCATCCCATGGATGTACTCAGAACTGCAGTGTCCGCTTTGGCAGCCTTTGATCCGGATACAGCCGACAACTCAGCAGAGGCGACTATTCGAAAAGGTATTCGTTTAAGCTCACAGGTACCGATTATTGTCGCCGCCCATCACCGCCTACGGGACGGCAAGGCGCTGATCGCGCCTGATCCAACCCTGGGTCATGCGGCAAATTTTCTGGCTATGCTGTCAGGAGAAGCCCCCAGTGAAGGGGCCGCAAGGCTGATGGATCTGGATTTCATCTTGCATGCTGAACATGGGTCGAACGCCTCTTCGTTTACCGCGCGGGTCGTCGCAGGCACGGATGCCAATTTACATGCAGCGGTGACAGCGGCTATTGGTGCGCTGTCTGGACCTGCTCACGGCGGTGCGGCTGAAAACGTCATGAAGATGGCGCGTGAGATCGGTGATCCAGGCGAGGCCAAAGCTTATGTGAAAGCGAAGCGAGCGAATCGTGAAGCCATTATGGGGTTTGGTCATCGTGTCTATCGAGCAGAAGATCCAAGAGCCCGACACCTGCGCGATGGTGTCGAACGTTTGTCGATCGAGAAGGGCGAACCACAATGGAACCAGATACTGGTTGCCCTGGTTGAGGCGATGCAGCCTTACTCCAGGCACGGCGTGAATGTGAATGTCGATTTTTATTCCGGGGTCATTTATCACCTGCACGGAATTTCACAGGATCTGTTTGTGCCGATATTCGCCGTGGGGCGAGTGCCTGGCTGGACGTTGCAGGTCCTGCAGCAGATGGAGAGCAATATTCTGATTAGGCCGTTGCTCCAGTACAACGGACCTGATCTAAGAACTTATACCCCATTGCAAGATCGCTAGGCCTGCGATGGCGCAGCAGGATTCATTTATTGATGTGTATGTAGAGCGGGCGCGTTCTGCTGCCGGGCGAATTGTGTTTCCTGAAGGTGGTGATCAGCGTATCCAGGCGGCAGCCACCCGAATTGTAGAGCTTGGGATTGCTGACGTTATTTTGCTGGCGGGCGCTGATGAGTTAAGTGAACTCAAGGGTTGTACCGTTATTGACCCAGGATCGAGTCCGATGCTTGAGCGTTATGCGCAGCAGTATGCGGCTGGTCCTCGTTCAGTCAGCGCAGCGGTCGCTCAACGAGCAGTGAAGAAGCCGCTGTATTTTGCCGGCATGATGGTTCGCGCTGGTGATGCTGAAACGATGGTCGCCGGGATCGCAAACCCAACCCGTCGGGTGATTGAAGCCGCTCGGCTCAGCATTGGGTTAAGTGATGATATCGAGACACCATCGAGCTTTTTTATCATGAAACCTCGAAATGGATTGCCAATGGTGTTTGCCGATTGCGCGGTCAATGTTGACCCTAGCTCGGAACAGCTGGCCGATATTGCGATAGCTGCCGCGGCAAGTGCCGAACAACTATTAACCGAAGAGCCACGCATTGCGATGTTGTCGTTCTCAACAAAGGGCAGTGCCAATCATCCGCACGCGGATAAGGTGATCAAGGCGGTTGAACTGGTCCACGAAAAGTCCCCAGGGTTGCTGGTAGACGGTGATATACAGGCGGACGCGGCGATCGTCCCTGAAGTGGCTGCGCTCAAGCTGGGTCCCGGCAGTGATGTTGCCGGGCGAGCAAATGTGCTGATTTTTCCTGATCTGGATGCAGGCAATATTGCCTATAAGCTGGTCCAGCATCTGGGCGGAGCTGATGCGATTGGACCAATATTACAGGGCTTCACACACCCGCTCGCCGATCTTTCCAGAGGCGCGACGACAGGCGAAGTGTTCGAA
>Ga0208964_1000724_pt1 | contig 16491 bp, 13 predicted proteins | sample AOAMet1_08_M0_20_2_FD_188227 | JGI IMG/M metagenome (GOLD analysis project Ga0208964, IMG submission 188227) | Ammonia-oxidizing marine microbial communities from Monterey Bay, California, USA - CAN11_08_M0_20 (SPAdes) | ecosystem: Environmental > Aquatic > Marine > Intertidal zone | place... | reverse complement strand
ATTTGCAAAAAGAGTTAATAAATCTGATAAATTCAAACGATCAAAGTATTCATTCGATTGAAGCTGCACACCTATAATTTTTTTTACTTCGTAAGGATTGATCTTCACATCAATGCCATCTATCACAACGCTTCCGCCATCAATTTCATTAAGCCCTTCGAGCATCTCAAGCGTTGATGTTTTGCCAGCTCCATTGGGGCCCAGTAACCCAAAAATTTCACCAGCATTAATACTCAAATTTATTTTATTAACTGCAGCAAAAGTCGTCCCTTTGATTTCAGGGTCTGGGTAATGCTTCTCCAGCATTGATACTGTAATAATTGACATAAATTTTTGTTTCAATCAGTTTAACATTTTCATTGTATATTTAGAGTGACTTTAGACGGATGATATGAAAATTTTATTCAATGAGTTAATCTTAATTTATGCCAAAACTTATAGCGTTAATCTGTAAAAAACCTTCAATCTCTGAAGAAGATTTTGCTTCCTATTACGAAAACAACCATGTGCCTTTAATTGAGAGCCTTTTTCCAACCCTATCAGGCTATAAAAGAACTTATTTACTTGAGTCTCACATGCTTAATGATGCGTTGCCGTTGGAGTCAGATGGTGGCCATAGTCTATTCAACGTTATTACAGAGCTTACCTTTGATGATGAGGAAGGCTTAAATCAATTCTTTGAAAGAGGCACACATGAAGAAGTTATTGAAGCTATTAGGAAAGATGAAGCAAACTTTTTAGATGGCGAGCAAACCATTATGTACCGGGTTGATTAAATAATAATTATGGGAAAAATTCTCCTTACATTGATGCTCTTTGGAGGCTTTGGGGCACTTGCTGAGGATCAGCTTCAATTAACTCAGGCATCAAATCCAATTATTATAGATGTAAGAACAGATGCTGAATGGAATGAAGGATTTATTGAAACTGCCATTCATATTCCTCTGGATGGTATTTTGCAAAATATAGAGCTCGCAACTAAAAATAAAGAACAAACAATATATTTATACTGTAGAAGTGGCAAAAGGTCAGGCAAAGCAGAAAAAGCCTTACAAGGTATTGGTTATATTAATGCAAAAAATATTGGCGGAATGAGAGAGGCAAGCTCAACTCTCCAGCTAAAAATTACTAATAAATAATTTTTTTATAGGCTAAATATATTTTTAAAAACCTGCTGCACTTAATTCATCATTAAGAGTGTTCCTTCTTATCTCAATAAATTTTTTAATAGAAATATCATTAAAATCACATAAATCCATGTTTTCTGAATCAATCGCGTTTGAATTATAGATATGTTGGCAACCTGGAGGATTGATTGCATCGGTCGATTGAATAACGTTTCTAACTAAATCATCTCGTCCATCAAGCAACCCAGAAATATCACCCGCCCAATCTAATTGATTATCCAAAATAGACCTAAGATCCTTGTATAGCAAATCTCTGTTTGCTTGAGTTGCAAAAATAATATCCCATAAAATAGGAGTAACATCGCCTAACTCTCTATCAGTCCATGAAACTTTACCAAATGCTGGAAATGCATAAGTATAAGCAATATCTTGAAAAGCATTTAATGACAAGCCCCACTGAGGGTGATGATCTCTAAAAACAAAATCATAATCGGTTGCAATATAAACCCATCTTGAGATCAAAGGATTGAAGTAAAGATAAAAATTATTTGCTACTCGAGCATAATGATCTGGTGCGCCCATAGCTATGTCTGCAGCCTGAGCTTTAATAAAACCTTGAACATCAAACTGTTCTGCAAGCATTTCTGCGCTTGGGGATGTTTGCACGAACTTGATAAAGTCTTGCAGCAATTCTCTCCCATCCTTGATTTTACTTTTCTTTGATTTTAAATCGTAGTTAGGTTCATATGGTTTGAATTGAGAAACCTCTCCTCCATCGTTTATATCTGAGTTAACAAATGATGGGTTTAAGTAATTTTCTACTCCAAGCCACTCCTCTCTAGATAGAGGATCTGGTTTCTCAACGCCAATATCACAGAACTTTGCATTCGAATAACCGCTCTCGTCCTCGTAAGGAATGCATAGCGGATCGGTAGATTGAGTTTCAGCTAAATCTCTTCCCGCCACCTTAAAAAGGAATCCATTCTTTCGAAATAATCTTTTCAAAAAAAGTTTATCGACCTGCTCTACCATCTGGAAAATGCCCATATTAAAAACTTGGTTTGCTGCACAAATATTTACATTGCATGAGCCTGTTAATACAAGCTCTATGCTTGCATGCGCAACTCTAGATGTGGGAACTCCGATCTGATTTAAAATTGTATGTGCTAGTAATTCTCTTTGATAAGAAGGGTCATCTCTGTTGTATCTAAAATAAACCTTTTCTACGCCCATGAATGCCCTGTCATCATTCTCGGGCACAACTTCTATATCTTTTCCTACTCTATTGAGACAAGGCGGTCCTGGAATTGCAGCGGGCGAGCCCGTTTGATCAATGCATGCATAAACTCCTTCATTTTCATCAAACTTTTCATCAAACTTAATAGAAAAGCTAAACCTTTGAGGGATTGACTTAATAGAGCCATCTTGCTGAATCACATCTACAGCAGGTGCGCGTCGACTGGTATTGCCTTTCATCTTAAACCCAACATTTTTTAATTGGGTCTCTACACCCCCATCACTATTTAAATATTCAAAATCAGCTTGTCGATATATCTCACTATGGGACCAAAAGGCTTCGGCCCAAGGATTTAATTCACCTCTCGCATTTCCATTTTTATAATTAGCTCTTTCATAATCTAAGCCGAATCTTTCCCATTCTTCAATGGGCATGGTGATTCTGATTTTATGGAGTTTATTGGTATTAAATAAGGCAGCGGACTCGTCATCCTCACACTCAACCATAATTAATTGATCTCCAAATCCAATCTGCCCGAGCTCTTCGGATAATAAACAATTTTGGCGTCCTGGCTGCCTATCTATTGATAGAGCAAATAAGCTCCCTGCCTCAATTGAATTTACTGATGAGGTAATTCCATTTTGAGAAATTAAAATTTCTTCTTCTCCTTCGCTGCATTGCTCATCTTCTTGATTAAAGAAACACGCTGAAAATATGATAGCCATATTCATGTGGTCTGCCATAGATGAAACTTCTATATTCAATCTAAATAATGGCTTCACTACAGTCAAGTTAAACGAAATGGAAGATGAAAGCTGCCCATCTGAAACTGAAATAGATATTGCGTAGATAGATCCTAAGTCCTCTGAGGCAGGTTTGCCTGTCAATAACCCAGAGTTTGAATTAAAGGTTGTCCACTCTGGAGCTCCTGTAATGTTATAGGTTAAAGAATCACCATTTGGATCGCTCGCACTAGGTTGAAAGTTTAATGATTCACCAACTCTAATTTCTGAAATTGAGCCTGTTATTGTGGGCGCAATATTTGGTGCTGGAACTACAACACTTGAAGCGCTGCCACCACCTCCGCCCCCACCGCAGGCAACAAGGATTAAAGATGTGAGCAGTATTATCTTGCATTTAATTTGCACAAATACAAAAATAACTCAGGTGCTAGCTTTCTGCAATATTAAGATGTATTTTTTGGTGATATCGAACATCTCTGAAGCTCTATTTAAAGAGCTTGAAGAGAAATTGGCATCCCATACGGGAATTTTGAGACCAATCTTATGTTACTAAGCCCTCCCCTTAAGTAACTACATAAAACACAAAGCGTGACTACAGCATTTATTGTATATTTATAGTTATGAAAAATATCCTCCTCACGCTATTACTCCTGCCGTCTTATACTTTTGGTGTTGTAAGCGAATTAGCCTTTGGCAAAAAAGAAGATGAGTCATTGCTTCGAGAAGGTCGACTAGCTTTTGTTGGTTCATTGTTTGCGGGTGAAGAACAATATCAAAACTTTAATAGAGTCTATAAATTCTTCCCAACAACCACGCTTTCGCCATCATCAAACCCTATGGTTTTTCAACTTGGAGAACCTATAGATTTACCTGCTAATTTTGTTTATGAAGGAAAAATGCTCAGCGTGGATGAGTATCTATCAAGAACTGATACAGCTGCATTGTTAATTATTCAAAATGGGGAAATTAAGTATGAAAATTATTGGTTAACTGGGGGTCAGGATGTTCATTGGTTTTCATTTTCAATGGCAAAAAGTTTTATCTCTGCGCTCATAGGAATAGCGATTGATCAGCAGTATATTAAAAGCATAGAAGACAAAATCACGGACTATGTTCCTCAATTAAAGAATTCTGCATATGACAATGTAAGAATTAAAGATATTTTACAAATGTCATCAGGCGCTTCTTGGAATGAAGACTACGGGGATCCAAATTCAGATATTAATCGGTCTGCAAGAATTTTTGCGATGGGTGGATCTTTGGATGAATTTACGTCTTCTCTTCAAAAAGAACTGGAACCAGGCTCATTTAATCGATATAACTCAACCGATACTCAAGCATTAGGCATGTTATTGAGAGAGGCTACTGGAATTTCTATATCAGAATATATGCAAAAAATGTTGTGGGCTCCAATGGGTGCGGAAAAAAATGGCTATTGGATTATTGATTCAGACAATATGGAGATGGCCTATGCTGGATTTATGGCAACAGCTAGAGATTATGCAAAGCTTGGAGAATTATATCGGCTGGGTGGAAATATAAATAATAAACAAATTATTCCAAGTGACTGGGTTGCATCATCTACAAAACCTGATGCACCTCATCTTATGCCGGGTGATAATCCTCTTTCAGACTTCCCAATTGGGTATGGTTATCAGTGGTGGATTCCAGATAGTAGCGGTGATTTTTCTGCGATTGGAGTTTACAACCAATTTGTTTATGTTTCCCCCAAAAATAATACCGTTATCGTAAAACTCTCTGCAAATAGCAGTTATGGGACTGATGCTGATGCAGGAGGCAAAAGTGAACTAGAAGGCATTAGCTTTTTTAAAGCTGTATTAAACCAGTAAGAGAAAATTAATATGATAAAAAATGAACAGTTAGTCCGAGATGCCATGCAGATCATTTGGAATGAATGCGATGTCTCTAGAGTTAGTGAGTTCTATTCTGATGATTTTAAGGCTGATTATCCTCATACAGATTGGGGGACTGGATTGGAAGGGGTTTGTGCCCTAGCAACTCAAGTTCACAATGATCTTCCAGGCTACACAGAAGATATTGAACAACTTATAGATGCTGGCGATAAAATTATTGTCATATTATCAATTAGCGGTTCACACCCAGCTAGTGGTGATGAAATTAGTTTTAGGGATGTAACTGTTCTAACTATAAAAGATGACAAGATTATAAGTCAGCGAGGGGTAGGAGATTTATTAACCCTTTATCTAAAGCTTGGCATGATTGATCTTCCTTCAAGCACTGAATAATGAAAACTTTCAAAGAAAAAGTAGCTGTAATTACTGGAGCAGGTTCTGGAATGGGAAGGTACCTGGCAATACTTCTTGCAAAAGATGGGGCCGATGTCTGTGTCTGCGATGTAAATGAGGAAACATTGAACGAAACTGTAGCTATGTTGAGGAAATATAATGTATCAGTTTCTTCGCATCTTTTAGATGTCTCCGATAAAGAGTCTATTGAGGCGCTACCTCAAAAAGTCATAGATCAACATGGAAAAGTAGACTTAGTTTTTAATAATGCTGGCGTTACTGCTGGCTCTCATTTTAAAGACATGGATGAAGATAATTGGGATTGGGTCATGGGCATTAACTTTGATGGAGTAATTAACAGCACAAGGGCTTTTATACCTCATCTGATAAATCACTCTGAGGCAGCTATTGTTAATACCTCATCAATCTTTGGAATGGTGGCTGTGCCTGGGCAAACTGCCTATCATGCTACCAAGTTTGCTGTCAGAGGTTTTACAGAAAGTCTTGCGCTGGAAATGAAAGAAACTAATCCCAATTTACAAATACACTGTGTTCATCCAGGGCACATTGGAACAAATATTGCTGCAACGGCCAGAATGAGTGATGAAGATTTTAAGGATAATGAAGCCAGATCATCTATCTTCACCAAGAATGCTCCTAAAACTCAGCAAGAAATGGGAGAGCTTTTTAAAGAAGGAGGCATGCATCCAAGCAAGGCTGCAAAAATAATTCTAAATGGAGTAAAGAAAAACAAGAGTCGAATTTTTATTGGCTTAGATGCAAAACTATTAGATCTTTCTCAACGACTATTTCCAAAAAATTATCATAAGACATGGCTTTTCTTTATGCCTCTATTGGCTCTCTTTAGAGATAAGAAACCATTGAAGTCAATCGACTAATAAATTAATACGAGACATCCTTCAATGAAAAACATCCTCTTTACTTTAATGGTCGTTGGAATTCTGTCGCTCACTCGAGCTCATGCAGAAGAATTGCAGGTTGGATTTGCACAACTCTCGATTACACCCGACCTTATAGACCAATGGGTCGACGTAAATAATGATGCTCAATTTGATCCCGACATTGATCTGTGGACTGATGTGAATGGCAATGGCGAATTCGATGCTGTATGGATGGCAGGTTTTCAAAATCAACGGCCTGCTCAGGGCATCAAGGACAACCTTATGGCAGTGGCCGTGGTAATTGATGATGGCAAAAATCGTATTGGAATTGTAACTGCAGATACGGTTGGCCTAATGCGTAAGTTTGTACTTGGTGTTCGCGAAGCTATCCCTCCAGAGTGGGGTTTAGATTATCTTATGGTGCATGCAACTCACAATCATGAAGGTCCCGATACTCAAGGTCTTTGGGGGCCAAGTTTTTTGAGCTCCGGAGTTGATCCTAATTATATGCAGGAATTACAACAAAATATTCTAGATGCACTGAGTGAAGCCATAGACAACTTAGAGCCTGCGCAGATGAGTATGGCACGCATTCCAACAAACCCATTAACGCCAATTAAAGATAAACGTAAACCCATCGTGATAGATGAAGACATTCGAGCGTTATTATTTAGCCGACCGAATGGTTCAGTGATAGGCACATTAGTTAATTTTGGAATTCATGTAGAGCTTGCTTGGGATAAAAACCTAGAATTAACAGCAGATGTGGCCGGCTACCTGCGAAGAGGACTTAGCGAGGGTATTTATTACGATGATGAGTTATTTAAACCTGGGCTTGGTGGAACCACATTATGGCTGACTGGCAATATTGGAGGTTTGATGACCTCTGGGCCAAATGATGCTATCTATGATCCTTTTTTAAAGAAAACCATCACCGAAGCAGGCCATTCTAAAGCCCGCGCCTTTGGCTATAGTCTAGCAAATAGCGTCATAGAAGCTGCTAATGAAGGAAGTTTTGTGCCTAGTCCAGAGCCAACATTAACTGTCCGCACGCTCGAAGTAGAATTAGGTATAGATAATTTCATGTTGTCGTTAGGTACCCTGCTTGGTGTTGTCGATAGCAGCCCAAGGTTTCATCTGACGCCACCATTCATCCGTTACCTCAGTGAAGTGGCATTCATTCAATTAGGTGATGCAACTATTACTGGCATACCTGGAGAGCTATATCCAGAAATTGCTGTGGGTGGCATAGAAAATCCCAAGGGTGCTGATTACGCCATAGCACCTCAAGAAGTACCACATTTGCGCGGTCAACTTCCGGGTAAGCTAAATCTCATGGTGAACTTGGCAAATGATGCTATTGGTTACATCATTCCTAAAAGTGAGTGGGATAACTCCCCTCCTTGGATCTATGATGAGAATGAAGAGACTTATGGCGAGGTTGTATCCTTGGGTCCGAATACTGCACCAATTATTCACCAAACTGTAATCAAGTTAGCAGAAGAGTCAAAACCTTAAATTGTTTTAGCTCTGAGAAGCCCTATTTAAAGGGCTTCACAAGAAATTGGCATCCCGTAGGGGAGTCGAACCCCTGTTGCCGAGATGAAAACCCGGTGTCCTAGGCCTCTAGACGAACGGGACTAGATTGCGGCAATTATAAAAGCTAAAAGCTCCAATGAAAAGACTTAAAGTTTTATTTAATCCTCTTATTCACAGCCTTTAAAAAACCTCTAAGAAAGTTTCCCTCCATTTGATCAGGGTAAAGTCTCCTAAACATTCTTTCCATTCTAGTTAAGATTTGTTTTGGGTTTTTTTTATCAACTAAATCCAGCGCCTCTACTGTTTCATTGAAGTGTTGGATTAAATAATTGAGCTCTTCTGCTGTGTATTCTGGAAAATCCTTCCAAGGCCCCAAAGGCTCTTGTTGAGAAGCTTGGAATAATTCATAGCAAACAACTTGTGTGGACATAGCAATATTTAAAACAGGATACTCAGGATCAGCTGGAATGATTATATGTTTATTAGCCATTTGAAGCTCCTCATTCGTAAGCCCCCTATCCTCTCGACCAAACAAGATAGAAACATTGATGTTTTCAGCAGCCAATTGATGAATCTCTACTGAAGCATCCTTCGCAGATAAGATTGGCCATTCAATGCTTCTTTCTCTGGCTGAAGTTGCATAAATTACTTTAGAAGATTTAACGGCTTCTTCTATTGAATCAAAGACCTGTGCATTATCTAAAATATCAGTGGCATTGCCTGCCAGTGCTGTGGCTTCTTGGTGAGGAAACTTTTTTGGTTTAATTAGAACAAGGTTGCTCAATCCCATGTTCTTCATGGCTCTTGCCACGGAACCTATGTTTCCAGGATGAGAGGTTTCCACCAAAACAATTTGTACAAATGTATTAATTGGATTCATGGAACTATTATCGTCATTTCCAGTACAATATGCGACATGTCAAAGCCCGCATTACTAAACGTCGCCATCATTGCTGCAAATATTGGAGCCGCTGAGCTTGAATTTGCTGTTAAGAAAGTTCATAAACTTGATGTAATGAAAAAAGGTCCTACTGACTATGTGACCGAAGTTGATCGCAAGGTTGAAGACCTTGTCTTTGAAGAAATTAAAAAATACTATCCTGAAGATAATTTTCTTGGCGAAGAATCAGGGCATGAAATTAATAACTCTGAAACCACTTGGATTTTAGATCCAATTGATGGAACCACTAATTTTATTCATGGCTATCCTCAATACTGTATTTCATTGGCGTGTGTGGTGAATGGTCAAACTCAGCATGCTGTCATTATTGATCCGACAAGAAGAGAAGAATTTAGCGCCTCAAGAGGAAAAGGCGCGGAACTGAATGGAGAAAGAATTAGAGCCAGCAAACGCTCAAGCTTGAAAGATTCGTTGATTGGCAACACATCCCATGTAAATGATTCGCAAAATTATACCTTTGATAACATAGCTACTTTCAGAGCCCTCTATCAACACAGTCTAACCATTCGAAGATCTGGGTGCTCTGCACTGGATCTAGCCTATGTTGCGGCAGGCCGCTTAGATGCCTTTTGGGCTCAAGGCTTGGCTGTATGGGACATTGCCGCAGGCATGCTCATTGCTGAAGAATCAGGCGCTTTGACAAGTGACTTTCTGGGAAATCCAGACTATAAAAACAGCGATCACTATTTGTGTGCTACTCCTAAATGCTTTAAGCCGATGCTTGAAGCCATTAAACCCAACTACAAAGCCAACTAAGGCATATCGTCAAATTCTATTCCTTCAGGTTCTGGGATAGCAAGATCATCTTGTGTGATTGATAAGCCAAGTAACATGTTTGCAACAACATAGATAGAAGAGTAGGTTCCAACTAAAACGCCAATAATTAAGGCCTGACTGAACCCTCGAATCATATCGCCGCCAAAGAACAGCAAGGCAAACAATACTAGCAAAGTTGTTAAAGATGTAATTAAGGTTCTGGATAATGTCTGGTTAATGGAGCGATTAACAATTTCTTCTGGTTCAAAACCTCTTTCCCCACGAAAATTTTCTCTCATCCTGTCTGAGACAACAATTGTATCGTTCAGCGAGTAACCAATCACCGCAAGCAAGGCTGCGAGCACGGTTAAATCAAAGTCCCATGAAAATAAAGAAAATAAACCAAGAATAATTACTACGTCGTGAGCCAATGCTGAAACAGCTCCGAGTGCAAATTTATACTGGAATCTAAATGCCACATAAAGCAGGATCATTCCAAGTGCTACCAACATACCTAGACCACCTTGATCTCTAAGTTCTGACCCTATCTGAGGGCCAACAAACTCGATGCGTTTTAGCTCGGTTGAAGGGTCTGCTTCTTGTAAAAATTTATAAATAACATCGCCAAGCTGACTGCTACCATTTTTATCAGCAACCTTAATAAGCACATCAGAATTTGAACCAAAATTAACAACTTGAAAATCATCAAAGCCGTTGTTAAACATTAAGTCTCGGATTTCTTCAAGATCTGCTGCCTCCTCATAGGAGACCTCTATCAAAGTACCGCCACTAAAATCAAGGCCTAGGTTAAGACCTTTTAATCCCAAAGAGCCGATAGACAGAACTAGCAAAACCAACGAACCAACGGTCGCAAACTTGCGATAACTCATAAAAGGAATATTAAAGTCCATTAAACTCTTAGCTCCTTGATATTTTTATTTCCGTACATCAAATTAATAATTGCTCTGGTACCCATAATTGCTGTGAACATAGAAGTTAAAATACCAATAGACAATGTAATTGCAAAACCTTTAACGGGACCTGTGCCGATTGCATAAAGCACAATTGATGCAATTAAGGTTGTTACGTTTGCATCCACAATTGTTACAAAAGCTCTAGAAAAACCTTCTTGGATAGCAGTCTGTGGATCCTTGCCATCTTTGAGCTCTTCTCTAATTCTAGAGAATATCAATACGTTGGCATCAACGGCCATACCAATGGTCAAAACAATACCAGCAATGCCTGGAAGTGTCAGGGTTGCACCAAGCAATGACATAAATCCTGTGATCAAAACAACGTTGGCAAAAAGAGCGATATTGGCAGCGAAGCCAAACCAGCGATAATAAAAAAGCATGAAAGTAATAACGGAAAGCAAGCCAATAATAATAGACTTGATTCCGAGCTCAATATTTTCTTTTCCTAGACTTGGTCCAACTGTTCGCTCTTCAACAAACTTCATAGGCGCTGCAAGAGCCCCTGCTCTAAGAAGCAAAGCTAACTCACTGGCCTCTTGTGGGGAACCTACACCTGTTATTCTAAACGCAGTGCCCAAAACATCTTGGACTGTGGCAAGACTAATAATTTCTTTTTCTATGTAAGATGATTGTTCTATTACCTCATTGCCATTTGCATCCTTGGTAAGGACTGATTTATTTTTTTGTTCAACGAAAAGCACTCCTAAGCGCCTACCGATATTCCCACTGGTTGCCTTTTGCATAGCTCGACCACCCTGCATATCTAGAGAAAGGTTTACTTGAGCAAACCCGCTCTCATCAAAACCTGAGCTTGCATTGGTAACTCTTTCGCCTGCAACAATAATATTTTTTTCTAGGTAAGCAGACCCCATGCGCTCATCTTGATAATTAAATTCTTCTTTGCGTAATCTTGAAGTTGTTGGGCTAGCTTCCAGCCTGAACTCTAAATTGGCGGTCTTTCCAATGATCTTTTTAGCAGCGGTCGTATCTTGAACCCCAGGCAATTCAACAACTATTCTGCTGCTGCCTTGACGCTGAACTATTGGCTCAGAAACGCCTAACTCATTGACCCTATTTCTTAATGTCATTAAGTTCTGGCCAACAGCATAGTCTCTAATCTCTTTAATAGCAGAATCAGAGTATGCGAGCTCCACTAGATTTCTTACCGAATTAAGTTTTAAATCATATAAAGATGTGCCCAGAGGGGTAACGTTGTCCTCAGTAAAAATTCTTAGAGCTTTGTTGTAATCTTCGTCACTGACAAAGGCAAATAACAAGTCTTTATTATCTTTTCTAGAACTTTCAACATTGATTCGATCATCTCTAAATTTTTTACGATACTGGTTAAGCAATGACTCGAGTCTATTGTCTAGCGCACTATCAATATCAACCTCTAAAAGAAAATGCACGCCGCCAGATAAATCGAGGCCTAGCTTTAAAGGCCCGCCACCAATATCTCTTAGCCATTGAGGTGTCGAAGGCTCTAAATTTAAGGCAACAATTGCTTGATCAAGCAAAGTTTTTTGTAGGGCTGCTTTTCCAGCCAACTGATCATCAAAAGAAGTAAATTTTGCAACTATGTTATTTTTCTTCAAGCCCACAGATTCAGCAGGAATATTTTTCTCAGCTAAAATCTTTGTAACTTGGTCTAGTAGACTTTGGTCTGCCGACATACCTGAATCTGTATAAGCAATCTGAATGGCAGGTTTGGCTGGATATAAATTAGGTAATGAATAGAGCACTCCAATCGAAAGCACGATTAAAATAAATGCGTAAGTCCAGATTGAAAATCTATTCATGGTGCTACTTAGTCAATAGATGCGATGGTGCCTTTTGGCAAAGTATTCGCAATAGCTGTTTTTTGTAATTTAAAGGTAATATTTTCACTTACCTCTATAGAGACATATGGACCTTTAATTTCTTTAATCCTTCCAATGATTCCGCCTGCAGCAACCACTTCATCACCTTTCTCAAGTCCATCCATCATGGATTGAAGGGCTTTCATGCGCTGTTGTTGAGGTCGGATGGTCATAAAATACATGAGCGCCAAGAAACCTATAAAAAATACAATAATAGGATCTGGTAACCACCATGGTAATTGAGTCTGTGCTTCGTTCATGCAATCTCCCTAAATTAAATGCTTGGGTACGTCCAAATGCCGCATATTATAGAAGTCTTTTATGAACTTGGCGAATGAATCTGTTTCAATTGATAGGCGAATTTCCTGCATGAGGTTTTGATAATAGTAGATATTATGAAAACTGTTTAAAATTGAGCCTAGCATTTCATTGGTTTTATCAAGGTGATTCAAGTAAGCCTGGGAATAATTCTGGCAAACCTTGCATTTACAACTAGAGTCGATGGGCTCATCTTTCGCTTTGCTTGGAGCATTCCTAATATTTAAAACACCATATGAAGTAATTAATTGTCCGTTGCGGGCATTCCTTGTTGGCAAGACGCAATCGAACATATCAACCCCATAAAATACAGCCTCAACAATATCTTCTGGTTTGCCTACGCCCATCAAGTAGTGGGGTTTTTCAGCTGGCAAATGTTTTGCAAGATATTGCAGAATCCTTGTTTTATCCTCTTTTGGTTCGCCAACACTTAAACCTCCTATAGCCATTCCATCAAAGCCAATTTTTTCTAATCCTTCCAGTGATTGCAATCTTAGATCCTCATGCATGCCGCCCTGAACGATACCAAACAACGCTGAGTTGGATTTATGAGCATCTCGAGATCTCTGAGCCCATCTTAAAGATAGCTCCATGGATTTTTTAGCTGCCTGATGCTCAGATGGATATGGAGTGCATTCATCAAGTACCATAACGATGTCTGAGCCAAGATTGGCTTGAATTCTCATAGAATCTTCTGGGCTCATAAAGCACTTTTTTCCATCATACGGAGATTGAAAGCTAATGCCCTCTTCAGTAATTTTAGCAAGATCGCCTAAGCTCCAGACTTGAAAGCCACCAGAGTCAGTTAAAATGGGTTTATCCCAATTAGAAAATTTGTGCAGCCCTCCAAGGCTTTGAATAAGCTCATCGCCTGGGCGAAGCATTAAATGGTATGTATTGCCTAGGATAATTTCAGAGCCTGTTTGCTTAATATTATCCACCTCTAGAGCTTTAACGGTTCCATTGGTTCCTACTGGCATAAATGCTGGAGTCTGGACCTTACCCCTAGAAAAATCTAATTCTCCTCGCCGAGCAAAACCAGCAGAAGAAAAAATATTAAATTTCATGATTTTTTAAAAGCATGGCGTCGCCGTAAGATAGAAATCGGTACTCTTCTTTAATTGCAGTTTCATAAAGATTTATCATTCTTTCATATCCAATAAATGCTGCAACCAGCATTAGCAAAGAGGATTTTGGAAGATGGAAATTGGTAATCATTTGGTCCACCACTTTAAACTTATAACCAGGATAAATAAACAAGTCTGTTTCACCCATAAATGGTGCGGGCTCATTTTGACAGGCTGTTTCAAGGGCTCTGACTGAGGTAGTACCCACCGCAATAACTTGGCCTCCTCTCACCTTGGTTTTTTTAATCTGATTGATTAGAGATGCATTGACTTCAACGAGTTCTTTGTGGATCTCATGATCTTCGATATCTTCTGTTTTAACTGGCTGAAAAGTTCCTGCACCAACGTGCAAATTTACATACCCAAGCTCTACGCCCTGATCTTTTAACTCACCAAGAAGAGGTTCATCAAAATGCATGCCAGCAGTTGGAGCTGCAACAGATTCTTTTTTTTCTGGATTAGCGTAAATGGTTTCGTACCTTTCTTTGTCAATTTTTTCTGGCGCCCTATTCATGTAGGGAGGCAAAGGAATTTGCCCATGATTTGCAAATAGTGCTTGCGGGTCTGAAGACCATTCCAAAATAAAAAAATTTTCTTTTCTGCCTCGGACAGTGGCAACAAAATTTTCTTCAGCAAATGAAAAGATGAGTTGTGCGCCCTCTTTGGGAGTTCTCGAGGATCCAACTTGAGCCAAAGTTTGCCGATCTGATAAAAACCTCTCTAAAAGGATTTCTATTTTTCCACCTGTGCTTTTTTCTCCAAACAACCTGGCTGGAATTACAGAAGTTTGATTAAGAACTAATAGGTCTCCAGAGCAAAAATGAGCTCCTATATCCTTGAAAACTTCATGCTGAATCGATTCTAGTGCAACCATTAACCTTGCATCACTTCTATTTTCAGATGGGTATTGAGCAATCAGTTGCTCTGGTAGATGGTAATTAAATTTATCAGTTTTCATGCAAGGTGCTAATTCTAAAAGATGTTGAACTCAGCTACAATGATCGCCGTGCCCCATTGGCGGAATTGGTAGACGCGCGCGATTCAAAATCGCGTTCCTTCGGGAGTACCTGTTCGACTCAGGTATGGGGCACCAGCCTCTCACTATCAATAACTGCAGTCAGTATTTAAAATCGAAAATAGATAATTTCTTGTTGTGTTGGCGTTTTGCCAGCTATCGGTCGTAGAAATTAAGTCAAGACAGCCAAGCTTGTCTGCATCAATTGGAACACCTTTAAATAGTGTTTCGTTGTTTCCGTTAAAAGATACAGGCCGATTAGGAAAAGTAGAATTTGGCAGGGATCGAAAATTACCAACCCCATCATTAATTGCAACATGCGCTCCATGAAAGCTAGTTTGAAAATCTCTTGTCGAATGCACAATATCAAGGGCGCCATCTAGATTTATATCACGAATGTAGATATTGCTTTCACCATGGTGATTGGCTGCTCTCTCTTGATTTGTGAGACGCGCATCGGTTTCATCCACTAAATTGCCAGAGCCATCATTAATTAAGATTTGGACATAGGCGCCTTCATAATATGGATTAGCCCTGGTAATTCCAATTGCAATATCCATAAAACCATCGTTATTTAAATCTCCCTTTGCGGCATGATTATATTTTGTTTCATTGATGCCAAAGGGACCAGGAGGCATGGGGGTTTTTTTCCAGTTTTGAATCTCTTTGGTGCCATTGCTTAGCAAAGCAAAGCCCTCTTCGGGCATTTGATCAAAATTATATCTATCATTAAAATTCCAAAAAATAATGTCATCAAATCCATCATTATTTAAATCTGCTAGCAGGCTGCTCATGGGGCTCCCATGCTCATAATTCCAATCTAAATTGAGATATGAATGAATAGTAAATCTACCTTCCCCATTATTTAGCAATAACATATTGCAGGCAAAAAGATCTATATCGCCATCACCGTCTGGATCTCCGCCACTTGCATCATGGGCAAACCTACACAATTGTCCCATGCCGTTATTTTCATCATTAATATTTGCTGAGCTTTCCTCAAATTTACCTAAAGAGTTCGATAGCAGCAGAAAATGTGGGTAAGGATCTATGCCCCAGCTCTTTTCCTTTTCTACAGACAAGCCCATGGACCCAGCAAAAACATCATCCAAACCGTCTCCATTGAAATCATCTATCACAAGCCTATATGCGAATGGATGCTTTGGAGCTTCTGAGGTTGCATAAATATTTAAGTCTTCTGCAAAACCACCCTTTTGATCATTTAAATAGATATTGACTGGACCATAAATTTTTTTACTTTGATCGATGGTGTGGGGGAAGATAGCCCAAGCAACCACAAAATCTTCAAAACCATCACCATTAAAATCACCGGTTGCAATATTGTGAGCATCTTGACCAAACAATTCGTTTTCATATGTAACACAATCATTTTGTGTTGGGTAGCAAACTGTTGCTGAATACCTATCCGTGATTTCTATTCCTCCAAGCCCAATATCATGAGCACTAAAATATGCAGAGGATAAATATGGGATATTGATGGGATCTGGATTTGGAGTAAATTGCGTTGGATTTCTTGTGACACTGAGATTAAAGCTTTTAGATCCAGAGCACTCAGGTTGAACGGGGTTATTGATAGCAGAGACCTTAAATAAAAACGTTTGACTCTGTGTATAAATAATTGGAGCTCTAAAGTTGAAAATTAAGT
>Ga0208964_1000713_pt1 | contig 16632 bp, 17 predicted proteins | sample AOAMet1_08_M0_20_2_FD_188227 | JGI IMG/M metagenome (GOLD analysis project Ga0208964, IMG submission 188227) | Ammonia-oxidizing marine microbial communities from Monterey Bay, California, USA - CAN11_08_M0_20 (SPAdes) | ecosystem: Environmental > Aquatic > Marine > Intertidal zone | place... | reverse complement strand
GGCAATATTTGCAGCGTTTGTTGCAATACCTGGAGCATTAACAATAGGGTCTGTTGCTGTACCTGTGATTGTAATATCAGTACCAGCAACAACAGAATCTACTTGACCACCACTAATTGGGACAGCGAATTTTACTAACTTCTCATTTGAGTCATAACCTACTGCAAAAGATGGTGTTGCTGTTGGTATAGAAACAAATTCATAGCCACCTGTAACTCCGTTAAATCTACAACCGTTAGGATTTAAAGAAATATTTGAATTGTTATTAGACATTTCGGCATTTGTTGGAGTTAAATAAAAACCCCTTCCAGAATTGTCTAATAATTTTAAAGTATTAGTTAATAATTCCAAATATGCTGATTGACTTCCAGAATCATAATTAGATAATTGTACCCCTACTGTTTTTGAAAGTGTCAATAATCCATCAATGATACTACCATCACCTGCCGACAACCTAGTATCACCATTTTCTAGCCCAAGACTAGAATTTGAGGGGCCTTGATTAGCTCCGTTACTAATATACAAAGGCTGTTGATCAGTCTGAACACCTATAAAAGAACCATTAGGGAGTCTGATAGACTTACTTTGAGCAACTCCATCAATAGTGCCTGTTATATCTACACCTCTGGCAATCTGTGTTGCACCTTCACCAGTTACACTTAAAACTTCTGTACCAGCACCATTTTCAATTGAAAGTACTTTGTCAGTGTCTAAAGCACTTCCTCTCTTTATTGTTACAGCCCCATTTGTGGCATTGGTAGTTATTGACTCATCACCTTCATAACCTGCTTGTAAAGTACTTACTCCATCAACACCATCAACACCATCAACACCATTAGTACCATTAGTACCATCAACACCATTAGTACCATTAGTACCATCAGCTCCATCAGCTCCATCAGCTCCATCAGCTCCATCAGCTCCATCAGCTCCATCAGCTCCATCAGCTCCATCAGCTCCATCAGCTCCATTTGCAGGGCCAATAGGACCAACAGGCCCGGTAGGCCCAGTAGCTCCAACAAGATCACCCATTAATTCCCAATCAGAGAATGAACCTACATCGGTATTTGTGAACTGAATCCTACGATAAACCTCACCATGATTAGAACTCTTATCTGTTTTGATAACAATCCATTGAGCTTCGTTATCAACAAAGTCTGCATTAGTTGGAAGTATGGATGATATTTCAAAGTCCTCAATAGTTGAATCTATTAAGTCTGCAAAGTCACCCTGAGTAGGGAATTGTCCTGAAGCGAATAAAGCTTTCAGGAAAGTTTTAGTTTGTTTAGCCAACTGTGAAACCTCCGTTAAGTCCACCACCAACAACCATTACGCCAGTAGTAGATGTTTGTGGTATTAAGTTTAAAATGCTTTCCGTTGTTACGCTGTAACTTGGAGAAGTATTCTTATAAACATTGTAGCCTAAGTCGAAACCTAGAATATAAGTCTTACCCACACTTAGACGTTCCCACTCTATTGAAAAGCGATTAGCTAAAGCCCCTTCCCTAAATATACATTCTGTGTTCATAACTAGGCCGTTAGAATAGTCATGTGAAGGATCACTCTCAAAAGTATAACCATACACATTCTCTATGGGTTTGTTCTCGTCTAAGTAGGCTCGTATTGTTAGATCTCCTACACCACTGAATCGATTATAAAAAAGGATATTAAATAAATCACTTGCATGACCACGCTCAGGAATACCATTTCTATCGTAAGAGCCAAAGTAATCTTTTGATCTTGCAATACATACAAAGGGTTCGCCAAGGTCAAGGTCTGCATCTGCATCAAATAATTTTATTGGAGAGACAACCCTAGAAAGATCCCCAATAAGTTCGTTAGCAATCGTACCAAAAACTTCTCTTTTTTTAGTGAAAGCCAAACTTTTAATCGGAACATTATCTTCGTGCTTAACTGTGAAGCAGCCCTGATTATTCAACATGAAACCAATATGCTGTGTTACTTCACCAACCTTATTATAAAGCATCCAAGCTGTATGAGTCAAATAACTGATAGCCCCTGACCAATCTGTTTCAAGAGTATTGTTATTATCATTCAAAGAAAATGAACCCTGCTTAGGGTAAAGCTCACCTGCTTTATAAGTGTCCATCACCCTTACTTGCTTGTTGACAAATAATGCTGGACCACGCTTACTAAGATAAAATATTCCATACTCCGAAGAACTCCAGGCTTTGTGACCAACGATACCCAAATCACTCGAAGCTCTTTGTGGCCCACTTATAGAAGGGTCTCCACCTATTATGTACCAAACAGAACTATCACCCATAAGAGCAATATCTTCCTGTTCAGGAATAACAGCCCTAATTACTTCAGTGCCATTGGAATCTATCGTAACCCAATTGGTAGCAGTCTGTGAGTGCCAAAGGTTAGCTATTAAATCTATTGGCGAATAGACTCCATCGGAGTAATAAGCTCTACCATCCCCCTCCGACAATAAGCTTGGGCAAGTCCATAATCTACCATTAACGTATGACATCTTCCCTTCAGGTGTAGGTTGAGATCCAAACTTATTGTAACTATGAAGTGAACCTGTAAGCTCTGCATCCGTTGTAGTGTCTATATAAAACGAATTGTCAGATAGATTAATAGGTCTATCCACAAGAAACCTAAATGAACTTCCCTTGGCCTCAGCTTGAGTGGGAGCAAAGAGCGTTCTATAAATTCTAACATGAGTATATCCTTGAGCATCTTCGATTGTAATGGGGCTTCCAGTGTTCACATCAACGTGTCCTTGATTAACACCACCTCCAACCAAGGACATTGGCGTACTTTTAGGGTAAGAAATTTGGGTATTCGGAACACCTAACTTCTCAACCACATCGCTAAATGGAACCTCTACACAACCAACTAAGGGTGTAACATCAGCATCATAGGTAGCCTCAGTTATCTTAAATAATTTACCAGTACCATACGCGTCATAATAATAATCCCCATAGACTCCAGCGTTTCCGGAAGAGTTAAAGGTGTAGTTATCAATATTAAGAGGGCCTTTTCTTTTGAAAACAAACCGAGTATCTTTTTCAAAATCGGCAGCAGTCTCATATAAACCATTTGAGAACACAGTTGTTTCGAGTGCATTACCTGTATTATCCATCGCATCAGAATCGATTCTACGAACATAGGTAATTAAATAATAAGCCCACATTCTCGTATTGGCTTCATTAGGTTTTGCAATCTCTTCATCAAGAGTAATACCATCAGCATAGTAACTCTTACTTGAATCTTGCCTAGTACTTTGAAAAGAGCTTGGTAAGAAATCATTGGTATTACCAGTCTTGTACTCATGCTCATCAAGACAGAACCAGTAACTTTGTCTTCGCTCTATATTCACTTCTTGAGCAACTAGGGCATGTTGAGAAACTTTGTTTGGCACCCCTCCTACATCTACCGGGTAAACCATAAACCTGTCTGTTTCAGATTGTATGATTAAAGTATCATCGATAATAATACTATCCTTATAATCAGTATCCATTGGGTAATTAATTACAGCTACAACTTTATTGTCTTGGCGATAGTAAGCAAAGCAACCTTTGAAGAAGTGTACGAAATACCTTACGCCAACACAATCGAAGACAGCCATACCCTGTTCTTCTTTATCCTTCAAGTCAGGATTATCTTCAGAAATAAGATTCAACTGCTTTTTATCGAGGTAACTTGTACCTTCTCGCTGTGAAGCAATACCCTCTCTTGGGTATAAGTTTTGAAACTTCTGAGCTTCTTGCTCTTTCAATTCTATTGGATGGTCAAAAGAATTGTACCCTTTCGAGTACGCTCCTTGTTTTAATTTCTTCATGCACCAAACCTTGGCTTAAGTTTAAACATTCCTCTTGTGCTACGATTAAACCACCTACGCTTTTCAAGCTCGTATTCAGCTCTTTTACTACTCGTACCATCCTCAGCTCCATCAGGAGAAATATGCCTTAGAGCGAAGTACCACAAGCCTTCTTGCAATACTCGATGTATATCTGTATCTTCAAGAATATCCTCAAGCATATCTTCTGCTTGCTCAAAAGCTTTAACATATTCAATGGGAACGACTAAATCTGTTATAAGAAAATTTGAAGGGCCACTAGGAGCTTCATATTCTTTAAACAATCTAACAGGCCTAGTATCTCCAATCGCTGTTTCTTCTGTACCAGCCATAAGTTTTTGAATAGCATAATTACGTTGATCATCAGTTTGAGCTACAAGAACTAATTCCTTATAAAGAGGAGTGGCCGGCTTGCCACCTGTCAATCCAATTTCCATTATCTCAGGATTTGCAGTAGGCGAAACAGATGCACTACCTGAATAACCAACCAACACATCAGCAATATCCATGATAATTCTATTCTGCCTGAGTGAAAACCCAGTTACAAATTCATTCGGTAAAACTCTCAACACTTTCTTAACAAAAGAAGGGAGCTTGTATGAACAAACCCCCTCTTCGATTGGTAAGTAGTAAGTGTCTTTTACTCTAGGTATATCGCCTTTAAGTTCCAAGTCCTGTAAGACTTTATTGGCGTTAGTGACCCAGAAGGATGAATCGAAACGATGCGCTAAAGCCCTCGGCAACTCATTGACAATATCTACTAATTTCACTTTTACTCTCCTAAGAACTCCGCAAGTTTAGCTGAGTCGATTGATTCCTTGTTCTCATTGAACAACTCAATACATTTAGGCTCGCCTGCATTTTTCTTGTAAGCGATACCAACCTCGTCAAAGAACGCTTTAAATTCTTTCACAGTTTTTTTTGCCTTCAATTCCTCGTCAGCAACCTCTTGCTCTGATTTGGGAGCGATCATCTGAACACCCTCAACAGCAGTAAAAGTTTTTCTACACCGAGTAATCCCATTCTTGATATAGGAAAATGTGACTTCTTCAGGCGAAAACAAATCAAAGTTTTGGCTAAATTGCAATAACAACTTCCTAGCTAAACTTTCTTTTGCTTCAAATTTAACAGTACCTTCAATAAACTCCACCCCTCTATGTTCTACTAATAGCTGAGCAAAGCCTTCAGGGGCAGCCGAAGATACCCCCAAAGTCAATACTTGTTCAGTCATTTACAGCTTAGTCCAAGCCGATGTAGCAGTACCACTCGTCTTCAACCAACGAACTGCGCCTGTAACTGCACCAGCAGCACAAATCAATTCTTTAATTTCAGAACCGATTTTCAAATCAGGGTACTCAGTTTCGATCACAGTCGAAGTTGCAGCAACATCAGTCATAATCACCAAGCTTAAGCAGTCATGCTTAGTTGGAGCAGCAGATACTCTGTTGATACCTTGTTGAATATCTGTTGAGTTGTGAATGTTTTTCGTTCCATGTACGGCACGAAGTCCACCAAGCGTTTGACGCTCAGTTACGAGAAGTTCTTTACTTATGATAATAGCCATGTTCTATCTCCTTAAGGTGCAGCGTAAACTTGGTTAAATGAATCAAATGCTTCAGGAGCGTGAACAAAGAACATAGCCATAGATTGGTTAAGCTCTTTTTCAGTTGAACCATCTTTTGGTAGGAAGCGAGAGCGTTGGAACGCCTGCTTAATCTTACCAGCGATAGATGCACCCTGTTCGAATTTACCAGTTTCTTTCATCACTTCAAGCTTACCATTGTTCGCTTCAAATAACGCATGCTCACCTAAAATAAGCATCGGAGCGATAACATCTGTTTGAGCTGCAACGTATTGGCGAGGATTGCGTTCTTCCTCACAACCAAGAAGTACAGAACCATCAGAGTTCAACTTAACAGCACCTACACCAGCGTTTGCAGTAGTGTCGATTTGAGGTCTGAACTGAGACATATACGGATCTTTTACAAAGATAAAGTCTTCAAGTTCAATATGGCCTACGCCATTATAGATCTCAGAGTTCTTATCGTGATGCAAAGAAATCTTCCATGCTTCCCAAAGTTCTCCACCTTCTTTTGTAAGATCAGTGATGATTGCTGGGTCACACATTACATACCATTTTTGCTTGCCACCAACCATGATACCTTTGATTTTTTGCTTGATAACATAGTTACGCATTTCAGTGACAATCTTTTTCTCGATACGTCCGTTAAGAGGATTAGTATCGATGTCAGCTAACATACCATCAAGAGAAGCCGCTACTGCAACCTCGTAAGCATCTAAGTCAGTCTTAGTTGAAGTTGGAGCTTCAGTTACTTGACCTTGACCAATAACAACAACACGACTTGGAGAAAGTGCTGCACCTGGGCCACGACCCATATCTAAAGCAAGTCCACCATCCACTGTTGGAGAACCAAGATTCAGTGAGCGACCTTTCATAAAGCCACGATAAGCTTCATGCGTGTACTCTTCACCAAAGAAGAATGTCATTTGATTACGAAGTTCAGACTCTTCACCTGCAACCAAGTCTTGAGCTTTCATCTTTTCCATTTCTTCCGTAAGTTGGAAGGCCGGAGAAGTTGATTTGTTCAAGAAGAACGAAGCATGCATATACGCAAGGCTATCACCATCTGCAACAGGAGTGTCACCAAATGTAGTAGCACCAGTAATGTTGCGAACTAAAGATAGTCGGCACTCGTTACCTGATGTAATCGTCTTAGAAACGATGATTGAACTTTGACCAACATCGATGTCACGCATCTGTTTGTCATTGATCATGCGACCTTTTACCGGCTTAGCCAGTTGCCCTAGAGCAGAGTATTCACGATACTCATTATGCATGTTCTTTTCAATCGTAGCTTGTACGATGAAGTTTTTGCCTACGTCAACACCATCAACCACTGGGCCTCTAGCTTGACTCTTCCATGTATTCTGTCCGGCTTGTGCCATGGAATACTCCTTTTTTTATGAAAGTATTAATCTCTCGATTGTTGCTCTCATCTTGGGGTTATCTTGAAATTTCTCTAATAGGGAATCTACATAGTCTGCATCTGAGTGAAGTCGTTTCACATCGATACCCTGCTCATTTTTCGGAGTAGGTTTGGCTACATTGGATTGTCTTGGCAAAGTAGCAACCTTTTTATCGGCTCTCTTAAGCTTGTCGAGAATGTCTTGTTGGCCTCTAGCCACAGCATTATCAACTAGCCCTTTACTCTTACCTGTCGCTTTCAAGTAGGCTTCATACGCTACACTGCCACCAATAGAACGAATATCAATACCAGCTCTGTTCTTACCCAACCAACCCATGAAGTCTTTCATTGGATGCTTAGGGTCTGAGTATGGTAAATCTGAACTCATTCCTTCGTAACTATCACGAACAAAATCAAGCTCTTTATCGAGTTTGCCCTTGTTCTCACGTTGCCTATTACCCGATTCGTAGGTATTGACTACATTAGATATAGCATTATGTACGGTATCTTGCACATGTTTATTTAAAATGTTCGCACTTTTTTCAGGATGAAGGTCAAAATCCAACCCTAAAGACTTGATAACTTGAGGTGACATTGCGTTCTTTACACTTGCATCATCGAGTACTTGACTCTTACCTTGCAATTGGTCCATGCGCATTTTAATCAAAGGGTCACTTTCAAACTTGGCCAACCCTGCACGAAAATGGTTTACATCGATTGCATCCATTTCGTCAAGCTTAGCATTGATATTCTGAATCTCTTCACGCTTCTTCGGAGATAAGGCTTTGTAAATCTCAGGGTCAATCCCCATCAAAGGAGTTAAATCCTCTTCAGGAGTTTCAGGAGTTTCTTCACCTTCAGGAGTTTCAGGAACTTCAGGAGTCTCAGGTTCAATACCTTCAATCAAATCAAAGTACTTTTGCTGGTCCTCCTTAGACATCTCTGCTAATTGTCTAGAAGCTTCCTCTTCATCGTCCGATAAATCATCAAGGCTGTACTTCTTAGGCTCACCACCAGTAGAAGGCTCAGAACTAGAAGGAGCTGTATCAACCCCTTCATTGCTCGGAGCTTCTTCTTTTTGTACTGGCGCTTCCCCTGTATTCGTATCGATAACGATCTCTTCTGTATTTTCTTCACTCACTAATTCCTCCTAGTGCTTGTGCTAATTCAGGACTCATAGCCCCTTGTTGTTCCGACCCTTGTTGTCCAGGCTGACCTTCAGGTTCGGATGGTAGTACTTCTTTTTCCTTAAGGATAGCTAGTGCAACAGGATCTTGCAAGTCTTCACCCTTAAGATTAACATTAACATTTGTACGAGACTCACCTTCAGTAGTATCATTACGAGCTTCAAATTGCTGAGCTTGTTGTACTTGTTGTTGTTGCATTTGCTCTTGAGCTTGCTTAGCAGCTTCCATATTCTCTGCCATTTCCTTAGCATAGTTATTCGGAATAACCTTAAGTGCCGCAGGCCATTGTTCAGGAGGAAGCTTAGATAGAACTTCACTTGAGATTTTAAGGAAGGCGCCGAATTCATTCTCACGACCAGTAACCGAGTTGTCACCAACGGCTTGCATGAAGTCATATCGACTCGCATCTAAACGATTAGCCACTCTTGAAGCAGCCATAGTTGTAGGGTCACGCTCAACAACTTCATTGATAGTTACTTGCTTAGCTTGATTATCCTCACCAAGATAGCGAATGATTCTCTCTTCGTTATAAACAAATGGAACCATCTTAACCATAAGCTTTGAAGCTTCAGTATCGAACTGCATCATGTTATCCATGTATTGACCTTGAGCAGTTTGGGCTTGAGTAATCCTACGGCTGAATCCAGTTGCAGTTTCATTAGCTGATTCTTGGGCTCCACCCATTGCAGGGTTAATCGCAGATACCATTTCCAAATCATTAGAAGCGACATTACTCATTTCCAACATACCTTGGTTTCCACCTTGGTCTGCCATTACTCGAATATCAGCATTAACATCTTTGTCCTCAGAAATCTCAACCACCCCACCAGTCCTAGACTTCTCAGCCATTGCAGTTTCAGGGTCAGCGAATGTTCCTTCTGTTACGAAAAGAGTTTTATCATTGGCAAATCTTGCAGAATGAATATACTCTGTGCGACCTACATTGTGCATACGCTGTTGGCTTATAAGAAACTCCACCCATCCTCTAGGGGAATTATCAATCATAGCCGGAACAAACAATGAACAAGGGAAGCACTTCTCTTGGAACCAATGCTCACGATTTTCAAGAACCATACCATCAAGAGTTGTAGTTGTTACCCAAAGAACCTTAACCCTACGCTTAACCTTAACGTATTCAGGGTTAGCAGCTTCCCAATCGGACTTAGCTTTCTTACTCCAGTTGTCAGGGAGTATTTCAGGCTCTTGAGAGTGGGCAGCTACATAAACATCACGATTCATTAGTATGAAGTGGTTACGTTCAATCACAGTTGTTAGATCTGAGAACTGAGTAGGCGAACCAGTGTTGGCTTGTTGCATTAATTCAGAACGATTAGCAGAAGTATGGGTTTGGTCATCTTCGAGCAAGTCTTCACCACGCACAAAGTTGTTGATATAGTCTTCTCTTGCAGGGTAGCCGTTGATAAGCTGGTCACGATCCATAACTCTTGTACGGATAATCTCATTACAATCGGATAAGTCTAGCTTCGTAAAGTTTGGCGAAAGCAATACAGAGTTCCACGCCTCAGCAGTAGCAATCAAATCCTTATCGGACTCTTCAGTGTAGTCATAGTCGAACCAAAGGACAGAAGGCATACCTGTTATCATACCATCTTGGAATATCTTGGAACGCTCTTGGTCAAGGTTGTTTTGTTGGCGTATCGAACGCAACAATATGTTCATTACCTCAGCAGGTGCAGAATCTTCCCCACCTTGGCCCACAACTACACCATCACGCCTAGAACTTCTCTGATAACCGGAAAGAATGTTGAGCTTCGGTAGGATTACAGGAACTTCAATGGCAATCTTATCCAATTCCTTCATCTCTTTCTTCTCATCGGCTGTAAAGGACGTACCGGTTAGAGCTTCAAAGCACTCAATCCCTTTATCTAGGTGAGGCTGCCAGTATCTAGCAAAGCTTTCGTGGATTCCGTTATTCTTGGTGGCAATCCTACGCTCATCCTCGTCCGAAATCTTATCCAAGTCCGTGAATTGGGATTCATCTAGGGGAGCATACTGCTTATCCATCTTATTATACTTAGTTTCTACCACGCTTACTCCTTAACACGCTGCTAAGCGCACTATTTTTAGTTCGTTTCTTCCAAGGTTTCATACTCACCCCAAAGTAACGCAAAGTATCTGCGAAATCCTTGTAGGTTTGGTCCACCTTAGAGGTTGTGCTAGAGCCATGCCCCTTAGACTTCCATCCATACTTTCTAACAGCGTTAACACTATTGCGACAATCCTCAAAAAAGAACATTTGAGGCTGATTGAAATCGTCAATAGGTCTATTGTTATCAAAATATAACAATGATTGAATTTCTTTATGCCCAAAATCCAAGTCATCATTAACCTTAGTCTTAAAATTAAACCCTTTTGAATTATAAACCTCACAAATAGTTTGATCTTTATGCCTAGTTCCGGAATTTCCTTTATTAGGGTCCATGAATTCATAATCAATCTTACCATACTTAGCATCAATCTTCTTTATCTCAGTAGCAAAGTGGTCATAAGTATGCTTCGTATCATTAATCTTGTGATACTCACCATGCCCATCGGCTGAAACTTGAGGATATTCATCGACACAATAAGCTCGGTTTAATGGGTCAACTGCCCACCACTGAACTGCTGGAGGTCGCTTATCATGAGGGTCAAGTATTCTATAAATACGCCAGTCTTTAGGAATATCGAACCTTGGAATCTTATGGGCTTCATCACTATACACTTTATAAATCCTTCCTGATAAATGTTTGAACTTACCTGTTATTCGAGCATCTGCTTCTTCAGGATCTTGAATCATCCACTCTCGAATCATTAAATCGATTTTTTCCTTCCGTAAAATACCATTCGTACCGGGAATATCTTTGCAATTATCCCAAATACTAGCATAAACTACAACAGTATTTTCACCATCATCGGCCTCTACTACTTGGTCATACAGCCAAGCACTCACGCCTAGAGGAGTCATAAAGTACAATAACATTCCAACCTTACTATCCCTCAATCGTCCAATATTCTCACCATGCAAACGCTCAGGCATAGGCTCGTTACAAAGGATAATATCAAGATTACTACCTGCATGAGCTTCAGTTGCTTGGTCAAAGGTTCTAACGCTGAAACTAACACCAGTGTCGCAGCGTATGATAACCACATGAGTTTTTCCCTCCTTAGACATCGTATAACGCCCTTTAGGAAAGCTCTTGATAATTTCATCATACAATGAACCCCCATCTTTCATATCATCGGAGTGGCAGACAAGCCTAGCTCGCAACTTTCTTCTAGGGTAGCAAAACTTATCCACAAACTTATTCATACCCAAGTGCTTCGGATTAAGAATCTCCTTTCCCCAGCCGATCATCGTCATTACCTGCACCAAAGTACAAGTCTTTCCAACACCATTACCTGCTAAGAATCCAGTCACCATCGGAAGCTTATCTCTTTCCAAAACCTTAAAGAGTTTATCCTGTCCTCTGTTCGGAATAAAGAACTGCGAAGGAACTTGCTGCTTGCGTAAATGAAGCTCATACCTCATTGCGAGTTTAGCCCTATCTATGCTCCCATATTTTGCAATTAATCTTTCTTTACTTAATGTAGCCATAGCCACCTCCTACTTTAAACATAAAAAAATCCCCCACAATTAAGTGAGGGACTTTCAAGACCACTGGCAACGAGGAAGTGGGTTGTTTACCAGTAGCCTGTGAACCTAAGATAGCTTAATCATCCAATTCATCAAGTGTGTCCATCAAATCAAGCATATCATCTTTGGCAAAATCAGGCATCGTCTGTGAAGCACCCATCTTAACAGCCTTGTCAGGCATCAACTTCCTCAGTAAAGCCTCGCGCATCTTACTATCACCTTCCTTTGCAATAGCAAAACACCAGCTTATGTAATCAGTAGCGTTATTATCGATTACTTCTTGGGCTGAATCTCCACCTTTAGGACTCCATATTGTGTCAGAATCCTTGACCTTCTTTTTACGACCACCGCCTGGGTTGCCTTTCTTAAAATGACCTGCGTGTTGTACGAATTCATCGCTCATTTCTCAGCCAACTTCTTTCCCAAATCATAAATCTCTGCACAACGCTCGTCAAGCTTACGCTTAAGAAAAACATTCACGCCCTGTAAATCTGTAAACTTCTTACGCCAGTACTCTCCATCAGCCTCAACATTGACTCTAGGCTCAACTTCCACCCAAGACTCCTCAAGCTCTGAAACCCTTGCTTCGTAACCCTTGATGCGCTCCATCTGTAAATCAATAGTGTGTTTCAAATCACTTATCGTAACAGCTTGGTCTGACACCTCTGAAGTAAGCCTTTGGTTAGACAATACCAAATGATCTGCGTGTTCTTTCTCATCTTCAGGAACTATAACAGCCCTACCTGTACCAGCTCTACCCAATGTAGGCAACTCTGATAATAATCCCTGATAAACTCCAACCTTCTCCAAGTCACGATCATAGCTCCCCTTGAAATTCATACGGCCTGAATACTTCAATATGTTACCATGCAAGAATCCACGGAATTGCTCTGGAGATAACTTAGCTCGTATCACCTCCATTACCTCTATTCCACCTGCATCATAGTAACTTGACTTCTTATCTACACTCATAATAACTCCCTCGTTAATAAGTTTAAGATAACATTATACGAGGAAATATCAACCATAAAGGGGGTGTGATATATAGGATAAGGGGAGGCAAAAAATAAAAAGACCCCCACCCCCCTAAGGTGAAGGTCGTATATATGTTAGAAGTCGTTGCTCGATATTGTATCGTCTTCTAGGTCTTTGCCTAGATACTCTTGAATCTCGTCAAAATAATTTAGCTCGTCGTTCCATCTATCAAGTGGTATCTCTTGTAAAGTTTCAAGGTTTGGAACTTGCATAACTCCGAACTTCTTCTGTACAGATGCTCTATAAAAACCATCTTTTAAATCACTTGGGACAAGAATCTTTTTAGCTTCGTGCTGAGTGTAAAACTCGGTCTTATCATTCCTAAAGCCGTCCACAACTTCACTTGTTTCTTCTATACTAAATTCATTACATAGGGCTATAAAGCCACCTTGCAACTTTAAGCTATTAGTGTAAAATATTGCTTTGCTCTTGTTCTCTTTATACTGAAAATAAATCTCTTGAGAGTTAATATTCACTACTGCTTTTACTTGTTTAATATGTTTCATCTTATGCCACCTTTGAAAATTTAATGTAGTTGAGTTTTGCTTTGTAGTATTTCTTTGGGTTGATACCCTCCCAAGTTATCATACGGATATAGCTTAAATCTGCTTTGTCTTGATTAGTCATAATAAACCCCTTACTTTGGCAACATTGCCTTTGGTCTTGTTACAAAGATAGCTCAAATAAATAATATTCAAAACTATTTAGCACCTATGGAATTGCTGTTACCAACCATACCCTGACCCTCTTTTTATTTAATAATAAAATAATATAGGATATCCTAGAAGTATAGGAATGTCCTAGAACTCAAGGACTTATACCAATCCTAGAACCTAAGACCTTGGATAGCAACTATTGGTAGCGTGAGAAAATTGAAATAAGGGGTGCAAAAGGTTGACAAGGTATTTATATTTTCCCCGTCTGGGAAAGTCGGAACTAAAACAACTTGGTACTAATGGTCATTAGAGTATGTTCAAAGTTAGTAAAGTTTTGCATATATCTAAACACCTTAAGCTTCCCTTATCTTTAAAGCAACTGACATAGTTGATATGTTATTAATACTTAATGTAATGTAGGCTTAGGTTATGTATTACTTAGGGGTACTAAGGTTATCCTTTAGGTACTGCGAAGATAGTCTTTGTGATGCAGGTTATAACACGCGAGGTCTTTCCTTTTAATTAATTTGTTATAGGTAAGGTCGGATTTGGTAGTGGATTTGTTTAAGAAACCTTATAGAGTGGGTCGTATTAAGTCTCGTAAGAGCAGCGTTAACCTATCTATTACCGACTTTATCTTATTGCAGGGTGATTATGTAGTTAGGCATAAGAATTGTGGTGTAGAGATACATGATAATATGGGTCGTTTCTATGTAGAGCAAGGGTACTACATCTATAAAGGTGGTACGATTAGGTTGCACCAAGAGGTGGAGATTAAATACTTATAGTCCAAGGAGGACGTGATGGCAGAGTATAGAGATATGTTAAACAGATTAGCTAAGGAGATTGAGATCTCTTTACGCATGGAAGAGCAAGCACGTATTGAGGCTGAGTTCTATTGGGTGCCAACACCTGAGTTGGAGCTGGAATGTTAGGTAGTATCGTATTAGGTGGTGCAGTAATTAATTTAATTGGTACATTTCTGTACCTACTAGGAGTATTAAGATGGGTGATGTAGTCAAGTTATATGGTGGTTTGTTATTGTTTGTAGTGCTACTTGGTTTGATGGGTAGCTTTTGGACTGGGGCATGAGTATGATCAAGCTTAATGCTAGGGTTCACTTCGGTAAACAACTCAGGCAAGAGCGTACTCGTAGGGGTATGACCCAAACAGAACTAGCTAAGGTGCTGGGTCAATCACCCTCTAATATTTCTCACTTCGAAAAGGGTGATAACACAAGAGGCAATGGTAGTATCGACACTGCTATTGCTTATGCCCGTGGCTTGGGTGCTACTGAGTTAAACTTTTTATTATAGGTGGTAGGTATGCAAGATCAATTCAAACTACTTAAGGAGGAAGAGTAATGTTTAAGTTTGGAAAGAGTAGCCTAGCCAAGAAGAAGACTATCCATTGTGAGTTAGAAGCTATACTCGAAATGGCTATCTTAAGAAGCATGATTGACTTTGGTATCAGTGAGGGGCGTAGGTCTTTAGCTAGGCAGAAAGAATTATATGACCAAGGCTTATCTAAGATTGATGGTATCAAGAAGAAGGGTAAGCATAACATGAACCCTTCAATGGCAGTGGATATCTATGCCTTTGTCAATGGTAAGGCCAGCTATGAGCTACATGATATGTGTTACTTGGCTGGTGTTATCACTGGTGTAGCCTCAGCTCTTTACAATAAGGGTATCATCACGCACAAGGTACGATGGGGTGGCAACTGGGATATGGATGGGGTGATTATTAAAGACCAGACCTTCCAAGATCTCTGTCACTTTGAATTGGTTAAGTAATAAACTACATTGAACTTGTCACCTCACTTACTAATTGGGTTATTAAAAAGTTATTTAGTATTCATAAACCCTGAGTGGGGTGGCATTTATTTTAAACAAGGACAGCACATGACTGCTATACAAAAAGAAATTATTTCAAGCGACAACCTCCTATTACGATACAACTTTCATTCATTGGCTAGGGATTTGAATGGCAAGGTGTTTGGATTCACAACACCTCCAACGATAGGTCGATATGGATGGGGTACATCAATACCTGGGCCAGTCATTGAGCTAAGCAATCTGTTTGTGATAGAGGACATATCTATCATCAAAAACTGGAAGCTTACCCTAAGAAAAAACCCTGAGTTAAAAAAGATAGAGCGTAGAGATCAAGAAATATCTGCGTACAACAAGAAGCATTACAAGAGAGGCAAAGATGCTACCAACAGAAGTTAAGTTACCAACAACAATCACTGAGGTTAAAGCTAAGGAGTTGACTAAACTCTTTACACCTATGCTCGAACAAATGGAGCAGCTTGAAGCAGACTACAACGAGATCGTTGATATGCCTATTGGCAAGAAGACTTGTGAGTTAGCTAAGAAATTGAGACTTAAGTACGTTAAGATTCGTACTGGTACCAAGGCTATTCATAAGGAAGCTAAGGCTTATCATGTAGCAGCAGGCAAGGCAGTGGATGCTTTCAAAAATGCACAGCTCTTTGCAGGGCAGGGCAATGAGGATAAGCTTAAGGAGATTGAAACTTTCTTTGAACGTAGAGAAGCTATCAAGATTGAAACAGCTAGGGCTTCACGCATGGCTGTACTTCTAGCGATAGGCATTGACTATGAGCCTGATGGTTTGGGTACCATGACTGAAGACTTGTTTGAAGCACTGAAGATTCTAACTGCTAAGAAGATACAGGACAAGGCAGATGAAGAAGCTCGCATCATTCAAGAACGTAAGGAAGCAGATGCTAAGACATTGGCTGATCGTGAAGAAAAGATACGTCAAGATGAACGCGATAAGATTGAGGCTGAAGCTGAACGTAAGAAAGCTGAAGATGTGAAGAAAAGGGCTGAAGAATTTGCTAAAGAATTCAACATAACTCCACCTCCAGGCGAACCACTTGAGTACGCTGAAGAATTTATTCATGAAGATGATGAAGACTTTGGCCCAACAGCAGAAGAAGCTCTTAACAATCTACCTAACCAAAAGAAACCAACATCATTCGTTGGCACTGGTGCATTAACTGGTGACAAGAAAGGTAGCCATGCTAACCCTGACTTCAAGCATGCAACAAGGGCCTTTGATTACAACTTCAAGGTAACACTGAGGGTGGTAGCTGCAACTGAAGAAGAAGCAGATGAAATGATTCGAGAGTACATCGATGGTGAAGAGAACATCATAGATTCAGAGGAGTATTGATAACGCTTGAAGCCTTATTCAGTCACGAATGTGATTGTATGAGGGTGTAGTTATGATTTCGGTCGTATCAAAACAACAACAACAAAGGGTAAGTATGA
>Ga0208964_1000711_pt1 | contig 16658 bp, 18 predicted proteins | sample AOAMet1_08_M0_20_2_FD_188227 | JGI IMG/M metagenome (GOLD analysis project Ga0208964, IMG submission 188227) | Ammonia-oxidizing marine microbial communities from Monterey Bay, California, USA - CAN11_08_M0_20 (SPAdes) | ecosystem: Environmental > Aquatic > Marine > Intertidal zone | place... | reverse complement strand
CTATGCCCCTGAAGGCGAAGGCAAACTAGCAGAATCTTTAAAAAAAGATGGAAGTGTAATAAGCGCATCAACCATGGCTAAAATTTTAAAGAAACAACATGATTAAATTGTTATTCGATAATATTTAAGTAAAAATGTTTTTTAACTTTATTCCCACTCAATAGTTACTAGTTGCTTGTTAGAAATCTCATAGATGATCCCAGTCATTCTCTTTATTCTGAATAAAGATTTACTATTTGATTACCATCTTTGATATTTTTTAAATTTTGAAAAAATAATTCGAATGCTCGCTCTAAAGATAACAGTGAGTGAGCGGAATCATGAGCTGAAATAAAACAATTCTTAGCCGTCCAAAGTGAAGAGTTAGCATCTAGAGGCTCAACCTTGGTGGTATCTAATGCAGCAGCGGCAATTTTTCCGTCATTCAATGCATTGGTAAGATCTTCTTCATTAATTGCAGTGCCTCGACCTACGTTGATTAACATGGCGGAGCTATTAAGTTTTTCTAGGATATCTGCATTAATAATATCTCTAGTTTTAGAGCTATCTGGTAATGCAAGTACCAAGTAATCAGTTAAAGGGAGTAATTCCTCAAACTGATCCAGCCCTAACACTTCATCAGCATACTCATCATCTTGCGGATTTCGTCTAACCCCAGTTACCCTCATGCCAAAAGCTTTGCCTAGCTTAGCAACCTGTCTACCAATGCCTCCATAACCAAGAATCACTAAGGTTTTATTGGTAAGCTCGCCATCTCCAGCTACAGGAGACCAGTTCTTAGATTGCTGGTATTCAATGTGATGATCTATTCTCTTGTTCCATCTTAAGATTTGTGAGAAAACATAATGAGCAATTGGAATAGCATAAACACTACTTGCATTAGCAATATGAACATTTTCAATTTTTAAAACATCTTGCAGTATTGGCGCATCCATTCCAGCAAAACCACTTTGAAGAAATTTCATTCGTTTAGCTAAGCTCAATAAGGCATCATGAATTTCTGAGTTATCCCTAGCTGCAAATAAAAACTGATAACACATAAATAAAGCATCTGATTCTGGGATAGCCTCCCAGTCTGGGTCGTTAGAATCTAAAGGATTAAGTGCAATAATTTCCATTGAAGGATCAAAGGAAAGTAACTCAGATCTATATAACTTATCATTGTCTTTTGAGATAACTATCCTCATGATTCATCCTTCAGCATGTATTTCATTATTTTTCCAGCAGCATTTGTAGGCAATTCTTGCACAAACTCTACCTCTCTTGGAATTTTATAATTGGCCATATTTTCCTTTGACCATTGCAAAAGAGTTTCAGAGCTTAAGGCTTGATTAGGTTTTAAGACAATAAAAGCTTTGGCAACCTCACCCATTCTTTCATCCTCAATACCAATCACAGCTGCTTGAGAGATTGCAGGATGATCGCACAGAATGTTTTCTATTTCAGCAGGATAAGCATTGAATCCACCAACTATAAACATATCCTTACTTCTGTCGGTTATTTTAATATAGCCATTACCATCAAGAACACCTATATCACCTGTGTGCAACCAACCATCACTGTCGATCGCTTCTTTAGTAGCCTCTGGATTATTAAAATAACCTTGAGTAATGTTATAGCCTCTTACCAATATTTCTCCTGGCTCATCTACCTGAGCCTCTCGCCCATCTTGATTCACGCATTTAACTTCCACGTCTGCAATAGCGCAACCTGAAGTTGTGGCAATGGTTTCATAATCATCGTCTGGCGTGCACATAGTCACCACCCCAGTGCTTTCTGTTAAACCATAAGCGGTTATGACAGTTTCAAAGCCAAGTCGCTCTTTCATATCCTTGATAAGCTGCACAGGTATTGACGCGGCACCAGTAACACCCAATCTCAATGAAGCAATATCCGATGTCTCTATTAAGTCACTTGTAAGAATTGACTGATAAAGAGTTGGAGGGCCAGGAAGCATAGAAATTTTATGCTCATCTATTGTTTGTATAATTTTGTCAGCATCAAATACTGCACATGGATAAGCAGTTGCCCCTCTCATAAGGGAAGCTAACCAGCCAGCCTTATAACCAAAAGTATGGAAAAAAGGATTAACTATTAAGTACCGATCATTTTCATTTAAGCCTATGTATGTTGACCAATAATCAAATACTTTAATATTTTGTAGGTGAGAAGAAATCACTCCCTTTGGTTTGCCTGTAGTGCCTGATGTGAAAATGATATCTGCCATGTCATCTTCATTAATGTCTGGTAACTCAACATCAAGGGGATTAACTTTAAACTTTGAAAAAATCGGCTCATCTGCAGATAAATCATCTGCATCAAGTGCAATTTGATCCTGAAGATATGGCAGGTCTTCATTTTTGAGTAATTCAAAATAATCTATGCCTAAGAAAGTTTTCACACTAAAGAGAATTTTTGCTTCTGAGTTATTGAGTATGAAGGCTGCTTCTTTACCTTTCATTCGGGTATTAATTGGAACTACTACGCCTCCAGCTTTGTGAATTGCTATTGCTGCAAGGACCCATTCATTCATATTGGGTGCCCAGATGGCTGCCCTATCCCCAGGTAAGACTCCCCGATCGATTAAATGACTTGCAATGTTTGTAGAGAAATTATCAAGATCTTCAAAAGATAAAGTTTCCGACTCTGAAATGAGCGCTGGTTTTGAGGTCAACCTCTCTGCCTGCATCTTAACTAGGTGCGGAATGGTAAATTTATCTAAATTATTCAATCTAATATCCTTGCCCATCGATAATCATATTTGTAATATTTTAATCCGATTGAAGACTCTGAAAACCTGACTCCCGGTATAGAGGAGATTTCTTCATACAAAACTTTTGAAAGCTTGGTTACATCCTCCGCAAGAATGAAAACCATTAGATCGTGACGACCCATTAAGGTGGAAACAAATCTTACTTCCTTCATTTTTGAAAGCGCTTTAGCCACTGAATCCTTGGCTCGCGTTTCAACGTCCAGGCCTACAAATGCTAAAGAAGGGTTCTCCATTCTATTAATGTTGTTAATGACAGAGATTTTGATAACTTTATTTTTAATAAGTTTTTGAATTCTGTTTCGAACAGTGCCCTCGGTAACACCTATGACTTTAGCCATTTGATTATTGGACATTCTGGCATCAGCACCCAAGAGTTGAATAATCTTTTTATCTGTTTGATCAAGCTTCATTTGCAAAGGGAGTCCAATCAGTTTCAAATTTGTAAACATTCGATGCAATTGCCGGTGCAATACTTTTTATGCCAACAATGGAAGGCAACGTTTTATCTAAAAAGATTTTTGTTTGATGAAGGCTTTGAGTGGCGCAAAGAATTTCAATGTCTTGAATGCCACTTACAACATTCACACTAAAGACCTCTTTTTGCTGAGAGAGAATCTCAGCAACTTCTTCTAATTTATCACCCTGCACCCTAATTCCAATTGGAAGCAAATAGTCATAACCGCATTTTTCAAAATCTGCGATTGCTATTATTTTACAAAAACCGCCATCAATAATCTTAGCAAGCCTCTTGCTAACAGTGACTTCATTTACAGAAAGTTTTTCAGCAATAAACTTTGCTGGAGCGCGGCCATCTTCCTCTAATATTGCAAGAATCTTATGATCAAGATCATCTAAAGAGGCTTTCAATTTTGATATAACTTATAAAAAAGAGGTTAGAATTCTCTTTTTTCTAGATCTAAGCCTGCAGGTACATCAGCTCTATTCACTAAAAACTGACCGTACCATTTTCTTAGCTTATGCAAAGGGCCATCTCCATCGCATACAACAGGATCAGGTATATAAATTTTATTTTCCCAAATAGATACATCTTGCCCAAAAGCAAAGTTATTGGCATCTACGTAACCCTGAATAAATGCCGCTTCATCTTCAGCTGACATGCCGGGAACTTTTTTAACCATAACCCCAAAATTAATTACAAAAGAAGTAATTGTTAGAGGGATGTGACTAACCAAAAGTCTGCTCTCAACTTTTGCTCCATCGTGCACTGCGCTCATGTAAGTTGTCATATATGCTGGGCCTTCATATCGCGCTTGTGAAAATAAATCCCTTCCAAGAATAGGACTATCTGCAGTCATCTCTTGGGTATAAGTGTGATCTTTGGCTTCATTCCAAAAACCTTCAAATGGAGCTTGATGCACTGGACCAAAGTGACCTTTATCAGCCATATTATCGATGAGTTCTCTGCAGTTATTTTTTACAACAAAACTCGCCATGCCATAGTCAGACCATTCATCTGAATAGCACTCTTCAATTCTATTTGGAGTAAAGTCAGGCTCTTGTTTTTCTTGATCATGCCAAACCATAATCATTTGATTTTGCTCAAGAATTGGCCATGATTTATCACCACCTACGTCAACAGAGACTGCATTGCTCTCATCTCTTGTTACAGTGATTTTGCTATTAAAGCCATAAATTGTTTTCGTTTCTCCTGCTGGAAAATCTCGCTGATGGCCTAAAACAAACCACCCTCGAGGAAATCTATCTGGTAATTCACTCATTCATATCTCCTAATATTAATTAAATTTTTGTCCCGCTGGATCTGCAGGCTTATTATCCTTATCAAACCACACATAAACTAAACCATTATCTTCAATCACTTCCCAGGCACGGGTGACTGCTTTGGTGGGTATTTTTTTTGCATAAGGAATTTGATCACATTCTCCTTCTCCTGCCCAGCGCCATGCATGAAAGGGACAGCGAATACTGTTTTCATCAACCTCACCACAAGCAAGCGAAGATCCCATGTGCTTACAATATAGATCAAGGCCTCTTAATTTCAGATCTTCGCCTCGCCAAACAACTATTTGCGTTGCAAAATTATCCACTTGAATGGCCTGCTTTGCAGCAACTTCGTCACTCTGCGCAACCTTATGCCATCCAGACAACAAATCACTTACACTTGGATCACGCTGCTCTGGTAACTTTGGTGCCACTAACTCTTGATCAATCAAAGTATTCTCCATCTAATATTGATAACTTATTAATTACTATTATATAAATAGCCTAATTAATCAACGAGTAACAAGTTGATTTAATTTGTCAATTTTTATTACAGATTTCTTTTTTTTATGAAAAAGTAGAGACAATTTTCTCTGCTTCATATAACTGATCTATATCTTTTGAAGTTGGCACCAAAAGAACATCCGTTGCGCCTGCATCTTGAATTTGAGTTAAAAAATCTTTTAAGTTTCTTTCATTTCCAGCGAACCCTGCTATCTTTGAAAGGTCATTTGCAAGATCTTGACCCATCCAACTCAAGTATCTCTCAAGATGCGTTTGAATATCTTGGCGAGCTGTGTCGCCGAGTCCAAACCAAAAACTAGTCACAAGCCTTGGAGTTTTATCTTTTTTTTCAAATGCTGTGGTTACCCTAGAAAATGAATCAATAATTTCTTCAATATCTGCATTGAATGAAAAACCAGCCAATCCACTAGAAAAATCTGCTGACATTTCCATTGCCTTGGGACCAACTGCACCAGCTAAAATTTCAGGACCATCATTGGAAAATAGATCAGGACCCAATTGAGCATCATGATTTTTTAACCATATGTCTTGCATAATTTTAACGTTTTTTGATAATTGACCCCAGCGCCTATTAGACCAGTCAGCTCCAATTGAGTTGTAATCTTCCTCTCTGCCACCCACACCAACTCCAAGAGTAAATCTGCCCTCTGAAAGCATATCAATGGTTGCAAATTGCTTCGCGCTAAGCACAGGGTTATGCATAGTTAAAACGGATATTGTTGCAATAATTTCAACACGATTAGTCCATGCAGCTACTGCACTTAATGTTGAGATAAATTCAGGATTTGGAAAAAGAATTCTTTCACCCAATGCAATATGAGACCATGGCCCTTCATCAATGCGCTTGGTCCAATCTTCTAAATCTTGCCTAGTTAGTCCAGGTTCCATGACCGGGAGGGTCATGCCAATTTTCATGATTCAGATTTTTTTTTCAGCAAATCTAATGCAACATCAACAATCATATCTTCCTGACCGCCAACCATTTTCCTTTTTCCTAGTTCAACTAAAATTTCTCTTGTATCAAGATTGTAAGTTTCAGCAGCTGATTCGGCATGCCTTAAAAAGGAGGAATAAACTCCTGCATAACCAAGAGTAAGAGTTTCTCTGTCCACTCTTACTGGTCTATCTTGCAAGGGTCTAACGAGCTCCTCTGCAGCATCCATTAACTTAAATAGATCTGTGCCATGAGACCAGCCTAGTCTATCAATCGCAGCGATAAAGACTTCAAGTGGAGCATTGCCTGCCCCTGCTCCCATGCCTGCAAGGCTGGCATCAACTCTATCGGCGCCGTTCTCAACTGCAATAATTGAGTTAGCAACACCCAAAGATAAGTTGTGATGTGCATGCATACCTGTTTCTGTATTGGGATCTAAAAGATCTTTAAATGCTTTAAAGCGATCTGCAACGTCTTGCATGCTAAGCGCCCCTCCAGAATCTACGACATAGACACATTCAGCACCATAAGATTCCATGAGTTTTGCTTGCTCAGCTAGATTTGAAGGTGAGGTCATGTGTGACATCATCAAAAAACCGATAGTATCCATCCCAAGCTCTCTAGCAAACTCTATGTGCTGCTTGGATACATCTGCTTCTGTGCAATGAGTTGCAACTCTTACAGATCTAACGCCTAGATCCCATGCCCATTTCAAATCTTCTTTAATCGCAATGCCAGGCAAGATAAGGGTGGTAAGTTTTGCATGATTTAAATTCTCTGCCACTGCACCAATCCATTCCTTATCTGTATGAGCACCAAAACCATAATTAAAAGATGAGCCTGCCAAACCATCTCCGTGAGCAACCTCAATAGCATCTACCTTTGCTTCGTCTAATGCTTTTGCAATATCTATCACATGATCCAAACCATACTGATGACGAATAGCATGCATGCCATCTCGCAGAGTTACATCTTGTATATATATCTTTTTCATGAATTAAGCTTGATCAGTTCCTGCGCTGTTCCCATAGCTGCAGATGTCATGATATCTAAGTTTCCAGCATACTTAGGAAGATAGTGACCTGCTCCTTCTACTTCTAGAAAAATTGAAGCTTTAAGCCCTTCAAATTCTCCATACCCTGGGATATAACAAGGGTTATTAGAGCCAAATCTTTCAAATTGAACTTCTTGCTTTAGACGATAGCCAGGAACATAAGATTGAACTCGTTCAACCATAGATTCAATGCTTTCTTTGACTAACGCTTGATCAACAGGATCACATAAAGTAAAAACTGTGTTTCTCATTAGCAATGGAGGTTCAGCTGGATTTAAAACTATGATTGCCTTAGCTTTATCAGCGCCACCAACTTTCTCAAGTCCCAAAGTAGTGGTTTGAGTAAATTCATCGATATTTGCTCTTGTTCCTGGACCTGCAGATTTAGAGGATACTGAAGCTACAATCTCAGCATACTTAACGCTCGATACTTGATTTACAGCAGCAACCATTGGAATTGTTGCTTGGCCTCCGCAGGTAACCATGTTCACATTTTGCTCTTTTAGATGCTCTGATAAATTTACCACTGGAACACAATATGGGCCAATTGCTGCTGGAGTTAAATCAATCATTTGCTTGCCATCTTTGGCGATCAGATCATGATGCATGCTGTGAGCACCAGCTGATGTGGCATCAAAAAATATTTTAGTATCTTTATATTCCTCCATCTCCATAAACCCTTGCAATCCAGATGTTGAAATTGGAATATTGAGAGATTTTGCCATTGCCAAGCCTTCTGACTCAGGGTCAATGCCTATGACTCCATTTAAACTTAATGATTCAGAAGTATTAGCAATCTTCAGCATAAGATCTGTACCAATATTTCCAGATCCAATAATTGCACATTTTGTTTTATTCATAATTAGATAAAATTAATCTCACACGTTCCAACGCCTTTGAGTTCCATAGAAAATTTATCACCTGCTGCAGCTGGTTCCAGCGGTACTAACGAACCAGATAAAATAAACTCTCCTTTAAGCAAAGGAATATCATACTCCCCTAAAGTGTTTGCCAACCAAGCAACTGCTTCTGCGGGATGGCCTTGAACTGCTGAGCCCTTACCAGAAGAAAGAAACTCTCCGTTTTTATGTACAACAACCTCTAGCTCATCCATGGAGTATTGCTGAGGAGAGCATGACCCCTCACCCAAAATAAATATTCCGCAAGACGCATTATCTGCAATAGTATCTTGGATTTTTATATTCCAGGATTCTATTCTTGAATCAACAATCTCAAAACATGGAACAATTTTTTCTGTCGCTGAAATAACATCGTCTTTTGTGATGCCAGGGCCATGCAGATCATCTTTTAAAATAAAAGCAATTTCTGCCTCAGCTCTTGGTTGAATTAAAGATGCATCTATAGAATAGTTTGATTTATTTTGCACTTGCATTGAGTGAGTGAGGAAACCAAAATCTGGTTGATTAACACCAAGCATTTCTTGAACAACGGGACTTGTTACACCAATTTTTTTTCCAATAATTTTCTCTCCCTCTTCCTCTCTAAGGGAAAGGAATTTTCTTGAGATTTGATAAGCATCATTAATATCTATTTCAGGATATCTTTCTGTGAGAGGCTCAATCATTTCTTGTTTTTTTAATGCTAAAAATAATTCAGATGCGATATCTTTAATGGTATTAAGGTTCATGTCCTAGGAGTTTAAAAAGTTGATACAGGTGTTATTAAAAGCTTCTGCTTGCTCGATCATAACCCAGTGCCCGCATTGACTAAAAAGCATAATTTGAGCATTTGGACAGCCATCTCCAATTTTCATTGCTCCTGATACTGGGATGAACTGATCATTCATGCCCCAAAATGCTAACACCGGTTGAGTAATCAATGGAAGCTCAGATTCCATGTTAGGGATATCCATGGTAGCCATTACCTGAGAGTTCATAAGTGGTAATATTTCCATCCTCTCATCAATCATTTCCTTGCTAACAATTGAATTGTCATATGGAAAAAGTGCAAGCAATCCTTCTATTTTTTCTTGATCAATGTTTCCACCAAGAAAATCTGAAAGCAGTTTCTTAATTCCTGGCATTTCATTATAGACTTCACGATTCTCAACACCTCCTGGTGCCATTAAAATTAATTTTTGAACTCTAGACGAGTGCTTTAAGGCTAGCCCTATTGATAATGCTCCACCTAGACTATTACCCAAAAGCGAAAACTCCTGGATGTTCAGCGCATCAAGTAATTCAATCAGCTTCTTATTAAAATAATCCAGTGAGTAGATTTCATTTTCAGGCTTGCTTGAAAAGCCATATCCTGGAAGGTCTGGCAAAATAACTCTAAAGCCAGCTTCCCTTAGAGCAATAAAATTATTTTTAAAATTTGTGTGTCCTGAAGCGCCCGTTCCACTTCCGTGGAGCAGCAAGACTACATCTCCGTTGCCCTCATCATAATAATGAAACTTAAAACCATCGCTGACTTCAATATAAGAGCCTTGTGGAATCACTTATTAAATCCTAGTTAGTGTAATTGGAAGGCCGTCAATGGGCCTTGGAAGATGAACATGCATGAATTTTGGATCATAGTCAGGCCTGAGGTTCACTTTATAATTTTTCAATAACCTAAATAAATATAATTTTGCATTCATCATTGCAAAATGCATCCCAATGCATTTATGTGCACCCCCGCCAAATGGAACATAGTTGAAACCATGTCTTTTATGCTCTGCCCTTTCTGGTGAAAATCTCATAGGGTCAAACTCAAGTGGATTTGACCACCATTCTTCCATTCTATGGGTGAAGGGCGGGCTAATCATGACAACCGTATTAGCAGGAATATCGTAACCAGCGACGTGGACATCTCTAGTAGTTCTTCTATTAAGAATCATAACCGAAGGATAAAACCTTAATGTTTCTTGAAACACATATTCTGTTAACGTCATTTCAGCCATGTCGTCAAAAGTTGGCATCTCATTTTTTACTTCAAATATTTCATTTCGAACTTTTTCTTGCCACTCAGGATTTTTTCCTAGGTAATAAAGGATATTAGTTAGGGCACTGGTAGTAGTATCAAAAGCTGCAAACAATAAAAATGCAATGTGGCCATCAATATCTACATCATCAAGATATTCACCATCCTCATCTTGAGCATTGCAGTACCTTGAGAACATATCCTCTTTATCGGTTCCTCTTCTCAAAGGAATATTGGAGGTTAAAAAATCTCTAAGCTCTTGCCTGGCAACCAATGATTTTCTAAAGGTGCTGAACGGAAGATCGTATGGCAAAGGGGTTATTAAGCCTTTGTTAATTCTCTCAAAGGTATCATTAAGTTTTTGAGCCTCAGGGCTTCTTTCATCCAGGCCCAAGAATACTTTTGCAGCAACATCCATAAGTGTATGTTGAATGTTGTCATAGAAAATAAATTCTTCGTTGATTGGCAAATCTTGGATACGTCTTTCTTGAATGGGGTTCATCATTTCAACGTAAGATTTTAATGCATCATTTTTAAAAGCTGGCTGAGAGGCCCTTCTTGTTCTTTTATGCTTTTTATCATCTCTAACCAACATGCCCTCGGGATACAAAGTTCCTAAAGAGCTGCCATAACCCCCTGCTGCACTAAAGTTTCCTTTTGGATCAAATAAAGCTGCCTCATTAAATTCAGGACCTAGGCACATTAAAACTCTTTGATTTCTAACCATGTCAAGACGAGAGACAGGGCCATATTTTTCATAATGATGATTGCAATATCCCAATGTATCTTTAACTATTTCAATTGTCTTGCCGAGGTAAGGAAGCCCGTATTGGCCAGGGAACATCGACAGGTCTCTGTTATCGGGGGGTAAGGTATTTGTGTTTGCCATAGTTAAATTAGTTATCTATTTTATTATGAGTTTTTTTGAACTAATTTCCACCAATAATTTGGGAAAAATCTTCTGATTCTAGTTGCATACAAAGCATCTGGTGTTGGGTAGCAAATAACCTTATCGGTTAAAATATCTCTTTCTATTGCGCTAACAACATCTTCAGGGTTATTTAATTTTCCTCCCATAACAGATTTTTTAATTGATGCAGGGGCATCAGTTTCATCCACAAATCTCATCAAGGGCGTATCAGTTATAGCTGGACAAACCAGCATCACTCTGATGTTGGTCTCTTCTAGCTCCTTCGCCAAAATCTCACCATACATATTTACTGCTGCTTTTGAGGCGCTATAAGCTGACATGTGCTCAACTGGGCAGGTGCCAGCAATTGATCCAAATAAGATAATTTGACCAGAATCTTTCTCCATCATTTGGGGCAGCACGCTAGCAACTATATTGACTGTTCCTTCATAGTTAATTCGCATCAATTGATTGATTGATTCAGCAGATAGATCTGCAACTTTACCTAGGGGCATAATTGCGCCCGCATTTGTTACTCTATCAATTGAACCTACATCAGACTGAACTTGATGGACCATATTTTTTACAGCCTGTGAATCAGAAAGATCACAAGGAAATATAGAAATATTATTTGATTCTTGTTTTAACTCATTTAGACCCTCTTCATTGACATCAACCGCTGCTACATGAACTCCATCAGCAGCCAATCTTTTTGAAGAAATTCTTCCCATGCCACTTGCAGCGCCTGTAACCAATGCAACTTTTAAATCTGTCATGTTATTCCCCTATTTTTAATGCTTAAATTATTCTATACCGACTTGTAGGTATTACCTCTATCTTATTAAAATCTATAAATTGATTGCAACTATCCATCATAATCTTGGCGTTTCTTTCAAGCATCTCTTCATCGCCTTTGGCGTTATAAAAAACTTCTGAATCTGCCATGGCTTCTTCTGGAAAACATTCCTCAATGATGGCTATAAAATTTGTAGCATCCTCCTTAAGTGGCCTCACTACTGTGTTTTGAATGTATATAAAATTAGACTGTGTTTCGATGGCAATCTTTGTGTGGTGGTTGGTCCAGTGATGAAACCAATCAAAAGAACTCATGCTTTCAGGCTTTTCAAGAAAAACAATTTGTGAAAACCCTTCAGCCCTTTTCCCCAGTTGACTTTTCTTTTCATCATTTAGAATAATTGATTCACTCACAACAAACCCTTGTATCTTTTCAGCGAACTTCAAAAGCTCTATTTCAACTTGATTTGAATCAAAATAGCTTTTTACTTTAATAAATATTATGGCATTTGGGGGCGGAGGATAGTTTGATTGAGCTAAGGCAGTAGCGGGCTCTACATCTTGATCAGAAATATTAATTTGAAGCTCTGATAAGAGTGAATCAAGTCTTGGCGGAATGCTTGTTAAAAGTTCTGATTTAAATTGTTCAATGCTTGCAGATTCTTTTTTCCAAAGTTGATAAGCAAGTTTCTCCATTTATGCTCTCTGAGAAGAAGCTGAAATTACTTCACCAGTCATATAGGTGGAAAGATCAGATGCTAGAAATAAAATAATATTAGCTATCTCCCATGGCTCAGCACCCCTTCCGTATGCTTCTTTAGATGTAAGCTCAGCAATTAGTTCATCTGAACTGGTTTTAGATAGGTGAGGATTCATTGCAAGTGTTGGGGCAACAGCATTAATTCTTATTCCATGTTCTATCGTTTCCATGGCAACACACCTTGTTAATGCCATAACGCCAGCTTTTGCAGCTGCATAATGAGATTGACCAGCTTGGGCTCTCCAACCCAAAACAGAAGCATTATTAACAATAACGCCTTGGGTATTTTTAAGAACAGGTATAGCTGCTCTCATAACCTTCATTGCACCATTTAAAGTCACATCCATAACTAAATTCCAAGCATCATTGGACATCGACTCAAGAAGAGATTCGCCTCCTAAACCAGCATTGTTGATGACTGCATCTATAGATGAATAGCGATTAAGGGCTTGACTAAACATGGCTTCGATTTCTTTGTCATCTGTAACATTGCACAAACACCCATCCACATCTCCCAGGCCAAGGTCTTGCAACTGTTTAACTGCCTTATCAAGCCTAGCCTGATGCACATCAGAGATAAAAACATTGGCTCCTTCTTCTAAAAATCTTTTGGCAGTTGAAAAGCCAATCCCAGAGCCAGCTGCAGCAGTTAATAAAATATTCTTCCCTTCAAATAAATTTTTACCTTCGGGATAATTGGGGTTCATCAATTTATTCATGAGCAATTCTCTAAAATTGTTACGTTGGCTTGACCTCCACCTTCACACATTGTTTGTAAGCCATATCGTAAATTATTTCTCTTCATAGTATGCACCATAGTTGTCATCAGTCTTGCTCCAGTCGCTCCAAGGGGATGCCCCAAAGCTATAGCGCCTCCATTTGGATTGATTTGACTCATTGGATAATTCATTTCTTTTTGCCAAGCCATTGCAACTGATGCAAACGCTTCATTTATTTCAACAATATCAATGTCGCTTAAATTAATACCAGACTTTTTAATTGCATATTCTGTCGCAGGCATTGGAGCTGTTAACATCCAAATCGGATCATCCGCTCTCACGCTTATATGGGCTATACGTGCCAGTGGAGTAAGGTTATGTTCTTTAAGAATTTTTTCAGAGACAATCAAAATTGCAGAAGATGCATCAGCATTTTGAGAAGAAATTGCTGCTGTGATGTCATGCCCTTCAACCAAAGGATTTAATGAAGCCATTTTTTCCAATGAAGTTTCCGCTCTGGGTGTTTCGTCTTGACTAAACTCTCCAACTGATACAATTTCATCTTTAAAGTAACCGCTATTAATTGCATGCATCGCCTTTTGATGACTCTGATAGGCGTAACTTTCCATCTCTGATCTAGAGATTTTCCACTTCTCTGCAATCATCTGGGCAGAATTAAATTGGCTGACTTCTTGATTTCCATAGCGCTTTACCCAGCCCGTTGAGTCAGAAAAAGGGTCATTAAACCCTAGTGCTTGGCCGGCCAACATGGCATATGAAATTGGGATCATATTCATATTTTGAACACCGCCAGCAATCACCACATCCGATGTGCCAGACATAATTGCTTGAGCTGCAAAATGCACAGCTTGTTGAGAAGACCCGCATTGACGGTCAACGGTTGTACCTGGAACATGCTCAGGTAATCCTGCTGCTAACCAACAAGTTCTTGCTATATCACCAGCTTGAGGCCCAACAGTATCTACGCAACCAAAAATTACGTCTTCAACCAAACCTGGATCTAAGTCTACTTGGTCGAATGTAGCTGAAAGCACGACTGCTCCTAAGTCAGCAGGATGCATGCTAGATAAAGAACCTTTTTTCTTTCCGATTGGGGTTCTTAAAGCGCTGACTATAAATGCATCTTGCATATCTTTTCCTCTAAAATGTGTACAGAACGCCTACCTCATCTTTTGATGAGGTAAGTGTTTTATAAATTGTGTCTTGTTGTTTATCTTCATTTCCCCAGCAGGCCATAAGTGACCAGGCTTTCCGCATATATATATGAAGATCCATTTCCCATGTATATCCCATGGCACCATGAGCTTGAATGCTATTTTTGCATGCCAATTCAGCTGCTCTTGCGGTCATGTACTTAGCATGAGAACAATGCAAAACAGACTTAGGGTTTTGGTCCGATAAAGAATACGCAGCTCTGTAAATAGCAGGCTTTGCAAACTCAATTGCTACAGCCACATCTGCCAACATATGTTTTACTGCCTGAAATGATCCAATGGGCTTACCAAATTGAGTTCTATCAACCGCATAGGCAGAACTTAAATCTAACATTTTTTGGGCTAAGCCAATCAATAAAGCGGCAGTCATAAGTGAGCCCCTCGACGATACAGCAGAATTTAATACATCAAAATTTTCAGATGAAGAAATAGATTTGTTAACTTTATTAACTATAGAAAGCTCTCTTGAGGGATCATTTGAGGCAAGAGGCTGAAAATCTAGATCTTCTTTTAAAATAAATTGATAGGAATCGTGGTTGAACAAAAGCAAGCCTTCTGCATTATTTAAAAATAAAGGATTTGGAGACAATGGATGCGCCACAGCAATATATTGATTGCCAGATTGATAAATAGCATCAACCTCATTTTTTATGTTGCCTGGAAGCAACGGCATCAAATCATTTATCAAGAAAGTTTGTTCTGCTACAGGCTCTGGCAAACCGGCATAACCCATCTCCTCGACCATTAAAGTGAGTGCAACTTGGTCCATTCCAAGCCCTCCATCTTCCTCAGATAGATTTGAACTTAAGACCCCAAGCTCTGCGATGTTATCCCACCTATTTTGATTAAAGGAATTGTTAGCAGACCATCCATCTCTTATTGATTTTGGAGTACATTCATCAGTTAAGAAAGATTTAACTGCGTCCTTGAACTGGAGCTGATCTTCTGTGAAATTAAAATTCATGATTTACTTGGGGAGTCCCAGCAACCTCTCTGCAATAATATTTTTTTGAATTTCATTAGTGCCAGCATAAATTGGGCCTGCGTAAGAAAACATAAAACCTTTAATCCATTGAGCTGCATCATGTTCGGCGGAGTCAGAAAGCTCAGCGCTAGCACCCAAAATCTTCAACGCAGTTTGGTGCATCATATGATCCAATTCAGACCAAAATATTTTTCCCAAACTTGACTCAGATCCAATGGAACCCCCAGCAAGCATTTTGGAAGCTGTGTGATAAATGCTCAATGCATAAGATTCTGATTGAGCCCATGCTTCAACAATTTTTGCCTGCATCATTGGCGAGCAATGGTCTTCCTTTTCAAGGTAAAGGCTTAACAGCTTAGCAGCTGTTTGTTGAAAGCGTGCAGGGCTTCTTAACATTAATCCTCTTTCAAAACCTGCGGTTGCCATAGCAATTTTCCACCCCTCGCCATCACCGCCAAGCAAGTTTTCAACTGGGACTTGGACATCATCAAAATAAATTTCAGCAAAGCCTGGTTCGCCATCTAACTGAGGTATTGGCCGAACAGTGACACCAGGAAGATCTAATGGAACCAAAATGAACGACAAGCCTCTATGTCTTTCAGATTCAAGGTCAGTTCTAAATAAACCAAATGTCCAGTCTGCATATGCTGCTCTTGAGGACCAAGTCTTTTGTCCATTGATCTTGTAACAATCGCCCTCTAAAACAGCTGTTGTTCTTATTGCTGCCATATCGCTTCCAGCTCCAGGCTCAGACCAACCTTGAGCCCATATATGATCACCAGTTGCCATTGCATTTAGAAATTTAGATTTTTGCTCATGGGTACCAAACTCCATTAAAGTTGGGCCAAGAAGGAAAACGCCATTTTGATTAACTCTTGTTGGCGCTTCTGCTCTGTAGTATTCCTCTTCAAAGATTAACCACTGAATTAAATCTAAGCCTCGGCCGCCGAATTCTTTAGGCCATGTAACCATCGACCAATTACCAGAATTTAATTTTTTTTCCCATTCTCTGTGCTGCTCAAAACCTTCTTGAGTGTCCAAAGATAAAAGTGGTTTTTTAGGAACATTGTCTTCCAACCAAGAGCGAACCTCTTCTCTGAAAATATTTTGATCTTTTGTGAAATTAATTTTCATCTTTAAAATCAGCGTCTCTTTTCTCAACAAATGCGTCTCGAGCCTCTTGGGAATCTTTCGATTTATATAGTTCTAAGGTAAAGGTTTGCTCAGATTTATAATGCTCATCAACATTACTATGTTCAATTTCATTTAATGCTTTTTTTGCTAACTTCATTGCTATAGGACT
>Ga0208964_1000668_pt1 | contig 17286 bp, 16 predicted proteins | sample AOAMet1_08_M0_20_2_FD_188227 | JGI IMG/M metagenome (GOLD analysis project Ga0208964, IMG submission 188227) | Ammonia-oxidizing marine microbial communities from Monterey Bay, California, USA - CAN11_08_M0_20 (SPAdes) | ecosystem: Environmental > Aquatic > Marine > Intertidal zone | place... | reverse complement strand
TTACGTCAGATTTATTTGAAAGAAAATTGAATTCATTTACATGAATTTCAGTAGAATATCTTTGAACTCCATCTTCAGATTGCCATTTTCTGGTTTTAATCTTTCCTTCGACATATATTTTATCTCCTTTACTTAAATACTTTTCACAAACTTCAGCGGCTTTATTTCTAACAACAACATTGTGCCATTCAGTATTAGAAACTTTTTCTCCAGTTGTTTTGTTTGTATAATTTTCATTTGTTGCAATTGGGAACCTTCCAATACAGCCTCCTCCATCGAAATGATGCATTTTAACTTCATCACCTAAATTTCCAATTAACATTACTTTGTTTAAAGATCCGCTCATAATAATTATTTATACTCAAATATAACAAATTACTTCAAGAATTTATTGAATGTTTCAATAAATGAACTTAGAGGTTTTGGAAAAGGAAAATTTGAAAGTTCCTCAACATAAACGCTGGAATCATTTAATTTTTCAACATGATTAATCCAAAAATTAATTTTCAAATTCTGATGTGATAATTTATGACTTACTGTTTCTACAAGTTTCAACCCAGTTGTTTCAAGAAATGGAAGATTATTTGATTTCAAATAATCTTGTATTAAAGATTTATTGAAATTTTTATCAGTTTCAATTAATGGAAATTGAAAGAGATTTTGCCAAATGTCTTTCTTAACTCGCTTTTCAATCATAATCTTTTTATTCTTATCGAGAATTAAAAAATAATTTAAAAATCTAGTTTTTGGCTTAGAACTTTTCTTTTTAACCGGAAAATCAAAAACACTATGATTTTTTAAAGAAAAACAAACCTTATTGTATATACAATTTTTACAGTCTGGAGCTTTAGGCTTGCAAACTAAAGCCCCGAATTCCATAATAGCTTGATTAAAATCACCAGGATTGTTGACGGATATTAATTTATTTAGAAGAGTCTTAAATTCCTTTAAAGCACTAGAGGTGTTAATAATTGTAGAGATTCCAAATAGTCTTGATATAAAGCGGTAAACATTACCATCAACAACAGGATGTAATTCGCCATTTGAAAATGAACTTATAGCGCTAGCTGAATAATCTCCAATTCCCGGAAGTTTAATTAGGTCATTGTAAGAATTAGGAAAAATAGAATTATATTTTTCTACAACAATTTTTGAAGCTTTATGTAAATTTCGTGCTCTGCTGTAATAACCAAGACCTTCCCAATTTTTTAAAACATCTTGCTCGCTTGTTTTAGATAGACTTATTACGTTTGGATATAGCTTTATAAATTTTTTATAATATGGCAATCCTTGTTTAACCTGAGTCTGCTGAAGAATAATTTCTGATAACCATATTTTGTAAGAATCTTTTGTATTTCTCCACGGCAAAGATCTTTTATTAACTGAGTACCAGTTAATTAATTTTTTAGAAAAGTTATTTGATATTTTATTTAACAAAATTAAATTTAAAATATTTAGAGAGATTATTAGAGCATTTTTAAGATCAAATAATGAATATAAATTTATATATTTGGCACCTTGAAAAGTAAACATAAATAAAATAAAGAATATGACCAAAGCAGAGATTGTTTCAAAAGTTTCCAATAACCTAGGTTTAGATAAAAACGAAGTTTTAGCAACAGTTGAAAATTTAATGGAGGAGATAAAAAGCTCATTAAACGAAGGAGAAAATGTTTATTTAAGAGGATTTGGAAGCTTTATAGTTAAAAAAAGAGCTGAAAAAACTGGAAGAAACATATCAAAAAATACAACAATAAGAATTCCTGAACATCACATACCTGCTTTTAAGCCGGCTAAAGTTTTTGTTGAGGGTGTTAAAAAAAATAATTAAAAATATAAATTATGCCAAGCGGTAAAAAAAGAAAAAGACATAAAGTAGCTACACACAAGCGAAAGAAAAGAAGTCGTGCTAACAGGCACAAAAAAAAGTAATATAAATACTTAACTGATACAACGTTCTTTGACATGAATTAAGTTTAGTGACAATCAGCACAAAGCTTATTTCCTAGTAATTTAAAATCCTGTGAATAAAGTATAACCAGTTCGCTGTAAAGCGAACATAAAATCAATATTGTGAGTAAAGAAATAATAATACGTTCAAATTCCACAGCTGTTGATTTTGCACTACTTAAAGACGGTAAATTAATTGAACTTCATAAACAAAATGATAGTAATAAATTTAATGTTGGAGATATTTTTTTAGCTAAAACTAAGAAAACAATTTCAGGTCTAAACGCTGCATTTGTAAATGTAGGTTATGAAAAAGATGCATTCTTGCATTATCATGATTTAGGACCAAAAATATTATCATTAATTAAGTTCATTAAAGGTGTAAGCACAGGTAAAATAAAAAAATTTTCACTTGAAAAATTTCCTTTTGAATCAGAAATCGATAAAGAAGGAAGTATTTCGGACGTTATAAGTCCAAATCAAACTGTTTTAGTTCAAATAATAAAAGAACCAATCTCAACTAAAGGCCCAAGAATAAGTTCAGAATTATCTTTTGCTGGTCGTTATTTAGTATTAGTTCCTTTTTCAAATAGAATTTCTATTTCTCAAAAAATTGAAAGTAGAGAAGAAAAAAGCAGGTTAAAAAGACTTGTACAAAGCATTAAACCTAAAGGGTTTGGGGTAATTGTAAGAACTGTAGCTAAAGATCAAAAAGTTGCAGAACTAGATAAAGATTTAAAAAACTTATATAATCGTTGGATAAATCTTTGTAAAAAAATCCAAGGAGCTGAAGTGCCATTAAAGGTGCAAAGCGAACTAAACAGATCCTCTTCAATTCTAAGAGATTATTTTAATGATACTTTTACAGGAATACATGTTAACCAAAAATCTATGTACTCTGAGATTAAAGATTATTTGAAGCAAATTGCTCCAAAAAAACAATCCATTGTAAAACTTCATAAATCACATAATCCAATCTTTGAAGAATATGGAATTGAACGCCAAATAAAAACTGCATTTGGAAGAACCGTTACAATGAGTAAAGGTGCTTACCTAATTATAGAGCATACTGAGGCGTTACATGTTATTGATGTTAACAGTGGAAATAGATTAACAAAGTCAAAAAATCAAGAAGATTCTGCCCTTGAAGTAAATCTAGTTGCAGCTACTGAAATAGCTAGGCAATTAAGGCTTAGAGATATGGGAGGAATTATAGTTATTGATTTCATAGATTTAATGACTCCAGAAAATAGAAAAACTCTTTTCGATCATTTCAAAAAAGAAATGGAATCTGATAGAGCTAAGCACAAAATTTTACCTCCAAGTAAAATTGGCTTAATTCAAATGACCAGACAAAGAGTTAGATCAGAAATGGAAATTAAGACAATTGAGGCCAATCCAAATCAAAATGGAACAGTTGAGGCCCCGATAGTATTAATAGATAAAATTTATGATAAAATTGAAAAAGTGTTTTCAAGCAAAAAATACAATAACGTAAAGGTTTTTTTACATGTTCATCCATTTGTTGCAGCTTACTTAAAAAGCGATTATCCTTCACTAAGAATGAAGTGGTATATTAAACATAAAAGATGGGTAACAATTGTTCCAAGAGATGCCTACACCTATTTACATTTTAGATTCTTTAATAAAGAAGGTAAAATCATAAATGCTTAAAAAAAGCGGCTAAATAGCCGCTTTTTTTTTGCCCAAAAATGAACTAATTTAAGAGAATGAAAAGTGGAAACTTTACCGTAGATGAAATTGAATTTAAATTAAAGCAATATTGCTCATACCAAGACAGATGCCATAATGAGGTTGAAAAAAAATTAAAAACATTTGATGTAATTCCAGAGGTTAAAGAACAAATAATTATCAGATTAATAAACGAAAATTATTTAAATGAAACTAGATTTAGTAAAAGTTTTGTTAGAGGAAAATTTAAAATCAAAAACTGGGGGAAAAGAAAAATCATTTTAGAGCTAAAAAGTAAAAATGTTTCTAGTTACAATATAAAAGAGGGGTTAAAAGAAATTGAAGAGGAAGATTATAGAAATAAACTTGAGTACTTGTTTAATAAAAAATTAGCATCTTTAGATCATCTAAGTCTAATTAATAAAAAGAAAAAAATTCTCTCATTCCTATTATATAGAGGATGGGAATCAAATTTAATTTATGAAAAAATCAATCAAATTAAATAATCTAATTATACTTTTAGTAGTACTGACTTTCGTACTACAAAGTTGCAAAAAGTCCGTTGACTATATTGCTTACAATGGAAATATCTACACAGTAAACAACGATTTTGATAAAGCAAGTGCATTTGCTGTAAAAGATGGGATATTCATTGATGTTGGAGACGATAAAATCCTCTCAAAATATAATACAAAGGAAAAAATAAATCTTAACGAATCAACGGTTTTACCAGGTTTAATTGATGCCCATTGTCACTTTTATGGGCTTGGATTAAATCAAAGTGTAATTGATTTAACAGGCACTAATTCTTTTAATGAAATTTTAGAAAAAATTTCATTAAAAGACAATGAAAATATAATTAGAGGAAGAGGCTGGGATCAAAACGATTGGGAAATAAAAGAATTTCCTAATAAGACAAAATTGGATCTATTATATCCAAACACTCCCGTAGTTTTAGAAAGAATTGATGGGCATGCTTATTTAGTGAATCAAAGGGCATTAGAAATAGCTAAAATTGATGTTAATACTAAAGTAGATAATGGAACAATAATAATTGAAAATGGGAAATTAACCGGAGTTTTAATTGATGGACCAATGTCATTAATTGATATGGCTTTTGGAGAAGTTTCTTTGGATGATAAAATAAAGGCTCTTATGAGTGCTCAAGAAATTTGTTTTAAACATGGATTAACTACTGTTGATGATGCAGGTCTTTCCAAAGATGTTATACTACTTGTAGACAGTTTACAGAAACAAAAGAAATTAAAGATGCGTATTTATGCAATGATCAGTAACATAGAAAATGATGTAAATTATTTTTTAAAAAGTGGTCCAATTAAAACCAATTCACTTAATGTAAGATCGGTAAAAGTTTACGGAGATGGAGCATTAGGGTCAAGGGGAGCAACTTTAAAAGAACCTTACTCTGATGATAATCATAATTACGGAAAACTTGTAACAGATGTTGAAAGCATTAAAATTTTAGCTAAAAAATTATCTGAAGCTGACTTTCAAATGAATACCCATGCAATTGGAGATTCTACAGTTAATATTTTAATTAAAGCTTATTCAAAAGTTCTTGAAAAGAAAACGGATCCAAGATGGCGAATAGAACATTCCCAAATTATTGATCGAAACGATTTAGATGGATACAACGAAAAAATATTACCCTCAGTTCAACCAACTCATGCTACAAGTGATATGTATTGGGCTGAAGATAGGATTGGACCAAAACGAATAAAAGGTGCTTACGCTTACAAAGATTTACTAAAAAGATCAAAAGTAATTGGACTTGGAACAGATTTTCCAGTTGAAAAAGTTAACCCATTTCATACTTTTTATGCTGCTATAGCCAGGAAAGATTTAAATAATTATCCTGAAAATGGATTTGAGTATGAGAATGCACTTTCTAGGGAAGAAACACTTAAAGGAATGACTATTTGGGCAGCTTACTTAAATTTTGAAGAAAAAGAAAAAGGAAGCATTGAAAAGGGAAAGTTTGCAGATTTTATTATTATTGACAGAGATATAATGAAGGTCGAAACAAGAAAAACACCAAATACTAAAGTGTTAAAAACTTATTTATCAGGAGAATTAGTCTATTCCAACATTAAAGCCAACTAAAAAACTTCTTCCTGGCATTGGCACCAGATTGGTTTCAGAATAAATCTCATCCAAAATATTATTTATATAAATATATAATCCTTTTTTATACATGATTTTTGAATCCAAGACAGAGTAATTAGACTTATCGGATCGCTCAGAATATTTATACACAATTGAATGATTGATATTCTTTATATATTTTAAATTAAGTTTTGATATTAAGTGGTGTTTTAGTGAATTAAGAGAATATTTTGAAAAATTAATATCAGTTACATAATTATTATCTCTAATATTAGTGTATCCAATGCTAATTGAATTAACATTTGACAAGTCGTATGAACTTTTAAAACTGTAAGATATATCAAATTCATATCCTTTTGTTGTTAAAGATCCTATGTTTTCTGCTTTCCATAAGTCATTCTCACTTGACTTAACATAGTCTATTATATTTTTTGCGCTTCTATTAAATAATGCAGCTGAAAACTTGAAATTAGAAGAATTGTATTTTAAGCCTAGTTCAGTTGAAGTTGCAGATTCAGGATTTAAGTTTTCATTACCAACGGTTGTTCTATCGCTGTAATATAAATCTGTGTATGTTGGAATTCTATAAGTTTTACCGATATTACTGTATATTTTAAAGTCTGAACTCACATTATATCCTAAATCAATCCCAGGAAAGGAATGAAAAGACATGTCTGAAAAATAACTAAGAGCGATTCCAGGTGATATAAATAACTTTTCGTCAAATAGTTGAAAAGTATGGTCAGCAAAAAGATTAACTGTTGTTCGTTTATGATCACCTAAATTATTACTAGAAATATTTACTGTAGACAAATCCACACCAAATCCAGTAATACCAGACTTAGAAAAATAAGAACCGCTTAGTTCGGCAGAAACTTTATTAGTTTTGTGTAGATTTCTATAAACAGAAGGATTATCTCTTATGTATATATATTCGTCTTGACCTCGTCTCCAATATAATCTTGGTGTAATTGAAAGCTTTTCAGAACTTATTGTGGTAGTTACACCTAATAAACTTGCCTGAGTTTCTTCATATTGCTCTGTTGCGCTAGGACTAGCATAAAAGCCGTTAGCACCAAATTTATTTTCATTAAAAGAGGCAATTATATTAACAGGTGATTTATTAGTATTAAAAGATGTTTTTACAAAGTAATTATTTCTTTTAAAATCAGTATTGTGTCTATACCCATCTGATCTATTTCCTGAGTAACTAATTAAAGATTTGATATTTTCTGCTGTAATCTTAGTTGATAGAGAAATATTTTTTTGTTCAAATGAACCATAAGAAAGTTCATTTAGATTCATGTGAATAGTACCTTTTTCCCCATCAAAATCTTTGGTAACTATATTGATTGCACCATTAAAAGCATTTTGACCAAAAATTCTAGCAGCTGGACCTTTTATTATCTCTACTCTTTCAATCAAATAAAGTGGAAGAATCATATTTAATGTGTGATGTCCAGTTTGAGCATCATCCATTTTCATACCATCAACTAAAAGCAAAGTTTGATCAAATCCTCCTCCTCTTATGTATAGATCTCCTTGAACACCTCCAACGCCTCTTCTTCTAACATCGATTCCTGTAATTTCTTGAAGAAGATCAGAAACATTTGTTACTGGACTATTTTTAATATCCTCTGAACTAATAATATTAACAGTTCTAAAATTTTTAGAAAAGGGTAAATCAAGTTTTGAAGATACTACTACGACTTCATCTAAATCAGTAGTTTGGTCTTGTGAAACAGAAAAATTGCTAATTAGAAAGATTAAAAGTGTAAAAACTTTTTTCATAGAAAAGCATTAAGAAAAACAAAAACTAGTCAGTTAATATAATAACTTTATTTTCTTTCATCTCAACTACTCCTGAGCTAACTGTAAGATGAATTTCTTTAGGACTAACAACTGAAAATAAATCTGATAAATTATCTGAGTTTTCAATTTCTCCTAATATTTTTATTTTACCTGAAATTAAAGTTGAAACTATTGGAGCGTGATTATCTAACATTTGAAAAGATCCGTCAGTTCCAGGAACTATTACAGAATCCACATCAGCGGTAAGTAAAGTACTTTCAGGACTTACTATTTCTAATTGCATAATATCATTTTAAGCTTCAGCTAACATTTTTTCTCCAGCTTCGATAGCTTCTTCAATCGTTCCTTTAAGGTTAAAAGCAGCTTCTGGAAGATGATCTAATTCACCGTCCATAATCATATTAAATCCTTTAATTGTGTCTTTAATATCAACTAAAACACCAGGGATACCAGTAAACTGTTCAGCTACGTGGAAAGGTTGAGATAAAAATCTTTGTACTTTTCTAGCTCTATACACAGAAAGCTTATCTTCTTCAGATAATTCTTCCATACCTAGAATCGCAATAATATCTTGAAGCTCTTTATATTTTTGTAATAATTCTTTTACTCTTTGAGCACAATTATAGTGATCATCTCCAATAATATCTGGAGCCAAAATTCTAGATGTTGAATCTAAAGGATCAACCGCAGGGTAGATTCCTAGTTCAGCAATTTTTCTTGAAAGTACTGTAGTTGCATCTAAGTGGGCAAAAGTAGTTGCAGGAGCAGGATCCGTTAAATCATCCGCAGGAACGTATACAGCCTGAACAGATGTAATAGAACCGTTTTTGGTTGAAGTAATTCTTTCTTGCATTGCACCCATTTCTGTGGCTAGCGTAGGTTGATAACCTACAGCTGATGGCATTCTACCAAGCAGTGCAGATACCTCGGAACCAGCTTGAGTAAATCTAAAAATATTGTCTACGAAAAATAAAACATCTTTACCTTGACCATCACCAGCACCATCTCTAAAATATTCTGCCATTGTAAGACCTGATAAAGCAACTCTAGCACGTGCACCAGGTGGTTCGTTCATTTGACCAAAAACAAATGTTGCTTTTGAATCTTTCATTGCTTTTTTATCAACTTTACTTAAATCCCATCCTCCTTCTTCCATGGACTTATCAAATTCTTCACCATACTTTATAATACCTGATTCAAGCATTTCTCTAAGAAGATCATTTCCTTCTCTTGTTCTTTCTCCAACACCAGCGAATACAGATAATCCTCCGTGACCTTTTGCGATGTTATTAATTAGTTCTTGAATCAAAACAGTTTTACCAACACCGGCTCCACCAAATAATCCAATTTTACCACCTTTAGCATAAGGCTCAATTAAATCGATTACTTTAATTCCAGTGAACAACACCTCAGTAGATGTTGATAATTGATCAAAATCAGGAGCTTCTCTGTGGATAGAAAGACCGTCTTTACCTGTTTTAGGTAAATCTCCTAATCCGTCAATAGAATCACCAATTACATTAAATAATCTTCCGTAAACATCATCACCAATTGGCATTTGAATTGGATTTCCTGTAGCTAATACTTCAGCACCTCTTTTTAATCCGTCTGTTGAATCCATTGAAATAGTTCTAACAATATCTTCACCAACGTGAGACTGAACTTCAAGAACTAGAATAGATCCGTCTTGTTTTTTTATTTCAAGAGAATCGTAGATTTTAGGAAGATTATTTGAAGATGTATCAAAAGTTACATCAACAACAGGCCCCATTATTTGAGAAACTTTACCTATAGAATTTGACATTATTTAATATTTAAATTTTGAATGAGGCAAATATAAAATTTTATGAGTTAAATTCTATAATTTTTTATATAAAAAAAGGCGACCTAAGTCGCCTTTTTATTAACATTATATTATCTGTTATGGATTTATAGTTAATCCAACATAGAATTGACTTCCAATTGCACCAGAACCAGCCATCATAAAATATTCTTCTCCACCTAAATTAGTTCCACCAATTTTAACTCTAGAGTTTAAACTTGGTAATTGAAAAAGCATTGAAGCATCAAACGTTGTTCTAGCAGGAATCATTGCATCTTGAAAACCTGACTGCTCCCACATGAAATTATCATGATATTTAGCAGTAACATTGAAAGAGAAATTCTCAGCTAATTTAGCTGAACCAAGTGTTAACACTACTCTGTTTTCAGGTGTGTTGAAACCAGATTCATAATCTGAATTAGGATTGTCAAATTGCATTTTGTTATATGAATAAGTACCAGATAAATCAAAAGTATTTAAGATATTAGTTTCAAATCCTGCACTAACTCCGTAGGTATTAACGATTTCATCAGTATTAGCATCATAACTAAACACTTTAAAGTCTCCTTGAGATAAAGCAAAAAGACCCATCATGTTAGAAGCACTTCCGTAAAGCGGAGTAATAACATTAACAGCAGAAATAAAGTTATCCCACTTAGTGTAATACGCATTAATATCTAAAGCTGTTTTCTTACCGTTAATTCTATATCCTAAATCAAATGATTTAACATTTTGAGGACCAACATTACCTAAATCACCTGCAGCAACTGGAGCACCAGCTTGAACTGAAGCAGCAGTATAAGAATTCATTTTTACTTGATTTCCTGTTACATTATATGAATTACCAGAAGCACCTCTTAATCTCATATTAAATCTATCAACATTATCTGGAGATGATCCCATTAATACAGCTTGACCTATATCAAGACCAATGTACTGGTCTTGAGCAGCTGGATTTTGGAAACCTGTTTGGTAAGAAACTCTAAGGTTTTGATTTTCTGAAAGGAAAATAAGTGCACCTATTCTTGGTGTTACAGTTCCTTCGAAAAATTCACTTTTATCGTATCTCATAGAACCTGTTAATTTTACAGCTCCACCCATTATATCTTTTTGTGCTTGAGCATAAAGTCCCATATCAGTAAATTCAATTGGGTCAGTATAATCAGTAAAAAGTGTTCCGTTAGATCTTAATATATAATCTCTGTAAGAAGCACCAACAATAATGTCAACACCTTCCACTAGATCTTGCAGGTTATAATCAGCTTCAAAACTATTTGACTGTGAAGTATCTAATATACCAGCACCACCAGCAAATACGTCAATACCGTTATTTACAGCTCTTTCGTAAGCAGTATTCCAAGCAGCAGATCCAGGAACTAACATGTTAGCATCAGCAGCTTTTCTAGCAGCAGCGTGAACTCCTAAATCACCACCTTTACCTATAATATCATTTAAAGTATAACCAAACTGTGCATAGTATATCATTGTATTTAAACCAACAATTGGGTTAGGATCTACAACACTAGGAAGATTAGTAAAGTAATCTAGTATATAATTTCCAAAATATGCATTAAGTCCACCAGGTTGAGCTATTGTCATTACAGCTCCTAAAGCAGATACATCATGAGTATTTCCTGAATTTTCAGCAGTATGATAGAATCTTAAACCTAAATTTCTGTTTTTGTACTCGATCTTATGTTGTTGAAGACCAAAGTTTTTAAGCATATTTCTATTAGTTGCATGTAACATAGTGTTACCTGAACCAATTTTAGAATTCAAAATAAGTTCTGAATCTTCAGTTGGCTTATAATGAAAAGCTATATCCGTTTTAAAACTAGATGCTTTATTATCAATTAAGTCAACTTCATTGTAACCACTTGCATTAATCTGATAGTTTCCAAAGAAATTTGGAGATAAATTAGCAAAAATATAGTTTACTTGAGCAGCACCTGCAGGAGATAATAATCCTTGGCTAACTAAAGATGGAATTACAGCTCCTCTAAAAGCTTCAGTCATATTAAATCTCTGACCAATATCACCATAAACATTTACACCATCATAATCAGGGAAATCTCTTGGGTTTTGAGCTTCAACAGTTCCATCAATATAACGACCATCTAAGTGATTAATGTCTCTATAATCAACTGCATGCCAGTCTTCACCTTCTTGGTAACTAACAGTAATTTTAGCAGCGAATTTGTCGCTAAATTTATTAGCAGCTCTAAAAGCGAAGTCATAATAGTCATTTTCACCAGCAGCTTCTTGTGAAGTAATACCGTGTTTGTATGTAGCACTTACGCCTTGAAAATCAAATGGATTTTTACTGTTCATAAATAAGATACCTTTAGTAGCATTTGCACCATATAAAGCTGAAGCAGCTCCAGGCATTAATTCTACGCTTTGAATATCTAATTCATGAATACCAAGTAAGTTACCCGCTGAAAAACCTAAACCAGGAGCTTCATTGTTCATTCCGTCAACTAACTGAACAAAACCATTGTTGTAAATAGTTGAGAAACCTCTAGTATTAACTTGTTGAAGAAATAATCCTCCAGAGTTAATTTGAACTCCTTTAAGTCCTTCTAAACTACTGTAAAAATCAGCTCCAGTAGATTGAGCAATATCTTTATAGTCAAATTTTTCAATTGTTACAGGAGATTCAAATAATCTCTCAGCTATTCTTGAAGCTGAAACAACAATCTCATCAAGTAAATTTTGAGATTCCGTTAATTGAACATTGAAATTTAAGTTTGATGCTGTAACATTTAATGTAACAGAGTCAAAACCAACACTGGAGACCGTGATTGAAAATGGAGGCATTTGATCCACAGAAAGTGAAAAATTACCGTCAAAATCAGCAACTGTACCTGTTGTAGCACCAGCAACAACATTAGCGCCAGGAATTGGATTGTTATTTTCGTCAGTAACGGATCCTGTTACGGTCGTTTGAGCAAAAATAATTGTACTAAATAGTACAGCAATCATTGACAAAATTCTTTTCATAATAAAGTTTGTTTTTAATTTTTATTGGTTGTTTTGTATTTATATAATCCTGTAAATATAAATAAAATTGTAAAACTATAAGATTTTATAGCCATTACTTGAGGAATATATAAATTTTATAGGGTAAAAATCATAAAATATAAAATATTAGTCCAAGTTTAAATTCTTTTAAATTTTTCAGTTCAGGGTTGTTTTGACCAAATTCTTCATTGAAAATTGGATTTAAACCCATATAAAGACCCAAATTCCAAGTATTGTTACCAGCATTTACAGTTATTCCAGATTGTGTTTTTCTAAAGGGAAGATCTTTAAGAGAGTAATTATTATTAAGTGATTCAAATTTATATTTACTACTCAGTAAATAACTAGTTTTAATTCCTGCGTAAACTCTCCAAAATTTATAATTTGTTGGTGTTGAAGTTCGCCATCTAATCTCAAAAGGAATTTCGATACTAGAAGTATTCCACTTATTTTTAGTAAAATCTTCGCCACTTACTATTTCTCCACTAATCACATTATTTATCTCATTAAGTTTTAAGTTACTACTTGAGGAGCTTAAAGACAGTCCTGCCCCTATACCAACACCAAAGTTTCTTTCATTGTTTAAAGGCAAATCCCTTATAAATCCAAAATTTAGAGTGCTTGAAAATTTATTTTGATTAAAATTTTCTGGTGAGCTAGTCAGTGTACTGTAATATAATCCCAAATAAAATTGATCTTCTAAGTATTTATTATCAACATCATTTGTTTGAGAAAAACTTATAGAAAAGCTAATTAACAATAATAACGAAACAAAAAACTTCATAAACTCAAATTTAACTTATTATAAATAAAAAAAGCACCCTGAAAGGATGCTTTATTAAATTTTAAAAAAAAGACAGATTAATTGTTTTGAGTATAATTACCTATTCTAGTTGTGTAATTAATTTTAAGCGCATTAACCTTTCTTAGTTCTTGTTTTATATCTGAGATAAGACCCATGTTTGTTTCACCATCTACCTTTAAAGCAGTTGTTAATACATTTTGAAGTTCTTCACGTTTTGTGGCTCTTTCAGCAAGAACATAAGCTCCTACGTCAGAAACAACAGAAAACTTATCGTTTAACTGAATTTTAGCTTGACTTCCGTATTTAGTTTTATATCTAGAACTCGGTTTACCAGCATAGATGTATATAACACGATCCTTTTTATCAAGTTTTTGAACTTGATCAGCAGCTGGAAGTTTATTATCAACCATTAATGTATTATCTCTCATTACAGTAGCGACCATAAAGAAAAACAAAAGCATAAATACAATATCAGGAAGTGATGCTGTAGAAATCGCAGGTAACTCTCCTCCTTTTTTCTTTTTAAACTTTGACATATTTACTTACTTTTTATTAGGTTCAGCCTCTGATAATTTTTGAGGGAACATTTTTTTAATTTCATCTAGTTTTGGCTTAAGACTTGTTTTGACCTTAACACTTGTTCTAGGATCTGAATACATTTTATTAGCTTCTACAAAAGACATTCTATCGTTTGGAAATTTCTTAGTGAACTCTCTATCTCTTAACTCGTTATAAGCTGCAACAAGTTCATTTTGAACAGAAATGTAAACTTTATAGTCAGTCTCTCTATCATTTTTAAGTGATATAATAGCTTTTTCAGGATTATCTGAAGATGATCTGTCTTTTTCGCCTTCACAATATGAACACTCTTCTTCACCTATACCACCACCATTATCTAAAAATTTAACAGCTGAACTTCTAACATCCGATAAATCCATTAATTTTTCCTCAACTAAAATCATATTGTTCTTATTTACAACAACTGTAAATATGTTTCTCTCTTTAATTACTGGTGGATCAATGATCTCATCCATTGGAGGAAGTTTTCTGTTAATACCTGAATCAGTTTCAATTGTAGTTGTTACTAAAAAAAAGATTAGTAGCAAGAAAGCAATATCAGCCATCGATCCAGCATTAACTTCGGGTGATTTTCTTGCCATTTTATTTTTTTATTAATTTTCTAACAGAACCAAACCCCATAGCACCAACTGCAATAACTGTTAAAAAGTAAAACATACGAATACCTGTCTCTACCCATCTTGCACCAGAAGCAGAAAGAAACTCTCCATCTTGTAATGGAGTTTCTTCACCAGATGAAAAAAGGTAAGCTACTACTAAAACAACTAGAAACGCTCCAATTGCTTTTAATGAACCTATCATTTTTTGTTTATCTGAAGCTAAATTTTTCAAAGAAAAACCAAGTGAAAGAAGAACAGTAATTGCTAAAACAACTTGAGCTAAATATATAATATAAGAAACACTTCCAAAATCACCTTGTAAAGCATTCATTTCAATAGTATCATCTCCTTGAAAGAGAATAGCTAACAGAAATCCAAGTCCTAAAAGTCCAAGAACTACTACTAAGTAGTTAGTTAGTTTTTGATAATTCATATTAATTATTTTTTATGTGCTACTAAAATATCTATTAGAGTTATCGATGCGTCTTCCATATCGTTAACAATACTGTCAATTTTAGAGATTATATAATTGTAAAATATTTGAAGGATAATAGCAACAACAAGTCCAAATACTGTTGTCAAAAGTGCTACTTTAATACCTCCTGCAACAAGTGATGGTTGCATGTCTCCTGCAGCTTGAATCTTATCAAAAGCTTGAATCATCCCAATTACAGTTCCCATGAAACCAAGCATTGGAGCTAAAGCAATAAATAAAGAAATCCATGAAACATTTTTCTCTAACTGACCCATTTGAACACCACCATAAGCAACTACAGCTTTTTCAGCACTTTCAACTCCTTCTCCAGCTCTGTCTAAACCTTGATAAAAAATGGAGGCTACAGGACCAGAAGTGTTTCTACATACTTCTTTTGCAGCTTCAGTTCCACCACCTTTTAAAGCATCTTCTACGTCTTGAGTTAATTTTTGTGTGTTTGTAGTAGCAAGATTTAAATAAATAATTCTTTCAATAGCAATAGCTAATCCAAAAATAAGACAAGCAAGTACAATTCCCATAAATCCTGGACCACCCTCAATAAAACGATTTTTTAATTCTTGAGTAAATCCTCTAGGAGCAGGGGCTTCTTCTACTGTTGGCTCTTCAGCCATAACAGCCTCTTCTTGCATTACTTCTTCTTGCGCAACTTCATCTGTAGCAGTTTCATCTTGAGCATGTAATTGACCTGTGTTAAAGAAAAAAACTCCGGCAAGTACTAATAGTGATAATAATTTTTTCATTACTTAATATTTTAACTTTTGTTATATTTTGATTTTTTAAAGTTGTTAAATATATATAAAAAGTTGTAATAATAATAATGTTTTAGACAAAGTATCAATATTCAAAGACGTCCTAAATACATACTAATAAGAATGTTAGTTATATATATTTTGCAGAGAGGAAGGGATTCGAACCCCCGATACGCTTTTGGCGTATACACACTTTCCAGGCGTGCGCCTTAAACCACTCGGCCACCTCTCTTTTAAAAGCCTTCAAAAGTAATATTTTAAGCTAAAGTGCAAATACTTTTTCTGCATTTTTTGTGGTGATATCTGCAATTTCTTCTTTTGAAAGACCGTAAATTTCAGATAATTTTTCAACCACATACATTATATAAGAGCTTTCATTTCTTTTTCCTCTATGTGGAACTGGAGCCAAATAAGGTGAATCCGTTTCAAGTACTATATGCTTTAAATCAATTTGATTTAAAAACTTATCTATGCCTCCGTTTTTAAAAGTGACCACTCCTCCAATTCCAAGTACAAAACCTAAATCAATTGCCCTTTTAGCTTGTTCTAATGTTCCTGTAAAACAATGAAATACTCCTCTTAATTTATCACAATTTTCCTTATCTAATATTTCAAAAATTTCATCAAAAGCATCTCTACAGTGAATTACAATAGGAAGGTCGTGCTTCAATGCTAATCTTATTTGAAACCTAAAAGCCTCTTGTTGCTCACTTAAAAAAGTCTTGTCCCAATATAGGTCAATTCCAATTTCACCAATAGCAACGTAATCGTGTGTGTTTAAAGAATTAGCCACAAAATCTAATTCGTCTTTAGAATCTTCTTTTACATCTGTTGGATGAAGGCCAGACATCAAAAAAATACAATCAGGATATTTACCCTTCAGACCGTGCATATCATCAAAATGAGAGGAATCAATAGCAGGAAAAATAAATTTTTTAACTCCAATTTCTTTCGATCTTTTAATAACAAAATCTATATCTTCATTGAACTGTTTTAAATAAAGATGAGTATGTGTATCTATTATATTCACGCTCCAAAGTTAATATTTTAGGCTAATTTTAAACCATGTCAATAACATTAAATAAATTTTTAAAAAGTAAGGGGTATAGTTCGGTAAAACTCATTTTTTTAGTAACTAAACATTACTTAATTGAAGCTAAAGTAAATGGTATTGATGGTACATTTATATTAGATACTGGTGCTTCTAACTCTTGTATTTGTACAAGTTTAGAAGATAAATTTAAAGTTATTTCAAAGGAGAGTAAAGAAAAGGCTTCAAGCGCTAATAGTGAAATGACAAATACTAAAATTTCTAAAAGCAATATAATTCAGATTGGTAAATGGGAAGATAAAATAAACTTAATATCATTTGATATGAATCATATTAATAATGCATTAAGTCAAAAAAAAGTTTCACCAATCGACGGAATTTTAGGCGCAGATATCTTAAAAAAATCTAACTCAATATTAGACTATAAATCAAATAAACTCTTTATAAAATTATGATTTGATTGATTTTAATGTTTCATTCAATGGTTCCTTTACAAGAACATATCCTACAGAGGAAATTATTCCTAAAAAACCAAAAACTATTACTATTAAAGATCTTATAGGTGCGCTTCTTTCAAAAG
>Ga0208964_1000659_pt1 | contig 17443 bp, 12 predicted proteins | sample AOAMet1_08_M0_20_2_FD_188227 | JGI IMG/M metagenome (GOLD analysis project Ga0208964, IMG submission 188227) | Ammonia-oxidizing marine microbial communities from Monterey Bay, California, USA - CAN11_08_M0_20 (SPAdes) | ecosystem: Environmental > Aquatic > Marine > Intertidal zone | place... | reverse complement strand
CTCTTTCTTATCTGCCTCTTTCTTATCTGCCTCTTTCTTATCTGCCTCTTTCTTATCTGCCTCTTTCTTATCTGCCTCTTTCTTATCTGCCTCTTTCTTGGCCTGTGTCGCTGGCTTTTTGTATGGAGCGACCACACCGATTGCCTCAATATCTGAATAGTCCAGTTCATCAGTCGAATCGATGACACTGTTAAACCATTCGCTCAAATCCTGACCGGCAAGTTCACTTGCAGCAGCCCGAAACTCTTCGGTTGTGTAGCCAGTTGTCACGTATTCGGCAAATAACTTTCGCATTAAGTCGTCCAGGCTTTTTTCGCCTTTGGTTAGTTTTCGAATTCTGGCGTCAAGTAAAAAGGCTGCCACGGCGCCTTTTGAGTAGTAACTAATCCTCGTATTCGATGAATTCTCATCCGGTCGATAGTACTTAATCCAAGCATCGTAGGAGGAATCTTTCAAGCTTTGCAGCTTCCGTCCGCCGGTTCGCTGAACAACTTCTACGTTTCCAGAAAGCCGTGAGAGGAATTCACTTCGAGAAAGTAACCCTGCTCGCAAGAGTAGGAGATCTTCATAGTAACTTGTAATTCCTTCAGCGATCCAAAGGCTATCGGTGTATACCTCATTCTCATAATCGTAAGTCACCAAAGATTTGGGCCTTAACCGTCGAATGTTCCACGTGTGAAAGAATTCATGACTGGCAAGACTCAACCAGCTCTTATATCTGCCACGATCACGAAAGGACCATCGACTGGTCATAAGAACCGAGGAATTATCGTGTTCCAGGCCGCCGCCGCTCTCAACAATCATGTTGATAAACATATAGCGATCGTACGGGACAACACCCCACATCTCCTGATGAGCTTCCACGACCTTTTTCAGATCAGTCGCGGCTTTAGTGCCATCCCAATAACCTGCCTCCCCAACATTCACTAATTGATGCTCAATGCCTCCTACAACAAAAGGGTAGACACTGACATTTCCAGCGACGATTGGACTATCAACTAATTCATCAAAATTTTCAGCAACAAATCGATGTGGGTCATCTCCCACTGATTTCAAACTTGTCGCACTTCGTGTCCAGTTCCTTGGCAACAACAATTGCACTTCGTGCTGCTTGTCCAATCGATCAGGCACTGTAATGAATGTTGGTGCACCGTTAATCATTGCATACTGATTGCCGACCCAGTTCGTCCTAACTGACATCTCATTACAATACAGACGATAACTCACCTCAAATGATTTAATCCCTTTGGTTTCAACCAACCACCGGTTCTTGCGAATCTTTTCGAATTCCAATTCACGTCCCTCGGAGGTGACCGTCATCGAATCGATATTGCGAGCGTACTCTCGAACCAAATAAGAGCCGGGAGTCCAGACGGCCATCATTAATTCGGTCGTATCGGAATCGACAGGCACCTCAACCTTGATTGTCAGATAGTGGTTCCTGGTGTCTTCCAGATCAACCGTGTACCGGAGAGCAAGATTCTCGTCGTCCGCCGCAGCAAAGATCTCAGCAGATCCGAGAAGCAACATGGCCCATAAAATGGCACTCAGAGTTTTAAATATTTTGGCTTTGGTTCTTAGGAGCTTCATTGTGTAATCGCTAAAAAAATTCACTTACTTGGGTCTTATATTTCTGACCGAGACCGATAAAAGGGCAGTCGCCGCGGCGCCAATCAGAAGTTGTAATTTCACTCGGAGAAACTAATGCCTCATCGGCTTCCGCTGTTCCTCGATCCTCTGTCTCCAATCCTAACACGGGGAAACACAGGATCATGAATTTACACCAAAATTGTCGGCGGTAACCGTAAAACGAGACCTCAGTTATGCTAAATATGTGGGATGACACTCATATTACTTAGTTTCCGAACCACGTGAGAAGACCTCACTCGGTTTCAGAGACTTTTAGGAACCGCTGACGGGTTCCCGCCAACCCTCGCTTGAACTCGTTTCCATAACTTTACTCGAAGCTACTTTACTCACTCAACGACGGTTAGAAATTTTGTGAATCATCGATTTTTAGCTTGTGAGGTTCTCGAGCGCTCGACACAATAGACCGGCACACCCCAACCCTAACACCACCATGTTTCGATCTGAGGCGTCCTATGGATAATTCTTCACGCTATCGCTCAATCTTACTCTTTGGTCCTCCTGGAGCAGGGAAGGGGACTCAGGGGAAAATCCTTGGGTCGGTGCCAGGGTTTTTTCACCTCTCCGTTGGCGATGTTTTTCGATCCATTGATATCGGCTCCCCAACCGGACAACAAATCTACAAATACACTTCTAACGGACAACTCGTTCCCGATGAACTTACCGTCGAGATTTGGAAAAAGACGGTTGACGCCTACGTCGCTCTCTCCACCTACAAACCTCGCGAAGACTTACTGGTACTCGACGGAATTCCTCGTAACGTTGCCCAAACAGAACTAGTAAAAGACCACCTCGATATTCTTCAAGTAGTCAGCCTCAGTTGTGAATCCGAAGAAGATATGATTCTTAGAATGCGACGTCGCGCAATTCGAGAAAACCGAGCTGACGATGCGAACGAAGATGTCATTCGGAGTCGATTTCGAATTTTCCACAGCGTTTCCAAGCCAGTACTTGAATGCTACTCCGATGAAATCATCTCTACCGTCGAGGCGGATGGTTCGCCAGCTGAAGTCTTTCAGAAAATCCTAACCGCTGTCGTTCCGATTCAGAACAAACATTTCCAGGATCAATACAAATCCTAAAACAAACTTGCTTTAGGCAGATTCAGCTGCTGGCGTTTGCCCAATTACTGACTTGCCTACCCATAGCTGCAGGCACTCGGGAACGTTAACGCTTCCATCCGCATTCTGATGATTCTCAAGAATTGAAATTAATGCGCGACTCAATGCGAAAGCCGTTCCATTGAGCGTATGAACAAAATGGGTTCCTTTCTTATCTTTTACTTTGTACCGAATGTTTAGCCTTCGCGACTGATAGTCGGTGCAATTCGAGGTACTGGTCACTTCTCCCCACTCTCCGCTTTCACCTCGACCGGGCATCCACGCCTCTAGATCGTATTTCCGATAAGCTGGCCCCCCTAGATCGCCTGTTGCAGTATCGACGACCCGATAAGGAATTCCGATTGCATCAAAAAGATCACACTCAATCTGCCGCAATTCCTCATGCATGGCGTCACTCTGCTCGGGACGTGCAAACACAAACATCTCAATTTTCGTAAATTGGTGAACGCGGTATAACCCCCGTGAAGCACGGCCAGCCGCTCCCGCTTCGGTACGATAGCAGTGGCTAATACCACACAAGCGAATCGGCAAGTCTGACTCGGCAATCGTCTTTCCGCTGTACAGTCCCCCCAAGGTAATTTCAGAAGTTCCAATCAGCGACAAATTCATATTTTCAATGCTATAGATCTGGGTTTCCGGTCCCCGCGGCATAAACCCGATCCCCTCGAGTACAGAATCCTGAGCCAAATCCGGGGTAATGGTTGGCGTAAACCCTCGCTTACTTAATTCAACCATCGCGAACTGTTGGAGTGCCAAGTCAAGCATTACCAAGTCGCCTTTCAGGAAATAGAAACCGTTGCCAGTCGTCCGAGACCCTCCTTCGAAATCGATCCAATCGTGTTTCTCCCCAAGCTCAAGATGGTCGAGCGGCGCAAAGTCAAATTCTCGGCATGTGTGCTTTCCACGAGCAAGCTCTAAATTTGATTTATCATCAACACCCACCGGACAATCCGAGTGCGCCATATTCGGCACCTGCAACTGGATCTCTTTTATCTCCCGATCGATAACATCATGTTCTGCTTGAGCCGCATCCTTCTGCTCTCGCAACGCACGCGCACTGACTTTGAGCGATTCACGTTCTTCGCTATCCTTCGCCTGCCCAATTTTTTTCGACTCTGCATTTGACTGGGTGTTTAAATCCTGAACGAGCTGCAGTTTTCCTCGCCGCTGCAATTCCAGTTCAACTAGCCGATCAACATCGACGCTGATATTTCGGTTTGCGCAGTTTTGCTTTACAGCTTCGACGTTGTCAACAATGTATTTTCGATCAAGCATGGCGTAAATTTAGATTTTGGTTATTTAAATAGGAAACGGCAACATTCCAATAAAGTCCGTTGAATGTCACTAAAAAATCTCTCAGAAATCAATTGTCTTATTCAACGATTTCTTTTTACCGCATCAATTTGCGATCTTGGCAACTTCATCCCAAAGACAGCAACTCGACTTGATTCCTCGGTGAAAGTCCTCAAGAGAAAACTTTTCATTAGGGCTATGAAGATTATCGTCATCCTGCCCCCAGCCCAACAAAAGGGTATCAATTCCCAGCATTTCTGTGAATGCGTTTACGACGGGAATACTACCTCCCGAACGCACAAAGACCGGCCGAACGCCGAATCCTTTTTCAATTGCATCCGCCGCGGCCTCCATGAAAGGGCTGTCCAGCGAGAGCACGAACCCTGGTGCTCCATGCAGGGCAATGAATTCCATTTCAATTGAATCTGGGCAAAGCTCCTCAAGCATCTTCCTCATCCCCTCTTGGATGACTTCCGGATTCTGATTGGGTACCAACCGGCAACTAAACTTGGCACCAGCTTTGGCCGGCAACACGGTCTTCGCTCCTTCTCCCTGATATCCACTCCACAGCCCGTTAATATCAAAGGTCGGCCGCGCCCATCGTCGCTCCAAGGTCGTATACCCCTCTTCTCCAGCGAGAGCCTTTAACCCTAATTCTTCCTGGTATTCCTGATCAGAAAAACCAAGCTGCGAAAATTGCTCACGCTCGCGGTCACTTAATTCTTCAACATCATCATAAAACCCTGGAATCTGAACTCGCCCCTTTTCATCAATTAACGCCGCCATCATCTTACATAAAACATTTGCGGGGTTAGCAACCGTTCCACCGAATCCGCCGGAATGTAAATCTCGATTGGGTCCAGTCAAATTGACTTGGTAGTAAGTGATTCCTTTGAGCCCATAAGTGATCGCTGGTTGACCGGGTCCGTACTGAGAGCAATCACTTATCACGGCGATGTCCGCGCTAATTTTTTCTTTCACAGGCACCTCAGCGTCGTATTCGCCATTCAGGAATGCCTCCAGACCGGCGCCACCGGATTCCTCTTCACCTTCGATTAAGAATTTTACCTGAATCGGCAGGGAGCCTTTGGTTTTCAAATAGGCTTCCACGCCAAAGACATGCGTTATCATCTGGCCTTTGTCATCAGTCGCGCCTCTCGCAAAAACCTTTCCATCACGCACGGTGGGCTCAAACGGAGGTGTTTCCCAAAGCTCTAGCGGATCTGGCGGCTGGACATCGTAGTGCCCGTAAACCAACACCGTTGGCGCTCCTTCCACCTTGGGTGATTCGGCATAAATCAACGGATGGCCACAAGTTTCAATTGTCTCTGTCTTCAACCCCATATCGATAAACTTCTGCGCCAACCACTCCGCGGTCTTACGGATGTCAGCATCGTAGGCACTGTCAGTGCCAATGCTGGGCATCCGCAACCACTCGAACAAATCGGACTCAAACCGGTCATGGTTCTCATTTAAGTAGCTATCGAATTCGGACATAACAGACTCTCTGATTCATGTTGGCAACCAATTTTCAGTTGCGGTTTTTAAAAAACGATGCAAACTTGCCTCCTGATTTCTCAGATTCGCTTGGAAGGGCGGCAGATTTGCAAACAGGCTGATTTGGAAACAAACTAAAATTTCAAAACGAAATCGTTGATTGTCGCTCCAATATAGCCCTGACCTGCGATTGCGACCACGGACCCTAGCTTCAACTCGCCCACGGGGCTCCCGATGCGTGAATAAAAAGACAAGAAATGCTGCTGGTTTCTGCAATACACAAAAAAATTTACTTGAATCCCGAGAGAATTTCAGTCAAAGTAGGCGAAATTCGAAGTGGAACGGTGTCCAAGAATTTAGAGAAACGATAATGTCCGACAAGGATTCAGCAACGCTTACCGCCGAGCCGGTGGTAAAACCAAAAAACAAAAAAGATCAGCGACCGAAACGTCAACCAAGGTTTCACGTGATTCTTTGGGACGACGATGATCATTCCTACGAGTACGTCATCTTGATGATGCGGCAAATCTTCGGACACTCGATTGACCGGGGTTTCAAAATTGCCAATGCAGTCGATTCGGACGGTAGAAGTGTTTGCTTGACCACCACGCGGGAACATGCCGAACTCAAAGTCGAGCAAATTCATTCATTTGGAAAAGACTTCCTAATTCCCCGCTGCAAAGGGTCGATGTCAGCGACCATCGAAGCCGAAGCGAGTGATTAACTAACGCCTGCTTAGCCTTTGCGGCCTCCCTCCTTCAAAGTCGGAATTTCGCGTTGCAGAAGTACCGCAATAGTGTCCAATAGGGACTGCAGAACATCTGATCCAACAAGAGACATGGCGTGGGCGCGAAACTAAAAACAGCGACTCTCGGTTGCAAAGTCAATCAATACGAGACCCAACTGGTACGAGAAGGCTTGTTGGGTGCCGGATTTTCGGATGCCGAATCAGACCAACCTGCTGATCTTTGCATCATCAACACGTGCACGATTACTGGAGAAGGCGATTCCAAGAGTCGTCAAATCATCCGCCGGATGAACCGTCACAATCCCGATGCCAGAATCGTGGTCATGGGTTGCTATGCGACACGGGAACCCGAGGAGGTCGCTGCCCTCCCTGGAGTTGCAGAGGTTGTCACCGACAAACGCGAAATCCCTGATTTGCTTGGACGGTTCGGAGTTGTCGATATCCCCAACGGTATTTCGGGACTCAATAACCGTCATCGGGCTTATGTCAAAGTTCAAGACGGCTGCCTACTCCGCTGCAGCTATTGCATCATTCCCACGGTTCGACCAGACATGTTCAGCCGTCCACTTCAGGACGTGCTCGATGAAGTACGGGTGCTGATTGACAATGGCTTTAGCGAAGTCATTTTGACGGGGATTCATCTCGGACACTACGGAGTTGACTTTAATCAGGGAAAACCAAAGAGTGACTGGGTTAGGCTCTCCCATCTCGTTCGCGCCATCTGTGAGCTTTCCCCTTCCGTGCGTGTGCGACTCTCCAGCATTGAAGCGACGGAGGTAACTCGCGAACTGATCGAAGTCATGAAAGATTTTTCGTCGCAGGTCTGCCCTCACCTCCATGTCTGCCTGCAAAGCGGCAGTGATAAAATTCTCCGCGGAATGAAAAGAAGATGGACGCGGCGGCATATCATCGACCGTTGCGAACTGGTCAAAAATGAACTTCACCTGCCGGCATTCACCACCGATGTAATCGTTGGTTTTCCGGGGGAAACCGAAGATGATTTTGCGGACACAATCGATGCCTGTCGACAGATTGGATTTTCAAAAATTCATATGTTTCCTTTCAGTCCGAGAAAGGGAACTCCAGCAGCAGAAATGGAAGAGCAAATCCCCAAAAAAATTAAATCCGAACGTGGCGCCAAGATTGCCGCGTTGGAAAAAGAACTGAAACGAGAATACTTTGAGAGCCTCGTTGGGGAACAACTGCAGCTACTTGTTGAAAACGTAAATGACGACAAAACGGTAACTGGCACCTCCTGCCGGTATGCCACCGTTAACGCCATTGCTCCAGAAGCCAAGGAAAATGAACTCATTACGGTTCAAATTGAAACTGCTGGCGATATGCTCTCGGGTCGAGCAATCTAGAAAAATTCCGATTGGAAATTTTAGGAATCCGTTACCACTCCGTGGCAACCGCACGTGGATTCTCAAGCCCCAACTTTTTCATTTTCTTATACAAAGTGGTTCGGTTGACACCTAGTTGCTCCGCTGTTTCATTGCGGTTCCAGTTATTCTCACGCAACGATTGCAAGATAATTTGCCGTTCCGGACCCTCTAAGGCCGCCTTTAGCGTCTGCCGTTGTGCTAACGGGGAAATCGTAAGCGTCTCGGTCTGGCAAGCACTAATGTGAGACGGCAGGTCTTGAATTCCTAACTGTGGACCACTACCTAACAGTACTGCCCGCTCAACAATGTTCTGAAGTTCTCGGACATTACCTGGCCATTTGTATTGTTGCATTGCTTGCAACGAAGCCTGATCAAATCCTGTAATTTGCTTTCCCTCTTCCTCACAGACCTTTTCAAGAAAGTGTTTCGCCAATGTCGGAATGTCGGAAGGACGCTGGTGAAGTGAAGGCAATTCAATGTTGATTACGTTGACTCGATAGTAAAGATCCTGCCGAAAACGGTCTTCAGCGACTGCTTTCGCTAAGTCTTCATTGGTCGCCAAAATGATACGGGTGTTCACACGAAATGTCTCAGTGCCGCCGACTTGCTCAAATTCCAACTCCTGCAAAACACGCAACAGCTTGACTTGCAATGACGGTGACGCCGTGCCAATTTCATCTAAAAAGATTGTTCCGCCGTCGGCTTGTTTGAATTTTCCAACCTTATTTCCAGTTGCTCCAGTAAACGAACCCGCAACATGCCCGAACAACTCGCTCTCGAGCAAATTATCAGGCAACGCCCCGCAAGCGACCTCAACAAAAGGAGCCTTACGTCGATTAGATCGCTGATGAATCGCTCTTGCAATTAATGATTTTCCGGTACCGCTTTCGCCCGTGATCATCACAGTTGCTTTGGTATCCGCAATGTTATCCACCATATCAAACGTCTTTTGCATTCGGTGATCATTGCCGATGATGCTATGCCGACCAAATCGTTTATCTAGCTGTGTTTTTAACTGCTCATTTTCTTCAATGACTTTTTGCTGCGATAACGCGCGATCAAAACAAATTAAGATTTCGTCGTCGATCAAGGGCTTAGTTACCAGATCGAAGGCTCCCGCACGGATAGCCTCAATGCCTGTGTCGACCGTGGCATACCCAGTCATTAAAACAACGACCACATTTGGATGATGCTTTTTACACTCGGCAAGTAATTCGAATCCATCGTCATGCCCAATCCGGACATCGATTAATGCCAAATCAAATGTTGTTTCATTTAAGCGCTGACGAGCCGATTCCCCATCGGATGCGAGAGAGACCTGAAATCCCTGGTCTGCTAACCATGCGCCCATTGAGTCCAACAAATGCTTATCATCATCCACCAAGAGGATTTTCGAATTCTTCGGGGTTCTCATGTTCATCTTCAACTTCATTTCTTATCCGTCTCGGCTGTTCGATTACCGAAGTAGCAAACGTGCCGCAGGTGATTAAATACAACGCCTATGTTTATTTAGGTCACCGTTGCCGGATTAACGCCTGATTTTGTTAAGAACCCTAATTTTGAGGGATATTTCCGATTGTTAAGATTGTGCGGTACTTCCCGATAAAATTAGCCTCACGAGAGATTTCCTTCCCCATCTAGGTTATAAACAGTGCTGTTTAGTCCGAATCAACGTCTTGTGACCCATTCTTTTGCTCACGGCCGTAAATCCTGACTTCAAACATTCTCATCTAGGTCTAATTGCATCTTATTATCCATGACGCCAAAAATACTGCTCGCGGACGATCATCCCATTGTTGGCCTCAGCCTCTGCACACTTGCCAAAGAAGCGCAGATGGACGTTGTTGAACAGATTCGAAACTCCTCCCAAATTGTGCCTTCGATCGAAATTCATCGCCCGCAAATCTTGATCACTGAAGTTCGGCTCGGTCGGCAGGACGCTCTGAAGTCACTTGAGAAAATAGATCCCGAGTTAAATTTAAAGGTGATCGTTTTCACCTCCCATTCCAACCCAACCAATATCGCTCGCGCAAGCGCACTGGGTTGTTTTGAGTTCATTCAAAAAACATCCCCGATCGAGAATCTGCTTACTGCACTTCGAGGTGCCGCCGCCGGCGAATCTACGCCGCCCACGAGCTTACTGGCCACGACCAAAACGAGAATGAAACGAATCGGCTCAGGCCCTGCAGAGAGTCCGCTTACCAAGCGTGAGTCGCAAGTATTGCAGCATGTTGCCATGGGTCTGAGTAACCGCGAAATCGGGAAATCACTTGGTATTAGTGTTGAGACGGTTAAAGAGCACGTCCAAAATATCTTGCGTAAGCTCGACGTCAATGATCGCACGCAAGCCGCAGTCTGGGCCCTAAAAAACGGGATGATCTAAGGACCGCCTAGCGGTTTACACCCTCGCGGAAAACCTCGTGACGGTTACCGAGCAGGCTGTTTCAACTCTTGGTAAAAGCGTTTCATACGTGCTTCTAACTCCTTGAAGTTACCCCCAAATGCTTTCGCAAAGTCGGCCGACCGTTGCTTCCTCGAATAAGAAGCAAAATCAGTTCGTGCTGCATCATTTTTTAGAAACTGCTTGTATTTGCTCGGCATTGCTTCACTAAAATAAAACGTCATGCCCCAGGAAATCGCGTAAGCAGCCTGAGCATCGGCTCGAAATAAGTCGTCGCTGACCACTAATTCAGACATCTTCCCGTGGACTTTGCCTTCGCGATATAGCTGCTTTAATTGCGACAATCGAGACGCATGTATACGATCCTCCTGACGAGGGAAATTCTGACTATTATTGACGCCACGGGCCTCAAATAGCATCGCAAGCCCTTCGCTCTCCCAACGCACGACGGGGGCAAAACGGCTGTGTAACCCGGTATTGAATGCCGTCTGGTGAGTGGCTTCATGCAAGATCGTTCCGGCATTAAACAACCATGACTTGTCTTTTGAACGCCCCTCGGTTTGATCATAGGTGATAATTCGATTGCTCTTGGGTGAGTAGTAACCAAGAATCGATGGATCGTAATTGTGAAAAGCCTTCAACATTCGGTCGAACTCACCTCGAGTCCTTAACACAATCGCTACCATGGGGAACTCAGGATTCTGCAATCGAAATCCCCGAGTTGAAAAGTAAGCTTGAAATCGAGCGTACAATTGCTGAAAGGGAGTCGCCCAAACCTGTGGACTCCCGGGGGGGTGAACGACGACGAAATCATGAGTCAAAGAAACATCGTACTTATTTCCAAATTCTGACTGCAAACGCCTTCTCATCTCCGCAGCGGAGTAAGGCTTGAAGTCGGCACTCACCGTTGAATAATCACGATCAGTTTTTACTGGCAAAATACTGACCTTACCGTCGCGGCGAAGCAGCATCATTTCACGACCGTCCCATGCCAACGGCCTGCCGAGGTAGGACTTTTGTTGATACGGAACCTCAATGGTTACCGGGGACTGCTTTGATTGCCCGTTTCCAGCTTCGACAACGAACAAAATCATGACACAGGCAAAGCTGACAATGAGTCCCTTTTTAATTAAATTACCCCGCATCGCTGTTCCCTTCCGTTTAAATGTCCATCGAAATCTACGTCACCTCACTCCTTTCGCAAACTGATTCCCGAATGAATAGCATTCAAAGCAAATTTTTCACCCCCGGATCGGACTCAATTGTTAAGATAAGGATTGATATCGGACTTAAGGAATTAATATGCAACGTTCTCCCCTTCAATTTGCCGTCACACTGTTAATCGCCATTAGTTTCACGAGCCCTTTCGCACTGGTCGGCCAGGAAGAATCCCCCCGGGACACACCTCCCAATCAACAAGACAAAGTTCTCGGTGACATGGAACTCATTGATCGTGTGGATGTGCTGAGACAACAACTTGAATCTCCTTCTATTCCCCAGCGAGACAAAGCACAACAAGAATTGATAGCCCTTGGGATTCGCGTCCTTGACCATCTTGATCCTGCGGAACCAACCGTGGCCACTGATGTAATTCAGCGCATCAGCAAGGTCCGAACAGAACTAGAAAAAGCAGTTGCTGCCATTACTACCCAATCTTCCCGAGTTACTCTCAGTGGAAAAATGACCGTTGGCGAAGCACTTGCCGCGTTGAAAAAACAAACTGGAAATGACGTCGCCCTGACAGAAACGACGCCTGATATTTTTAGTAAGCGAGAGATTGAACTTAAAGTTGAAAATGGCACATTCTGGGAAGCCCTCAACAGCATCATCCAAACGGGAGAAATCAAAATTTCCCCGTACGCAGCCAGCGCCGGCCAGCTTCGTCTCGACCCAACGCAGGCCGCAATGCAGCAGGCCGTTAGCCCCGATGAAAACAAGGCAGCGGCTTCGACCGAGCAGCCTCCGAATTGTGTCTCCGGCATTTTTGGAATCTCCGTGACCCAAGTAAATGCATCTCGAAACCTCGTCAATCCAAATCTTAACTATTGCAATATTAGCACGGTTGTTCGCTGGGAACCCAGAATCACTCCCATCTCGTTCCAACTTCCTGCCGCAAGTATCAAAGCCGTAGACAAACAAAACAAACCAATCAAACTTACCAACAGCGAAGCCGTATTTTATGGAACTGTCCAAGCGGAAATTGCTGAAATCGAGTTCTCGATCCCTATCGAACTCACAGACCGTTCGACCGCAAAAATCAAATCACTCACCGGCACTGGCGAGGCAATCATCGCAGGACGCACCGAGACGTTTCGTTTTAAAAAACTAGGCCGTTTAAATGATGGCTATCAACAAACTCGGGCAGGTGCCACGGTGACTTATCAAGGAATTGAAAAGAACGAACAACTGTTCGGCCTTGCAATTAAACTTGGATTCGACGCCGAACAAAATGCACTTGAGTCCTACCACAGCTGGGTCTACGACAACAAAATCTATCTCGAAAACAAAACAGGCGAGCAGATCGCCCCGATTGCTTACGACGGAATCGGTCAAACTGAAAATGAAATCACCGTTCGCTACTATTTCGACACAGACCCCAGCGCCTTGAATCTCGTTTATCAAACGCCTGCTTCGATTGTCAGAGTCCCGGTCAAGTTTGAACTGGCTGATATCCCGTTGCCATAATACGACCTTCAGCACACGTCGCTTTCAATTTGGAGTGCGGATTTGCCCCCTCTTGCCCATCAATTCAGTTTTGTCTTTTCGACAAAAACAAAGCTCCTCGCCTGCTGGCTAACGTTCGGTTTTTTGAGCCTTGCCTCACCGCACGCCTACGGCTACCAACAAATAGACTCCGACGATGCAGCTACGCAGAATATCCTTGCAACTATTTATGGCGTGACCATCACGCGAGACCAGGTTGCACGCGATCTAAAACGCACCCTGGGCGGCCGGCAACTCTCAGCCATCGACAAAAGAAAAGCGATGGAACTGACCACTCAAAAACTGGTCGACCAGCATGTAGCCTTGGACTTTCTTTCCAAAAGGGGATTAGCTGCCAATCCATCTGAAGTCGATTTCCAAATAGAGAATTTAAAATCCGAGCTTCAAACGATTGACTTAAGTTTTGCAGAATTTCTGAAAGAAACCTACCAAACAAGCGGCGAGTTGAGATTTCAAACGAAGTGGCAGCTCAGCTGGGAACGCTATCTTAAGAACAAACTTACGGATGAATTCCTTGAGTCCTATTTCGAGCGCAGCAAGCGACGCTTTAATGGGACGGAAATCAAAGCAGCGCATCTACTGATCAAACTGCCCGCAGACCATTCTCTAGCACAAGAAGAACGCATCAACCAACGGTTGCTTGAAATTCGAAAACAAGTCCTTTCAAAAACTGTTTCCTGGCAAGAGGCCGTGAAAGAACACTCAGAGGCTCCGACTCGACTCTCAGGCGGCTCCCTTGGATGGATCTCACGCGAAGGGCCCATGTCCCCCTCGTTTACAAATGCTGCTTTTCAACTTTCAGAGAATGAGATTAGCTTGCCGGTAAAAACTAAATTTGGCTTCCACCTGATTCGCTGCGAATCTGTCCGTGATTCTGCATTAGGGTGGAAAGATGTAAGGACCGAGCTTGAGAAAAATGCAGCCCGCGATCTTTTGAAAGCGATCGTCAAGCAACACAAACCTCGAAAGGTGGATTAGACGGAGTCGTTTTCACTCCGAACCTTTGCTCCAAATATATAGCTGCTGCATTTTTGCATTGCGAGGACCTTTATTGACTTCCGCAAAACCACGGCCTTTCTCAAAAAAGCCAATCGCAATTTTTTCTACGCCCTTTAGATCGTCACGTTCCATTTCAACCCGATCAATCACTGTTTCTTGAGGCTCCAAATTCGAGAACACAGCTTTATTGGCACTTCCTCGCTTCAAGATCTTATTCTCAACACTCAAAAAATTCAAAAAACGAATCTCTCGTCGTTCTGCATTTAATTTCCACACAGCCTCTATCTGCAATCCATCATTTTCATCGCGAGTCACTCGTACTCCACGAAGAACAGCATCGCCACCAAATTGCACATCTTTAAATTCACTCGATGAGGCTGCAATAATCGCATCAGCTAAAGTCCTACTATTTAAGTTGAAGCGGGTTTGTTGGATGCCTCCCCAGCACGCCAAAAAGAGCAAAGAAACTATCACAATTTTTTTAATTGCAATCTCATTGGCTAAAGCATTGACCAAAGTCTTAATAAACGGCGCGGTAGTTTTTTTATCGAATCGGGCCACAATCGCTTTACGAAAGGGAACTTCAACCAAGTGGTAAAGCATTGATGCCAGGGCAAGTGAGATACCGAAGCAACCAGCAATCTGCAGCGGCGCAACCCAACTCCCCTCAATTCGGGCATGCCGCGCAATGACAAGTAACACGCTCATGTGAACCATATAAAATGAATAACTTATTTCTCCGAGATATACGAACAATCGACTCGATAAAAACCATGCTCCCCAACCCTGACTCCGGGCAAAGACAAAAATCAAAATCACAAATACGGGCGCTGCACCTGAGAACCGATACCAGTAATTGAAACTCGCACTTACCCCGAGCGGCTGCTCGTGACTGTACAAACCCAGCCAGTTCGAAAGGTAAAAAAATATAATGATCAGCAAGACGCTTAACAATTCAACAACCGTATCAAAAGTCCGTGAGCGTTCAGACCTCTGAGACCGTGACAAGAAAAAAATGCCACAGGCTATTCCCGAGGCGAATTCAAAACAGCGAACCGGAGGGAAGTTACGTATCAAAGCATCGAATTGAATCCCCTTGCTTTGCCAGGCCGGCCCATAAACACCAATCAAAAAGACGACAGCCAATGTGAAAAACAAGACTCCGAGATACTTAAAAACAAACCTCTTCGACCGACCAATCAGAAACCATGGGAAGACAACATAAAAGAATGCCTCCACGGACAAACTCCAGGCGGGGCCATTTAAAAAATACCCCCATTTGTGGCTGGGAACCCAAGCCTGAAGAAGAAAAACGTTGGTAACTGACTTCAGCAAGACATCGTCTTGCCTTAAGAATGCGGACCAACCCAAAACCGCGAAAAGGGCAATCAGGAGTGTTACGAGATGCAGTGGCCAAATCCTTGCCACTCTTCGCAGATAAAATTCCTTCAAGGGAAATTTGTTTGAGGTGGAAGCCTCCAGACGGGGCACGTACACGTAGGCGAGGATAAAACCTGAGAGTACGAAAAAAAAGCTCACTCCAGCGGCACCTATGGGTGCTTTGCCAAAATCATATTCTGGCCATTGCCCCGGAATATGCGCGACAAAAACTGCCAGTGCGGCCAAGAACCTTAAACCTGTAAGAGATTTTAGTTGCGTGTTTTGATACTTCAGTGTTTGCATTACTTCATTGTAATGAAACCACCGCTATCAATACAGACAAATGCAACCAATGGCTACCCTTCAGCCTCGGGCTACAGATTACCGCGGCGAGCCTGCTCCAATTCGAGCGATTCGAACAGGGCTTTGAAATTGCCCTTCCCGAATGATTCACTGCCGCGTCGGCAAATGATTTCGAAAAACATCGTAGGACGGTCTTGGAGAGGCTTCGTGAAAATTTGCAACAAGTACCCTTTGTCATCCCGGTCAACCAGAACGCGGAGATCTTTAACCTGCTGAATGTCTTCATCGATCGTACCAACACGATCCCAGACCAATTCGTAGTAAGCTTCCGGGATATCGAGAAAATCAACTCCCCGCGAGCGAAGTTCGCCGACGGTGTTAACTTCGTCCTTGGTTAATAATGCGAGGTGCTGAATGCCGCCAGTGTTGTTATGCCAATCAAGATACTCCTCGATCTGACTCTTGTTCCTGCCATCGGCCGGTTCATTAATCGGAATCTTAATTAGCTCGCGACCAGAATCCATCACCTTCGACATGAGCGCGGTGTATTCCGTCGAAATATCTTCGGCATCGAAATGCTTGAAAAGCTTAAAACCAAGTACATCTTCGTACCATTTGACCCACACATCCATCTCGCCCATCGGCACGTTTCCGACGCAGTGATCCACGTAGAAAAGACCCGTTGGATTCTCGCGATTGTATTTATTAATCGCCAGTTCATCGAGAACGCGAAAACCGGGAAGAAATTGCTCCCCCCTCTGCTTCACATTTTCAATCGCATACTTTCCAGTTCTGGAAATGAATGTGTGCACAAAACGCCCAAACGATTTCACACCGGATTTGACAACAGTTCCCAGCTCGTCCGTAATTTCGATCGGTTCGTAAGCAGATTCAGCACCATTCTTCAGAGCTTGCTCATAAGCTTTGGCTGAATCCTCTACCGTGAACGCAATATCCTTAATCCCATCTCCATAAAGCTGAACCTCTTGTTGCGCAGGGTGATCTGGATGCAAACCAGTCGTCAACAAAAATCGGATATTGCCCTGCGTTAACAAATACGTCGCCGCTTCTCTTACGTTGGTTGTCAGATCACTGATTTGCTCGATTTCAAAACCAAATGCCTGAGCGTAAAAATAAGCCGCCTGCTTGGCATTCCCAACATAGAATTGGACATAATCAACATCTATCAATCTCAGGGGATCGTTCGAATTTTCCGTTTCAGAAAGCGTTTCTGGAGAACTCATAGCGAAGACTCTTGTGGTATGTAGTGGGTGGTCAAAAACTGGAACTCGTGTCACTTGGTGACAAAGCTTCGTTCCGCTGGTGCTACGCAGAGTCTAACAGAAACAAACAATTGTTTAAGTTCAAACCTCAATCACCTCCCGAAACCATCGCTTCCGAGCGTGCTTCGTCCACATATTGGTAGCGAAGGTGTCGTTAGCAATTTTAACCCAGTGCTGGACGACCGTTTTAGATTGCCACGGGTGAGTGCTATCTGTCCTCGACAATCTCAAAGACCAGTGGACGGTGATCCGATACGACCGGTTCCTCGATAACATCGATCTCTGAAACCGACCATCTCGAGCCCTTGTGCAGCAAAGCGTAATCGATTTCTACATCGGGACGATCCGATCGAAAGGTGAAATGATCTGGCCCTTTGTCGGGAATCTCCCAGTCGCTCTGAAACAAATCAATGACCGGACTTTGAGGCTTAGAATTGAAATCACCTACAATTGCAATATCCTGTTGCTCCCCATCAAGAAACTCCAACAACCGCCGCGCCTGAGCCAGACGCTCTTGCTCAGTACGATAAAAATGCACGTCCGCAATCCTCAATTGTCTTTTTGCATCGAGTTTGACATCGACGACCAACGATGTCCGCGGTTCTGAACCCGCTGGCAAACGCAGATTCTTGACTTCTCCCAATGGGTTGCGAGATAAAACC
>Ga0208964_1000651_pt1 | contig 17524 bp, 14 predicted proteins | sample AOAMet1_08_M0_20_2_FD_188227 | JGI IMG/M metagenome (GOLD analysis project Ga0208964, IMG submission 188227) | Ammonia-oxidizing marine microbial communities from Monterey Bay, California, USA - CAN11_08_M0_20 (SPAdes) | ecosystem: Environmental > Aquatic > Marine > Intertidal zone | place... | reverse complement strand
CCTGCATGCACAGACTCAAGAAAATAAGGGACAAATATTGCCGGCAGATTTTCTTCAGAAATTTTTCCGATATAGTTAACTTTCATAAGGATTTTTATATTACTGTATAAATATACAGTATAAATTAAATCACGACAATATTATTTTATTTATCAGGTAATGTGCAAAATTCTAGTTACTGTGTCGAAATAATTTTGTGTAAGATAGTTATATGTTTGATTTTTCTAAAGTACTACCTAGGGTAGCTAATAATGAGCTTGATAGCCCAAAGATTGCTATATGGGCATTCATATTATTTACAGCGCTAATGACCTGGCGCTCGATAATACATATGTTTTTTGAGTCCTATGGTCTTCACGATATTGCAAACTTCATTGTTTTAACTGGTGATCCAGATCCTATGCCAGTTATCTATAGATTCTTTTCATTATGGGGCAATGCTCAACTTATATTCTGTTTCGTTTGTTGGGCAGTAATTTTTAGATATAAATCTTTAATACCTCTCATGAGTGTATTTTGGATTTTAGACTGGGGGCAAAGATTGTTTCTATATCCATTGATTAGAGAAGATATAACTTCTATTGGTGAATACACAACAAATATTACTCCAGGAGTCGATCTTGCCCCGCTTCCATTTGTAATAGCGGTAGCCATATTTTTAATATCAATAGCTAATAAGAGAGAAAAGTAATTATGAGAATTTGGGCTTCTCTCTTTATTGTTTACGGTTTATTTTTTACTTGGTATACAGATTTTGGTGGCAAGTTAAATGATAATGAAATTAAATTTTATTATAGTAAGTTTGAAAGCAACGCCTTGAAGGATGGCCGTGTTCTAGAGCCTCGAATAATGAAATTACTTCAAAAGTTTATGGAAGAAGATTCAGGCAAACAATTCCTTATGGTTAATGTGATTGATATGTCTGAAAATCCTACTTTTCCAGATGGAACCGTCTCAGAGGAATCATCAGATGATCTTATGAATGAATACATGGAGCATATGTATGGTGAGATCCTTAAAAGAGCATCACATCCAGCCTTCATAGGCTCAGCAGTGAATGGCTCTATGGATTTAGTAGGCATAGAGAATGCAGAAGTTTGGGAAACAGCTGCATTATTTAGATATAAAAGCAGGCGAGCTTTTTTAGAAATAGTCACTCATCCAGATATGAATAGCAAACATAAATACAAGATTGCTGCATTAGAAAAAACAATAGCTTTTCCAGTAGAGACTAAGCTCTACTTAGGAGATCCAAGACTATTACTTGGCTTTATTTTTCTAATTCTTGGTTTGTTATTGAGACCTATAACTAGGAAATAGAAAACTTTTCTAAATTGAATTCTTGATTATCAAAAGTTAAGAACCATCCATAATCTCCCCAATCTCCAAGAACTATTCTTTTGGATGAACCAACATCATGAATATTCGGTCTATGCGTGTGACCATGAATAAATAAATCAGGCTTATGTTTGCTAACAAAATTTATAACTTCTTCATTATTTACATCAGTAATTTCATTAGATTTTTCTGCTGTTGCTGCTTTACTATCACTCCTCAAAGAAGCCGCAATTTGAAGACGTTCATCTAAGCTTTTGCTAAGAAAAGCGGTTTGCCAATCTTTGCCACGTACCTGGCTCCTAAATGAAATGTAATCAACATCATCAGTACATAAAAAATCACCATGACTAAGAACTATCTTCTGACCATCAATCATAAAAGAAAAGGGGTCAGGAAGAATTTTTATACCAGTATCTTTGGCAAATAAGTCTCCAATTAAAAAATCTCTATTTCCATGAATAAAAAAGGTTTCTGGTCCATTTGCAGTAAATGCAGACAGAGCTTCTTTGATCTTAGTGTTAAAAGGGGAGTTGTCATCATCACCTATCCAGGTTTCAAACAGATCACCAAGAATATAAAAATGGGTACAAGCCTCTTTAGATTGGTTTAGGAATTTTAAAAAGGCTTGAGTAAGTTCAGGAGTTTTTTCGCTTAAATGTAAATCTGATATAAAGCAATGCTTCATTCAGAGACAGTTACTGATTCAATTGTAATTACTTCTAAAGGAACATCTTGATGTCCGCCTGATGAGCCTGTAGCAACATCAGCAATTTGATCAACAACATCCAATCCTTCTGTTACTTTGCCAAAAACAGCATATCCCCAACCTTGAGAATTTTCACCTGTATGATTCAAAAAGCCGTTGTCCTTATGGTTAATAAAGAACTGACTTGTGGCTGAATGAGGATCCATAGTTCTTGCCATTGCAATTGTGCCACGATCATTGGTTAAGCCATTGTTAGCCTCGTTCTGAATTGGCGCAGTTCCACTGGACTTGTCGCTCATATCAGCATTTAAACCACCACCTTGGACCATAAAACCATTGATCACTCTATGGAATATAGTTCCCTCAAAATATCCAGAATTTGCTATATCAACAAAGTTCTTAACAGTAATTGGAGCTTTTTCTCCGTTTAGTTCTAGTTGAATATCTCCGGCAGATGTTTTGATTGTTACTTGTGTCATGCTTATCTCCTTGATTATTGGCACTTCGACTTCATCGCTTTTTTTTGAACAAGAATTAAGAATAAATGCCAAAGCAAAAGAGCTTAAAGTTAATTTTAATATGTTGTTATTTTTCACAGACTTAGCCTAATTTTAAAAAATATGATTTTATCATTAAAAGTCATATTTGAGCATATAGTCTCTAAATTGATCTCTAATATTCTTATCATCTAAACCAAACTCATTCAAAGAATAATTATGTTTGCGTTTAGATTTACTTTTTCCATCAAGCAAGAACTGCTGAATATTATTTTCGGTTTCAATTGTCATATCTATTTGAAGGCTCGCATATACCTTCTTTATTTCCAGAAGAGGACTTTTAACAAAGTCACCATACCTAACATCTACAATATTATTTGAGTCTACTAAAGATCTGTCACCCAGACCTTTATTTATGTTATGTGACCAAAAGTCTGTAACAGTTTTTCCGATAGATTCAGCATTTATCTTTTTTGTAAACGCGCTTCTTATATTTTTTGTAAGACTACAAAATGATCCCATAGCTTCTGTTGGATCTCGATGGATATTTATAAATTTAGCATTTGGATAAGTTTTTAATATTGATGGAATATGCCCTATATGACTTGGGTCTTTAAGCAACCATCTTTGAGGTCTATTTTTAGATTCTATTACTTGAAAGAATCTTTTGTGCCACATGAAGACTGAATCAAATTCACAGTGTTTTAAATACTCAGTGTACTCAGGGATGTCAGCCATACACATATAAACAAAACTCTTCACATGCATGGTGGCTATCTGTTCACATTCCTCAGGCATATTTGCCTTTATAGTATGCATGGACCTTAATTTTGGAATTATGGTTTTGCCAATAAACAAATCGCGATCCACTTTACGCATCCGTTTGGCAATATCTCTTTTATTATTCGTAATTGGAAGTGGGTTCATAATTTCCCAATAAAGAGGGGATCTATATGATTTATCTTGATATAAAAGATTGAATAAAAATGTAGTCCCAGATCTTGGAAGACCAATAACAAATATCGGATCAGCAGGATCTACAAATTCTTGTTCTTGAGATGCAGAATATAATAAAGCTCTTGTTTTGAGTCTTTTCTTAAGCTGATGTTTGAATGCAAGTTCACCAAATTTGTTAAGTTTATTTTTATTGAGGGAGTTGATTAGAATTTCAAGAGGTTCAATGTAGTCATCTTCTCCAAGCCTTCCCTCAAGGCCATTTAGAATTTTTTTTACACTGAATTGATCAGCCATATTGATTACCGTTTCTTGTTATAAGATACTCCTTTACTTAACTATCATCAATTTTATTTATGAATATTCTATTTATGTGCGTTGCCAATTCAGCAAGAAGCCAAATGGCTGAGGGTATAGCAAAATCAATTCTTGGCAGCAGCCACAATATTCAAAGCGCTGGCTCAGAACCATCCGGAAAAGTTCATTTAAATGCAATTCTTGCATTATCTGAAATCGGTATTGACGCAACTAACCATTACTCAAAAAGCATTGATCAGTTAGACAGCTACTATATTGATAATTTGGATTACGTAATAACATTATGTGCGGAGGAGGTATGCCCAGTCTTAAGCTCAAATGCTTTAAAGCTTCATTGGTTTAATGAAGATCCAGCAGATGAAACATTAGATGAAAAGGGTTTGAAAGATGCTTTTAATACAACAAGAGATAATCTGCAAAAAATGATCGAAGAATTTAAGAGGTTGAATGTACAATAGGGGTTTGAGCAAAAATGGCTCCCGAAGTTGGGATCGAACCAACGACCAATTGATTAACAGTCAACTGCTCTACCGCTGAGCTATTCGGGAACGCGGACGTGCATTATAAATAACATTTGATAGAGAAGTAAATGACTAAATCACTAAAGGTTGTATCTGATTTCGAACCAGCCGGTTCTCAGCCTGCTGCAATTGAAAGTTTGGTAAGTGGATTGGGCGATGGTTTACTTCACCAAACACTCCTTGGAGTCACTGGTTCGGGGAAAACTTATACCATGGCAAAGGTTATTGAGGAGACTCAGAGACCAGCAATAATCATGGCACATAACAAAACTCTAGCTGCGCAATTATATGGAGAATTTAAAGACTTCTTTCCAGAAAACTCTGTTGAGTATTTTGTTTCCTATTACGACTATTATCAGCCAGAAGCTTATGTCCCAACTTCAGATACATATATTGCAAAAGATGCATCGATTAATGAGCATGTAGAGCAAATGAGGCTTTCTGCAACTAAAGCACTTCTAGAGCGAAAAGATACCATTGTTATCGCAACCGTTTCATCTATTTATGGGCTTGGCGCACCTGAATCTTATTTAAAAATGGTTATGCATTTAGACCGAGGTGATACGGTCGATCAAAGAGATATGCTTAGAAAACTATCTTCTCTTCAATACACAAGAAATGACTTAGATTTTAGGAGAGCCACTTTTAGAGTTCGCGGGGATACTATAGATGTATATCCTGCTGACTCGGATAATGAGGCGCTGAGGATTGAGCTATTTGGGGATGAGATTGAAAAACTTTCTTGGTTTGATCCTTTAACTGGAGCGGTTATAAACGAAACACCTAGAGCAACTATATTTCCAAAGACTCATTATGTAACTCCAAAACAAACAGTCCTCGATTGCATTGATGACATTAAAGCAGAGCTTAAAGAAAGACTGGCTTACTTGCGATCAATAAATAAGTTAGTTGAAGCGCAAAGGCTTGAAGAAAGAACTAATTACGATATCGAGATGATGCGCGAGCTTGGTTACTGTCAGGGTGTAGAAAACTATTCAAGATACTTATCAGGAAGAGACCCAGGTCAATCACCACCATGTCTTTTTGACTATATACCAAAAGATGCAATTGTATTTATTGATGAATCACATGTTTCAGTACCTCAAATAGGCGCCATGTACAAAGGGGATAGGTCTAGAAAAGAAACCCTTGTTGAGTATGGCTTTAGATTGCCCTCAGCTATGGATAACAGGCCATTAAAGTTCGATGAGTGGGAGCTTCTTGCCCCTCAGAGGGTATACGTATCCGCGACTCCTAGTAGATATGAAAAAGAGCATCAAGATAACCTGGTTGAATTAATTATTAGGCCAACAGGTCTTACCGATCCTGATGTAGAGATTCGTCCTGCTACAACTCAAATTGATGATGTAATTGGGGAATGTAATGAGAGAGCAGCTCTTAAAGAGAGAGTCCTTATTACAACTCTAACAAAAAGAATGGCTGAGGATTTAACAGATTATTTAAATGAAAATAACATTACAGCCAGATATATGCACTCGGATACTGACACAGTTGAAAGGGTTGAGATTATAAGAGATCTTAGGCTTGGAAAATTTGATGTGCTCGTTGGAATCAATTTATTAAGAGAGGGTCTAGATATTCCTGAAGTGAGTTTGGTTGCAATATTGGATGCAGACAAAGAGGGCTTCTTAAGATCCGAAACAACCATGATTCAAACTATTGGTAGGGCGGCAAGGAATATTAGAGGCAAGGCAATACTTTATGCTGACAAGATCACCGGTTCTATGCAAAGAGCCATTGATGAAACCGATAGAAGGCGCGCCATTCAAGAAAAATATAATAAAGATCATGGAATAAAGCCTGAAAGCATAAAAACTAAAGTAAAAGATATTATGGAAGGCGCTCGAGTTATTAAAGGCAAGTCTAAGCCTAAGAAGCAAGATCTAGAAAGAGAGCTTAAATTTAAACTAAAAGATAATTCAATCGAAGAGCTTAGCCAAACTATAGGAAAGCTGGAAGACCAAATGTATGTTTACGCTAAAGATATGGAATTCGAAAAAGCTGCCTGGTGCAGAGATAAGATGAAATACCTTAAAGGAAAGATGATCGATATGTAGGGTTCTTGCAAGAGTATGCAATCATTAGCTTGTAATAGTCTTCTACACGATGAACATAATCAATAGTTTGATGTCCTCTTTTATAACCATTCACATCTTTTAAATTTACATCTTCTCCAGATAAATTATCTAAAATATTTACAAAATCCTGCCATACCATTTCATTAGGCTCTTTATTAATTCCTCGAGCGATATTAATAATATTAGTTGGACCTAAGTTGTAGCTTGCGAGGGAGATAGCCAGTTGATCGCTAGACGATTTCCCAAAGATATTTTTTTCAATCATAGAGGCTATATATTTTGAACCACCATTAATGCTTTGCTCTGGATCCAATCTATTTTTTACCCCAACAATGGCAGCTGTTTCCAGAGTTACCATCATCATGCCTCTTACGCCCATATTAGATTTAGCTTTGGGATCCCATTGAGATTCTTGAAATGAAATCGCAGCAAGCAATTCCCATTCAAGGTTATTTTCTTCACCTGCTTTTTTAAATAAATCTTCATAAAGTACAAATTTTTCATTTAATAATTTATTAAACTTTGATTTTTCAAAGTTATTCAATGATGAGTTTTGGTAAATACTATTGGCATTATCTTCACATGAAAAAACAGGTTGTTCGGCGTCTTTATTAGAGTCGCAACCAGCTATGGCTATAATCAAAACCATGCCGAAAAAAAAGTTAAAGATATTCCCCTTTTTCATTTATTTTATCTAAAAGACTTTATAATTGATGCATACAATATTTCAGACTTTAAGCGGTGTCAAAGACTATTACCTTAATTTTAGAAGGGAAAGAAAGTTTCACTACCTCTAAATTAGAGCAAATCCAGCACGGCTTTAATAAAAATAACAACAAAAAATCATTATTAACCTGCAAGGATATCTTTTTAATTTCATTAAAAAATGAAACAGGAGATACAGATAATCTTAAAAATATTCTAGAAGCCAAAGACGCTTCTGGAAGTTTTGATCTAATAGTTGGCCCCAGAGTTGGCACCATATCCCCTTGGTCTTCTAAGACCAAAGATATTATTAATAACGTTGGAATTGATAATGTTGATGCAATTGAAAGATTCTATGGTTTTGAAGTAACTGAGGTAGATAATATCTCTGAAAATGATCTGTCATCTTTCTTCGACCGTATGACCCAATCGATATATTTTTCACTAGATGAATGCAAAGGATTTTTATCAAATCAGAAAAAAAGATCAATAAGATATATTGATATTCTAGCTAATGGCATCGAAGAACTTGAGACTGCAAATACCGCTTTTGGTTTTGCAATGAGCACAGATGAGATTAAGTATCTTTTTGAGTTCTACTCAAATATAAATAGGAATCCAACGGATGCAGAATTGATGATGTTTGCTCAAGCAAACTCAGAACACTGCAGGCATAAAATATTTAATGCAAATTGGACTATTGACGGCATCCAGCAAGACAAAACTTTATTTGATCTCATTAAGGTTACAAGCAAGGAATCTCCAGAAGGGATTATTTCAGCTTATAAAGATAATGCAGCAATTACAGAAGGAGAGAGTGTTGAGAGACTCAACTTAGATACCTCTAATAAATATTCATTCACCGAAGATAAATTAAATTCCACTATTAAAGTTGAGACTCACAATCACCCAACTGCCATATCTCCTTTTCCAGGAGCTGCAACAGGTTCGGGAGGAGAGATAAGAGATGAGGGGGCCACTGGAAGAGGGGCAAAACCAAAGATAGGATTAGTTGGCTTCAATGTTTCAAATCTTAGAATACCTAACCTCGATAGAGACTGGGAGCAATCCGAATCTAAACCTGAGAGGATCGCATCACCTCTTAGCATCATGATTGAGGGACCCCTTGGAGCTGCAGCTTTTAATAATGAATTTGGCAGACCTTCAACACTGGGATACTTCAGGTCTTTTGAAACACCCTTTGATCATAGCGGTAATGCTTTTGGCTATCACAAACCTATTATGCTTGCAGGAGGTATAGGAGAGGTAAGGGATAAAAATAATTTTAAACTTCAAATTGCAGAGGACTACATTGTTGTTGTGCTTGGAGGTCCAGCAATGCTCATTGGTTTAGGAGGAGGTGCTGCATCTTCAGTATCTTCTGGAGAAAGTGATGAGGATTTAGATTTTGCATCTGTTCAAAGAGAGAACCCTGAGATGGAGAGAAGGTGCCAGGAAGTTATTAATATTTGTTCATCAATGGATGAAAGTTATATCGAATTCATTCATGACGTTGGCGCCGGGGGTTTATCCAATGCTATACCTGAGCTAGCAAAGGATTCAGATCTAGGGGTGTATATTGAATTAGATAAAATTCCTGTTTCAGACCCATCAATGTCACCAATGGAGATTTGGTCAAATGAATCTCAAGAAAGATATGTGCTTGCTATTCATAAAAAGAATAAAGATGCTTTTGAAAAAATATGTATTAGAGAACGCTGTGAGTTCGCTTTTGTTGGAATTACAACACTTGAAAAATCAGTTAAATTATTTGATAAATCAACCAATACTTTCCCTGTTGATGTTCCCTTAGATATGCTTTTTGGCGACCTTCCTATTACTGATATTGAAGTAAATACAAGTGATGAGGCTATTGCCAATGATGGCGATGCAAGCGCACATGATTTTAAATCTTCATTTTATAAAGTGCTCTCTCATCCTACAGTTGCATCAAAATCGTTTTTAATAACTATTGGAGATAGAACAGTAGGCGGCATGGTTGCACGAGATCAATTTGTGGGACCATACCAAGTGCCTGTTTCAAATTATTCAATGAGCTTACGATCTTTTACATCAAATAAAGGTGAGGTCGTTACCATAGGTGAAAAACCTACTATTGCTGTAAATAACCCAGCTGCTTCGATGAGAATGTCTGTTGCTGAAGCACTAACCAATATGGTTGGAGTGCCAATAAAGGGCTTAGATCATATACAAGTTTCAGCTAATTGGATGGCGCCAACAAAAGAAGAAAGTGAGAACTTAGACTTGAGAAAGGGCGTAGAAGCTCTTTCAAAAATCTGTGTTGATTTGGATATATCAGTTCCTGTAGGCAAAGATTCGCTATCGATGAAAACTAAATGGTCAGAAGATGGCAATGAGAAGGTCGTAACAAGTCCTTTATCAGGAGTTATTACTGCTATGGCACCAGTTGAAGACGTTTCCTTTGGCATCACCCCAGAATTAATAACCGAGTGTGGGAGCAATCTTTTGTTCGTGAAAATGAATAATAAAAATCGTTTAGCAGGCTCTATTTTTTCAGAAGTAAGCCAGGAATATTTTACTGATACACCTGATGTTGATAATGTCACCGAGCTTAAAGACTTATTTAATACTATTCAGTCTTTGGTTAAAGATCAAAGGGTTTTAGCTCTTCATGATATATCTGATGGAGGGCTGGCATCAGCTTTAGCTGAAATGTGCTTTACAAAAAAAGTTGGAATGGATATCTCACTTCCTGATATCAATTTAAATGATATTAATGCAAACCTATTTTCTGAAGAAGTTGGTTTAGTGCTTCAAGTTGAAGAAGAGGAATCATCCAAAATTGAGAGTTTATTAAAATCTAAATTCACAGTTGCCAACCTAGGCGCAATTAATAACTCAAAAACCTTAAATATCTCATGCCAGTCCGGTTCAGTATTTTCAGAGCCTGTTGAAAAACTAGAGTCCAAATGGCGCGAAGTTTCTCATGCGATTCAAAGCATGAGAGATAATTCAATTACAGCAGATGAAGAGCAAAATCTTCTTTTTAATAAAAACCATAAAGGTCTCTTCTCAGATACATCATTTACAGAAATACAAATAAACACTTTATTAACTAAGCCCAAGGTCGCTGTATTAAGAGAGCAGGGCGTTAATGGTCAAATGGAAATGGCAGCTGCTTATACTTTGGCTGGCTTTGAGGCTGTAGATGTTCATATGCAAGATTTGCTCGATGGCAATATTGACCTTTCTTTGTTTAACGGGCTTGCAGCATGCGGAGGTTTCTCCTATGGCGATGTTCTTGGAGCTGGCGGAGGTTGGTCTAAAACAATTCTGAACAATCTTTTAGTTAAAGATCAGTTTGAAAGGTTCTTCTTAGATCAAAGTACCTTTACTCTTGGGGTTTGTAATGGCTGTCAGATGGTATCTAACTTAAAAGAGATAATACCAGGGGCAGACTCCTGGCCTGCATTTACAAAAAATGTATCAGATCAGTTTGAGGCAAGGCTAGCTCAAGTTAAGGTTGAAGAATCTAACTCAATTCTTTTATCAGGAATGGAAGGCTGGTCATTGCCGATAGCGTCAGCTCATGGAGAGGGGAATGCGCTATTTAGCGCTAACAGCCATATCAATCACTTAGAAAATTCAAATCAAATCGCTCTAAGGTTTGTTGACTCTGATGGCAATCCTACAGAAAGCTATCCTTTAAATCCTAACGGTTCTAAATTTGGAATAACTGGAGTTACTTCTTCAGATGGAAGGGTGACCATAATGATGCCACATCCTGAAAGAGTTTTTAGATCCCAGCAAATGAGCTGGCGTTCAAAGGATTGGAAAGAGTTCTCACCCTGGATGCAAATTTTTTATAACGCTTTAGATTTTTCTAAGAACTCTTAATTACCAAAGAGTTATATTTTCTTCTCTAAAGATATATTCGCCCTTTTGCTTATCTGAAAAATAATGCCTTAATGTCTTCTCAACAGTAGGAAATGCAAGCTCGTCCCATAAAATTTCATCTTCACCATGAAGTTCAACCAGCTGGCTCTCAGAGGTTGGACCAAAGTTTTCATCTAGCAAATCTGCAAGGAAAAACATGTGGACTTGATTAATGTGGGGTAGGCTAAATAGGGTATAGGGTTGTATTACTTTTGCATGTGAGCCCGTCTCTTCGAAGGTTTCTCTTAATGCACCTTGTTGAAGTGTCTCAGCATTTTCCATGAACCCAGCAGGCAATGTCCACATACCCTTTCTAGGGTGTATATTTCTTTTGGCCATTAGAATTTTCTCATCTCTAACGCAAAGAGCCCCTACAACCATATTGGGATTGGTATAAAAAATGTTTTCACATTCAGAGCAAATATATCTTTTAACATGATCACCTTCTGGAGTGACAAATTTGATTTTTGAGCTTCCGCAGTCTGAACAATACTTCAATTTTTTTCCCTTCAATAACAATTTTTTAGCTTAAGACGTTAAACTTAGCAATGTGGAAGATAGCATAAAGCAAAAGCTCTTAAAATTAAATCATATGCCGGTAACTGAGTATAAAAAGGCTGGTGTTTTTATTGGTATTTTGTACTTTAATGAATATATAAAAAATCCACATATCATTTTTACCCAAAGATCTACAAAACTATCTTCGCATTCAGGGGAGGTTAGTTACCCAGGTGGAAAATGGGAGGATGGAGATATAGATCTTTTGGATACAGCGCTGAGAGAATCTAATGAAGAGATTAACTTGAATAGGTCGGATGTGGTTTCTTTAGGAAACTTACCTTACTTAATTTCAAGACATAAAATAGAAGTTCATCCCTATGTTGGCTTGATTACAAATGAACAAGACTTAAAAGGAAACTTTGAAATTGAGGAAATCTTTACAGTACCTGTAAGTTTTCTTAAAGATGAAAAGAATGCAAAAATGCATGACAAAATCAAAGGAGATATAGATCTAAAAATTCCAAGCTGGGATTATAATAATCAGAGAATATGGGGCTTAACTGCTATGATTACTGCAGATTTAATAAATATTTGTTTTGATGGGAAGATTGAAACAAATTTAACGCAAATAAGAGAACAATATGATAGCTACCCTAGGGGATAAAAAACTAGTTACCTTATCTGATGATTTTTGGATTGCACCTGATGCTAATGTAATTGGGGATGTTCAAATGTCTAAAGATTCGAGTATATGGTTTAACGCTACTTTGAGAGGAGATAATGAACCAATTATTATTGGAGAGGGTTCTAATATTCAAGATGGTTCTGTGATTCATACTGACCCCGGTCATGCATGTAATATTGGTAAGTTTGTAACTGTTGGTCATATGGTAATGCTTCACGGCTGTGATATTGGCGATGGGAGTTTGATTGGTATAGGTTCAGTTGTATTAAATGGTGCAAAAATTGGTAAGAATTGTATTATTGGTTCTAAGGCGTTAATTACCGAAGGGATGGAGATACCTGATGGATCTATGGTTATGGGTATGCCAGGAAAAATAAAAAGAACGCTGAGTGATGAAGAGCAAAAAATGATACCTTTGAGTGCGCATCACTATATAGAAAACTATAAGAAATATAAAAAATTATTAGAAGTTAAAAATGAAAACAAGTGATATAAGAAAAGCATTTCTAAACTTTTATGAATCTAAAAATCATACAAAGATAGATTCTAGTTCTTTAATACCAGTAAATGACGATACCCTTCTATTTACCAACGCTGGAATGGTGCAATTCAAGGATTTATTTTTAGGTACTGAAAAAAAAGACTATGTAAGAGCTACATCATCCCAAAGATGTATAAGGGCTGGGGGAAAGCATAATGACTTAGAGAATGTTGGCTACACCCTTAGACATCATACTTTTTTTGAAATGCTTGGTAACTTTAGTTTTGGTGATTACTTCAAAGAAGAGGCGATTGAATTTGCCTGGGAATTTTTAACAAAAGAGCTCAAACTTCCTGAAGAAAAATTATGGATTTCTGTTTTTAGGGAAGATGATGATGCAGAAAAGATTTGGAAAGACAAGATCGGAGTTAATCCAAATAGAATAGTTAGGCTTGATGAGGAGGATAATTTTTGGTCTATGGGCGAAACAGGCCCGTGCGGTCCTTGCTCAGAAATTTATTATGACCATGGTGATCACATAGAAGGAACTCCTCCAGGATCGGATGGCGATGAGGGCGATAGGTTTGTTGAGATATGGAATCTTGTATTTATGCAGTTTAATAGAGATGATTCTGGCCAGATGACTCCCTTGCCAAAACCTTCTGTCGATACCGGAATGGGGTTAGAAAGAATCGCAGCAGTTATGCAGGGCGTAAATTCAAACTACGAGACTGATTTATTTAAAACTCTTATTACAGCATCGCAAAAAATTCTTAAAGACGAAGGCAATAACTCTCATAAGGTTGTGGCTGATCACATCAGATCGACAAGCTTTTTGATAGCCGATGGTATTACTCCTGAAAATGAAGGCAGGGGCTATGTGCTCAGAAGAATACTTCGAAGAGCTATAAGGCATGGCTATAAGATGGGAGCAACAAAACCTTTCTTATTTAATTTAGTTGATGATCTATCTGAGTTAATGAAGGATGCTTATCCAGTTCTTGTTGAAAAACAGCAATTTATTAAAGACACCATTCAAACTGAGGAGGAAAAATTTTTTGAGACCCTCGAGAAAGGAATCAAGATTCTAGACCAAGCCATTGATGAGCTAGATGGCGATACCATTCCTGGTGATGTTGTATTTAAGCTTCATGATACATTCGGATTTCCATTTGATTTAACTGCAGACATTGCAAGAGAAAAAAATCTCAATATAGACTCAGAAGGCTTTGCCAAATGTATGAAGCAACAAAAAGAATCTTCTAAAGCAGGGAGTAATTTTACTTCTAATCTTCCAACTCCTTCGGATGTAGAAGCTACATCTTTTAGTGGTTACGATGGTCTGGTTTCAGAATCTAATGTCATCTCTTTATGGATCGAACAAGACAGTGTTAATCAAGCAGAGGAATCACAAGAGGTATATTTTGCCTTAGATAGCACACCTTTTTATGCTGAGTCTGGTGGACAGGTGGGGGATAGTGGAGAATTTAAATCAAACAATTGTTCGGGAGATATTCTAGATTGCAAGAAGCAAGGTAAAGTTTTTCTTCACAAAGCGGTTATAAAAGATGGATCTCTTAAGGTTGGCGATAAGATTAATGTTTCTGTGTCTTCAAACAAAAGATATGCTACTGCTATTCATCACTCAGCAACGCATTTACTTCACTCTGCCTTAAAGGAAGTTCTAGGTGATCATGTTCAACAAAAAGGATCTCAAGTCGATAGTGAAAAATTAAGGTTTGATTTCGCTCACTCCAAACCAGTTTCATCCGAGGAACTGTCAAAAATAGAAGCTCTTGTGAATGATCAAGTACTTCATAATTCTAAGGTAGACACTAATGAAATGGACCTTCAAGAGGCTATAGATTCAGGTGCCGAGGCTTTATTCGGAGAAAAATACGATTCAAAGGTAAGAGTTCTTGCTATGGGTAAAGATAATTTTTCTGTTGAGCTTTGTGGCGGAACTCATGTTAATAGAACAGGCGATATAGGCTCCTTAGTTATAACCAGTCAATCAAGTGTTGCCTCCGGCATTCGAAGAATTGAAGCTATTGCAGGGCACCAAGCTGCTAAGCATTTAAATAACATTAGATCAGTTAATCAGAATTTACAAAAGTCACTGAATACGACTTCTGACAAATTAGTTGAAAAAATTGATGCGCTTATCCAAGAGAATAAGAAACTCAAAAAATCTGGTCCCGTTAGCAGCTCAAGTGAAACTGTTTTTTCTAAGGAATCATCAATTAATGACTGGAAACTTATCGTTAAGCAAGTTGCCTTAGATGATAATAAGCAACTCAGAGGATTAGTCGATCAAGCCAAAAAAGGAATTGATAAGGGCGTTGTAATATTGCTCTCAGAGTCAGACAAAAAAGTAGCTGTTGTGGCAGGCGTTACAGATAACTTGGTTGATGAGATTTCAGCCAAAGATATTGTTGGCGAGCTATGCTCACAGCTAAATGGTAGGGGTGGAGGTAGGCCTGATTTTGCCCAAGGCGCAGGTGTTTCAGAAAAAGTAAACGAATTCGTGACATCTATACCAAATACAGTAAAATCCATTCTCGAAAAATAAAGGAATTATCTTGGATATTGTTGTTCAAAAATTTGGCGGTACTTCTGTAGGCTCAGTTGAGAGAATAGCTGCTGTTGCAAAACTAATTAAAAAATCCTCTAAAGAAGATAAGCTTGTGGTGGTTGTTTCAGCTATGAGTGGTGAAACCAATAAGTTAATTAGTCTTGCTAAAAACTTTTCAGAAAATCCAAATCGAAGAGAGTTCGATGCCTTAGTTTCAACTGGTGAAAAAGTTAGCTCATCATTACTAGCTATTGCACTCGATTCAATTGGTGTGAAAGCAAAGTCCTTATCAGCATCCCAAATTTCTATGAAGACAACTAATAGCCACTCAAAGGCTAGGATTTTGGATATAGATAGTTCTAAAATTATCCAAACCATAGAAGAGGGCTATGTACCTATAATTACAGGCTTCCAAGGGGTTACAGAGCATGGTGATGTCACGACTCTTGGTCGAGGCGGATCTGATACCACGGCTGTTGCTGTTGCTGCTAACTTAAAAGCAAAAAGATGTGATATTTATACCGATGTAGACGGAATATATACCACTGATCCAAGGGTTGTGCCTGAGGCTAAAAAGTTAGACTCTATTACTATGGAAGAGATGTTAGAGATGGCCGGCAAGGGTGCAAAAGTCATACAAATTAGAGCAGTAGAATTCGCAAATAAATTTAAAGTTCCGGTTAGGGTTTTGTCTAGCTTTGAACCTGGTTCGGGTACACTTATATCACTTGAGGAAAATAATATGGAAAACGCTTTAGTATCTGGAATTGCCTTCCAGAAAGATCAGGTAAAAATTACTCTCCACGGTGTTGTAGATACACCAGGTATTGCTTACGGTATTTTAGGTCCTTTAAGTGATGAGAATATTGAAGTAGATGTTATTGTGCAAAACGTCAGCGTGAACGGCAAAACAGATTTTACTTTTACCGTTTCAAAAGAGGATGAACTTTCAGCTACTAATATTGTTAAAGCCAATAAAAATGCACTGCAGTATGAAGATGTGCTTGTAGATCCAAGTATTTCAAAAGTTTCTCTGGTAGGAGTTGGAATGAGAACGCATGCGGGTATTGCTAGTGAGGCTTTTAAATCTCTTGCTGAAAATGATATAAATATACAAATGATAAGCACATCTGAAATTAAAATTACCATAGTGATTAATGAAGTTAATACAGATAAGGCGGTTAAGTGCTTACATAAAACCTTTAATTTAGATAAATAAATATGTATGACTTAATTCTTAAAAATTGCCAAATAGTCAATGAGGAAACTATTTATCACTCTGACATTGCAATTAAGAATGAAAGAATTGCATTAATAAATAACAACATTGATGCTGAGGCTAAAAAAATTATAGATGTTGAAGGCAAGCATGTTATTCCAGGCATGATTGATGACCAAGTTCATTTTCGTGAGCCGGGGCTTACACATAAAGGAAGCATTGCGACTGAATCAAGAGCAGCTTTAGCAGGAGGCATTACTAGTTTTTTTGAAATGCCAAATGTTAATCCTACAACAACAACCAATGAAAATCTGAGAAACAAGTTTGATCTTGCTAGTCAGAAATCCGTTGGTAATTACTCTTTCTACCTTGGTGGCAGCAATACAAATATTGAAGAAATTAAAAGAGTTGATACCAATCTTGCAGCAGGCCTAAAAGTTTTTATGGGAGCATCAACCGGTGACATGCTTGTAGATGATCCAGATACACTAGAAGATATTTTTAAGTACTGTCCAATTAACATTGTTACTCATTGTGAAGACACCCCAACCATATTAAAGAATGAGAAAATCTTCGCAGAAAAATATGGTGATGATCTAAGTGCTATTCATCATCCATATATCAGAGATGACATCAGCTGTTACCTATCAAGCTCCATGGCCATTGATCTTGCAAAAAGAAATGGTTCAAATTTGCATGTACTTCATTTGACTACCAAAAAAGAAATGGATCAGTTTGTCTCTGGTGAAATTGATACAAAAAAAATTACTGCAGAAGTTTGTGTTCACCACCTGAGATTTAATGAAAATGACTATGTGGATTTAGGCAATCAAATTAAGTGCAATCCCTCTATTAAAAGAGAGGAGGACAGGGCTGCTGTTATGGCTGCTCTTTTGAATGATCAAATTGATATTATTGCAACCGATCATGCCCCTCATACCTGGGAGGAGAAATCTAGATCTTATGCAAAAGCTCCAGCTGGCCTTCCGCTGGTTCAGCATGCAATG
>Ga0208964_1000632_pt1 | contig 17904 bp, 16 predicted proteins | sample AOAMet1_08_M0_20_2_FD_188227 | JGI IMG/M metagenome (GOLD analysis project Ga0208964, IMG submission 188227) | Ammonia-oxidizing marine microbial communities from Monterey Bay, California, USA - CAN11_08_M0_20 (SPAdes) | ecosystem: Environmental > Aquatic > Marine > Intertidal zone | place... | reverse complement strand
CCTGGCGATCGGTCCAAAGTCGAAACGGGCAATGCCGAGGTCCTGACGGGCACCGATGGCGAGGTTCTCGTAGTCGACGAAGACCGCTATGCGTTCCTCGTTCTCGTCTGGTCTCATGCCGACAGCATCACAGGTCGAGGCGCCTGATCCTCGCTAGTCGGTCAGATCGCTGCGAGACGGTCCATGAGTATCCGACCTTCAGCCTCGTCCATCTCGACGAACGGCGGTCGAACGGTGGCCCACGTCGGATCGTCGTGGGCCAGCGCCAACAGGCGCTTCATGGTCGGGATGGCCGGCTGACCCTGGAGGGCCAGGCGGTAGGCGCGGGCCCGTTCCATGGCGTCGGCGGCCGCCTTCCGGCCCCCTGCCCCGTACCGCCGGACGACCTCGACCACTGGGCCGGGGTTCACGTTGGCCGTGGCAGTGATGCAACCCGGGCTCCCCCGGTCCAACGCATCCAGTAGGGGCAGCTCGGCGCCCGGCCAGACGATCAGGCCGTCGATGTCGAGGAAGGCCTCGGTGGTCGCCCAGTCACCCGACGAGTCCTTCAGGCCGACCACCTGTTCGGGAAACTCGGTTCGGAGTCGGGCCGCCACGGCCGCCGGGATGCCCACGCCGGCCACCTGGGGGATGTGGTACAGCACGACCCGCAGGCGGTGGTCGTCGACCCGCTCGATCAGCCCGGCGAAATGCCTGTACAGGCCCTCATCGGACGGATCCTTGAAGTAGAAGGGCGGCAGCACCATGCATGCCCGGCATCCGAGGTCGACGGCGTGCCTGGTCAGGTGAATGGTGCCCGGGAGATCGGGTAGGCCGGTGCCCACCACCAGCACCCCGGGGTCGATCCCGCCGTCCACCAGCATCTCGAGAGCGGCCTCACGCTCCCGAGTGGCCACCGACAGGGCCTCACCGGTGGTGCCGAAGACGGCCAGGCCCACGCACCCGGCGTCGAGGGTGCTCTGCGCATGGGCAAGCATCCGGCGGTGCGACACCGAAAGATCAGCATCGAACGGGGTCAGGATGGGCGCCACCACACCATCGGGCAGCAGTGCCTCTCGTGTATCCCCCATCGTCTCCCCGTTTCATTGGTTGGCGGGCCGGTCAGCTGGCCTGCCGTTTAGCTGGCGAACGCAGATCGTGGCACAGGTGCCGCGTATCCTGCGCTGATGGACCTCTCGCCCACCTCCCCAGACCTGTCGATGGCCAGCAGCGTCCGTGCCGACCTGCGAAGCGACACCGTCACCCAGGCATCGGCCGCCATGCGTGACGCCATGGCGAATGCCGAGGTGGGCGACGACGTCTACGACGAGGACCCCACGGTCAACGCCCTCCAGGACCGGCTGGCCGCCATGGCCGGCAAGGAAGCCGGTCTCTTCTTCTCGTCGGGTACCCAGTCCAACCTGGCTGCCGTGCTCAGCCACTGTGGGCGGGGCGACGAGTACCTGATCGGGCGCACCTCGCACGTGCTCATCAACGAAGCCGGCGGCACGGCAATGCTGGGCAGTGCTGTCCCGTGGCCCATCGAGGTCGACGAGACCGGCCACTTCTTACCCGAGGACGTGCGGGCCGCCGTGAAGGAACCCGACCAGCACCACCCGGTCACCACCCTGTTGAGCCTCGAGAACACGGTGAACGGCCACGTACAGACGGTCGAGCACGTGGCATCGCTGGCTTCGACGGCCCGCGAATGCGGGCTGGCCGTCCACCTCGACGGGGCCCGCCTGTTCAACGCCGCAGTCGCCCAAGGTGTCGGCATCGATGCCTACGCCACCCACACCGACACCGTGTCGCTGTGCCTCTCCAAGGGATTGGGCGCTCCGGTCGGCACCGTCCTGGTCGGCGACCAGGCATCGATCGCCCGGGCCCACAGGCTTCGAAAGGTTCTGGGCGGCGGGATGCGCCAGGTCGGCCACCTGGCGGCCGCAGCGCTCTTCGCCGTTGACCACCACGTCGACCGATTGGCCGACGACCACGTCCGGGCCGGTCGTATCGGTGCCGGGCTGGCACCCCTCGCAGACCACGGCCTAGACGTAGTGCACACCACCAACATGCTGTGGATCACCCCGCCGGCCGCAGTACACGGCGCGCTGGTCGACCACCTCAAAGCCGACGGAATCCTGGCTACCTACTGGGCACCCACCATGCGGTTCGTGACCCACCTTGACGTCGACGACGAACAGGCCGACCACGTCATCGACTCGTTTGCCCGCTTCTTCGCACAGGCCGCCTGACACAGGCCTGAGGCGACCCCGAAACGAGGTCACGGGTAGTCTCCGCGCATTGGCGGTTCCATCCCGATCGATCGCCGGAGGGTGCAAGACATGGCTCAATCACACGAGGGACGAGTCGTCGTCGTCACCGGTGCCGGGAAGGGCATCGGCCAGGCCATTGCCGACCGGTTCGCCGGAGCGGGCGCCCACGTGGTGGTCAACGACATTGACGCCGAACGGGTCGCCACCGTCGTCGACGGAATCACCGCCGCTGGTGGCTCAGCCATCGGGACACCGGCCGACGTATCGGACTCGACCCAGGTGGCAGCCATGTTCGACTCGGCTGTCGAGGCCTACGGCACCGTCGACGTGCTGGTCAACAACGCCGGCATCATCAGCCCGATGCTCCACTTCTTCGAGGCCGACGAGGCATGGTGGCGACGCATCATCGACGTCAACCTGACCGGCCACTTCCTGTGCTCGCACCGGGCGGCCCGCATCATGGCGGCGTCCGGCCACGGCGTCATCATCAACATGTCGTCGGGCGGAGCCACCCGGGCCCACCGGGCGTTCACCGCCTACGACGCCTCCAAGGGGGGCATCGAGGCCCTCACCCGGGCCATGGCACTCGACCTCGGGCCCTACGGCATCCGGGTGTGCGCCCTCATGCCCGGCTCGATCGACACCGAGGGCATGGACCAAGCGGCCCGAAACCTGAGGGGCGAGAACATTCCCCTGGGACGGCCCGGCGACCCGGACGACATGGCCGGACCGGCCCTGTTCCTGGCATCCGACGATGCCTGCTACATCACCGGCGACGTCATCAAGGTGGACGGCGGGATGCTCTCCCAGCAGCGCTCAGCCACCGTCGACATCATGCCGCCCACCGATTTCCCGTCGCTCGAACAGGTCCTCGGCGGAGACTGAGCGACCCAGATGAGGCAGCACTGATGGGAAGCATGCGGATCGGCGCCGACGTCGGGGGAACGTTTACCGACGTCGTACTTGAACTGGACCGGGAGGAGGAACAGGGCGGCGGGTCCGAGGGACGGATGTTCTCCACCAAGGTCCTCACCACCTATGACGCCCCGGAGCGGGGCATCCTCGACGGCGTGGCCACTGTGGTGGCCGAAGCGGGCGCCGACCTCGCCGACCTGGACACCTTCATCCACGGGACGACACTTGCCACCAACGCCCTGATCGGCCGCACCGGGGCCCGCACGGCGCTGGTCACCACCGACGGCTTCCGCGACACCATCGAAATGCGCACCGAGAGTCGATTCGAGCAGTACGACCTGAACCTCGTGCTACCCGCCGCACTCATCGAGCGCCGGGACCGCCATGTCCTACGGGAGCGCATCGCAGCAGACGGGACGGTGCTCCGCCCATTCGACGAGGACGAGGCGCGGGCGCTGATCGAAGTGCTGGCCGACCGTCCCGACGACGAGGCCTACGAGGCCATCGCCGTCGGCTTCATCCACGCCTACGTGGACGGCAGCCATGAGCGCCGCTTCCGCGACCTTCTGGCGGAACGCCTCCCAGACGTGCCGGTGTCGATCTCGTCGGAGGTTGCCCCCCAGATGCGGGAGTTCGAGCGGTTCAACACGGTGTGCGCCAACGCCTACGTGCAGCCACTCATCGCCACCTACCTGCGAAACCTCGAAGCCCAACTGCTCGAGACAGGCGCCACGTGCCCCGTGTACCTCATCCACTCGGGCGGCGGACTCATCAACGTGGACGGGGCAGCCCGATTCCCTGTCCGGCTCGTGGAATCCGGCCCGGCCGGTGGAGCGATCTTCGCAGCGGACATCGCAGCCCGACACGGCCTCGATCGGGTGCTGTCGTACGACATGGGTGGGACCACAGCAAAGATCTGCCTGATCGAAAACCAGATGCCTCGCACAGCCAAGACGTTCGAGGTGGCCCGTACCCACCGCTTCACCAAGGGCAGTGGCATGCCCATCTCCATCCCCGTCATCGAGATGATCGAGATCGGGGCCGGCGGCGGGTCGATCGCCACGGTCGACGCACTGGGCCAGATCCGGGTGGGGCCACTCAGCGCGGGATCGGAGCCCGGGCCGGCGGCCTACGGGCTGGGCGGCGTGGAACCTACGGTCAGCGATGCCAACCTGGTGCTAGGTCGCCTGTCGGCCGACACGTTCGGGGCTCCCGGCATCGACCTGGACGACGAGGCAGCCTGTGACGCGCTGAATCGCACGGTCGGCTCCGCACTGGCCATGGACGCCGAAACGGCGGCCGCCGGCGTGGCCGAGGTCGTCGACGAGAACATGGCCAACGCAGCCCGCGTGCACGCCGTCGAAAACGGCAAGGACGTTGCCGCCTTCACCGTGATCGCCTTCGGCGGCGGGGCTCCCCTGCACGCCGGACGGCTCTGCGAAAAGCTCGACGTGGACGAACTACTGGTGCCGCCGGGCGCCAGCGTGGGGTCGGCCATCGGCTTCCTACGAGCCCCGTTCGCCTACGAGGCCCTACGCAGCCATCACGCCGCCATCGATCAGTTCGATCCGGCAGCTGTCAACGCCATGTTGGTGGACCTGGCCGACGAGGCCACCGCCTTCGTGTCCGAGGCGCTGGCCTCGACCGGCGCCGCGGTCGCCGACGTGACGCTTGAAACCGAGCGGTGGGCCTACATGCGCTACGCAGGGCAGGGATGGGAGATCCCCGTGCCCGTCGACGCCGCCCCATTCGACGCAGTGGGCGGCGAACTACTGGCCAATCGGTTCGAGAAGGCCTACGAGGAATTCTTCGGTCGGGCCATTGCCGGCCTGGCCGTCGAAGCCATCGGCTGGTCGGTCCGGGTGTCCACCCCGCGACCCCAGGTCAACCATGTTGAGCGGATGGGCGCAGTCCGGGAGATCACCCCGGACCGCACCCGACCCATCCACGACACGGCCACCGGCACCACCCAGCAGGCAGGCGTCGTCGAACGCGACGCCCTGGCCGCTGGCGATCGGCTGGTCGGTCCGGCCGTCATCGTCGAAACCCAGACCACGACGCTGCTGTCATCGCGCCAGCAGGCCGTCATGCAGCCGGACGGCTGCCTGCTGGTGACACGGACGACTCCTCGGAGCGGGGAGGTCACGCCATGAGTGAGCTTCGCCATCAGGTCATGTGGAACCGCCTCATCTCCATTGTCGAAGAACAGGCCCTAGCGCTGGTGCGGACCGCGTTTTCGACCAGCGTGCGCGAGGCGGGCGACCTGTCAGCCGGCGTCTACGACGTGCAGGGCCGGATGATCGCCCAGGCGGTGACCGGCACGCCCGGCCACGTCAACACGATGGCCGCCGCAGTGGCCAACTTCATCGAGGACATCGGCCCGCATCGCATCTACGAGGGCGACTCGTACGTCACCAACGACCCGTGGAAGGGCACCGGCCACCTCCATGACTTCACCGTCGTGGACCCGGTGTTCCGGGCCGGCGCCCTCATCGGCTACTTCGCCTGCACGGCCCACGTGGTCGATGTGGGGGGCCGGGGCTACGGCCCCGACGCCACCGAGGTCTACGAGGAGGGACTGTTCGTCCCCATCATGAAGTTCGCCGAGCGAGGCGTGGTCAACGAGGACCTGTTGAACATCGTGCGCCACAACGTGCGCGAGGCCGGGCAGGTGGTCGGCGACCTGTACTCGCTGTCCGGCTGCAACGACACGGGAGCCCGACGACTACACGCCATGCTCGACGAATTCGCCATTGACGACCTCGAGGAGCTGGCGTCCTTCGTCTTTGACCGCACAGCCACGGCCACCCGGGAACGGCTCGCCGACCTCCCGGCCGGGACGTACACCAATGTGATGCGGGTCGACGGCTACAACGACTCGATCGACCTGGCGGTGACGTTGACGGCGGAGGGCAGCGAAGTGCACGCCGACTTCGCGGGAACGTCGCCAACCTGTGCCCACGGCGTGAACGTGCCGTTGACGTACGCCCACGCCTACTTCTCCTACGCCATGCTGGTTGCCCTCGCCCCCGAGATGCCATCCAACTGGGCATCGCTGGCCGCCTTCACCGTGAGTGCCCCCGAGGGCTGCATCCTGAACGCCAAGCATCCCGAACCGGTGGCGGTGCGCCACGTCATCGGGCACTTCGTCACCGACCTCTGCCTGGGGGCAATTTCCAGTGCCCTGCCCGACGTGGTCCCCGCCGAGGGCGCCGGAGCCCTCTGGAACTTCCAGGTGAGTGCCCGGGCTTCGGACCCGTCGTCGGGCCTACCGCCCCGAGAGGTGCTGATGTTCAACAGCGGCGGCACGGGGGCTCGACCCACGCTGGACGGCATCAGCGCCACGGCGTTTCCCAGTGGAGTGCGGACCATGCCCGCCGAAGCCACCGAACAGTCCGGTCCGGTCGTGGTATGGCGCAAGGAGCTGCGACCCAACTCCGGAGGCGAGGGTCGCCAACGGGGCGGCCTGGGGCAGGTCATCGAGATCGGGCCGGCCGCCGGCTACGACATCTCCGTGTCATGCATGTTCGACCGGGTCGCCAACCCGGCTCGGGGTCGCCGCGGCGGCTCCGATGGGGCACCGGGTGGCGTACACCTCGACGACGACACACCGTTTGACGCCAAGGGTAAGCAGCCTGTGCCACCAGGCCGAACGCTGGTGCTGGAACTGCCGGGAGGCGGCGGCCTCGGCGACCCATCCGAACGCGATCCCGACGCCATCGACGACGACCGGATGCAGGGCTACGTGACGTGACCGGGACCGGTCGCGGCGGAGGACCACGTGAAACCGCCTACGACACGGTGATCGTGGGCGGTGCCGTCATGGGTAGCTCACTGGCCTATTGGCTCTCGGAGAATCCCGACTACGACGGGACTGTGCTGGTCGTAGAGATGGACTCCACCTACGAACGGGCCTCCACCACGCTGTCGGAGGCCAGCGTCCGACACCAGTTCTCCGAGCCAGTCAACATTCGCCTATCGATGTTCGCTACCGAGTTCATCGCCGAGTTCCACCAACACGTCCAGGTGGACGGCGAGTCCCCGGACCTCGGGTTCCGGGACACCGGATACCTGTTTTTGGCCACCGACGACGGCATGGACGTGCTGCGAGAGAACCATGAGGCACAACGTTCATGCGGAGCCGAAGTGGCCCTGCTGTCACCCGGGGAGTTGGCCGACCGGTTTGGGTACATGCACATCGACGATCTGGCCGGTGCCAGCCTCGGCCTCCGCAACGAGGGCACGCTAGACGCCTACTCGTTGATGCGGGGCTTCCAGCAGCGAGCCCGACACAATGGCGTGGAGTACGCCACCGACCGGGTCATTGGACTACGTACCACCCCGGCCCGCGACCGGGTAACCCACGTGGAGATGGCCTCGGGAGCCGTGGTGGCCTGCGACCGCGTGGTCAACTGCACCGGCCCGAGGGCCCGTTGGATGGCCGACCTGGTCGACCTTCCTCTACCCGTCGAGCCCCGGATCCGGGGTGCCTGGGTGTTCGACTGCCGAACCCCACTGGACGGCCCCACCCTGCCGTTGACCATCGACACCACCGGGATGCACGTACGGACCGAGCCGCCCCACTACCTGGCCGGCATGCCACCCGTCGACGACATCGCGGTGGACCCGGAGGACTTCGCCGTCCGCGAGGCTGAATGGGAGGACCATATCTGGCCGGCCCTGGTGCACCGGATCCCGGCCTTTGAGCGCATTGGGGTGACCCACCGGTGGGTCGGGCACTACGCCTACAACACGCTGGACCACAACGCCGTGGTCGGTCCAGCCGGAGCGGTGCCCAACTTCTACTTCTGCAACGGGTTCAGCGGCCACGGCCTTCAGCAGAGCGCCGGGGTGGGCCGGGCACTCAACGAACTCATTACCTACAACGAGTACCGCACCATCGACCTGTCGCAGATGGGCCACGACCGCATCGTGGCCGGAAAACCCTTTCTAGAAAAAGCCATCATCTAAGCCCGACTGCAGCCGGACTAGACCACCCGATGCAACCCTGTTGAGGTCAAGGGCACTGGCAAATCCCATCTTGTCTTCAATCTCATGGAATACGAATGAGATCGCGTGCTCAACGATCCCCTATTAGTTGGAGCCACAGCAATAGACGTACTCGATGACGATCACTTCAGAATCCAGTTGCTCCGCCGCGACCAGACGACTGAAGCAAAAGCCCGTGCGACGCAGCATCGAGATCTCTTTTGCCAACTTGGCTACATCAACCAAGCCAGCCGACATCGACGGGTCGCTGTCTTAGGCCGTCAATCAAACCGGCCGGTCAAGACAGGCGAAGTTGGCTGGAGCCGACGATTGACGGAAGAGCAAGGGGATGGATCGGCCCCGGCTCCCCTTCGCATACTGCCGGGATCGCGTTGACGATTCGGTTGGCAGCCAGAGTATTGCCTCCGGCTGCTGCACCCGGATCTGACGCATCTTCACCGTGGACCGAGACGGCCAGATTCGGCCTACCGGTGATCACGACTCGGTGAAGTCCACCATCGACACTGGACTGAGGCCAGTCAGGTGCACAACTGTCGTCGATCCTGGTTACGTGCTCCGCCACTAGAACCGGCCGTCCGCCTATAACTCCGTTCACCTCGAAGCGAAAAGCGCCCTGTGTCCCAGCTTCAAACTCACCCATTCCGTCCACGTGCACGGTTCGTTCGAGAGCTCGACGGTCGGTGTCAGTGGTTATCGAGTCCAGCTTCAGGTCTAGGCCATCGGCCAATACCCGGATCATTGGGGCCCAGACTGTCATTAACCCGTATTCGCTCAATATGGGAGTTGGGTAGTCGAGCGGGTGGCCGAAGCCGCAGAGGTCCCGAACCGCCTGAGGCTGGTCATAACCGGTGTAGTTGGCGACCTCTTGGGCCCGTACTTCCGTGATGTCGGCACAAACCCCGGTCAGGAGTAGCGGCAGGATGTCAAGAACCCAGCCAGGGTCAATGCCCGACACCAAGATCGAGCTGTCGCCTTCAATGCAGGCCCTGACCACACGAGACCGGAGTGGTTCCGGCGCCGACGGTGGATGGAGCAAACCATGGAATGCCGTCGAGACGACGTCGGTGCCGGAAGCAAGCACCCGTTCCACCTCCTCCAGGGACGCTTCGGGGCGAAAGTCGGCGTTCACGGCGTAGACCACTGCGTCAACGTCGTCAGCCTCAGCAATCCAAACCTCGTCGGTTGCCTGGATCCCCAAGGTCCCGATCCCAGCTAGAACACCGGCGTCGACACCAACCTTGTCAGGGTCGGCAACGATCACGCCGACCAGTTCCAACCCGTGGTGTGCGACAACGGCCCGAATCGCCGGCCGGCCCACATTTCCGGTACCCCACACCACCACCTTGAGCGCCACAACTGACCTCAGCCGGAGGTTCGGGGGATTCCGTGAAACGGCGATCCGGCTTCCCGGTACGCGCCGTAGAGATCGAAGAACTCTTGACCGAACGGGTTTTCGCCGCGAAGAGGCATGGCTGCTCGCACCACCGTGAAATCAAGAGGGGTTAGTTCGGCTGCCTGATCAAAGTGGGAGTCAGCAACATCGGATAGGCCGGCTCGGCGTGCGTGCGCGGCGAGCCTGAAGTGGAGTCGGGCTTCCACCTCGTCGACGGTCAGATCGGCCACGATATGGCTCGCATCTTCGGGAACCTGGCCGTCACCGACCCAGGCTCGTACGAGTTCGAGATGGCCCTCACAGTGCACACCGGTGAACTCAGAGAAGGTGTCGGTACCGACCTCTGCCGCGTTGGGCCTGACGATTCGATCCTCTTCGTCCACCCAGATGACAGTTGGCACGTTGCTGATTGCGTACAACTCGGTGAGGTGATGATCGGCGTCGACCAGCACCGGGTAGGAAACCTCTTTAGCAAATTCTTGGAGGGCGTCGACATTTTCGTCAATAGCTACCGCAATAACAGTAAAACCTGTGTCGCCTAGTTCGTCTTGCAGCGCCTGCCACCCGGGCAGGTCAAAAGCGCACCCTCACCAGCTGGCGAAGGCCACCAAGAGCCGTTTACGGCCTGCCCAGTCGGAAAAGGATTTCGGTGACCCGTTCAGGTCAGGGAGTGTGAAGTCGGGGGCCCTGCGGCCGTGAAGGGCTTCGAATCGGTCACCTGCGGGCTGTCCGACAACCAGTAACCCGGCGTCCGCGTCTATTACAGCCGGCCGATTCAAGATCTTGGCGACAGCCAAAATGTCGATACCTTCATCGTGTTCAACCTGGGAACGATCGGCGACAGGGACACAAACCGTCTCACGGCATAGGCCTTCTGCATGCCACTCCCAGCCGAGCAGTTCACCAAGTGCCTCGGGACTCACGATGGGTCGCTCGTCGTCCCAGACAGCTTCGACAGTCGAAGCCTGTTCGGCAATCACGGTAAGAGGTCGCCGGGCCAGGCCGGTCACAACAGAACTCACAGCAGTGGCTTTCGGGTAGGCATCGGATCCAGCCGTCCACAAGAGCCGCCTTGATCAAGCATTGCTCTAACGGTCTCTGTGGGGCACGGGGGTCAACGGAGCTGAATCTCAGCCTTCACCGAGGTAGGAGGCCCGCAGTTCCGGGTTGGCCAGCAGGGCCTCGGCAGTGTCGTCGAGCACCACCCGGCCGGTCTGGAGGACCCAGCCCCGATCAGCGATTGACAGCGCCATGTTGGCGTTCTGCTCCACCATGAAGATGGCCGTACCGTCGGCGTGGATCTGTTGGATCAGCTCGAAGTTCTGCTGGACGAGTGCCGGGGCCAGACCCATCGACGGCTCATCCATGAGCAGGACCCGCGGGCGCGACATGAGCGCACGACCGATGGCCACCATCTGCTGCTCACCGCCAGACAACGTGCCGGACTTCTGCGAGAGGCGCTCCTTGACCCGTGGGAACAGGTCGTAGATCTTCTCGAGGTCCTCGGCGATGCCGTCCTTGTCATTGCGGAGGTAGGCCCCCAACTCGAGGTTCTCCTTGACTGACAGGCGCTTGAAGAGCCGGCGGTTCTCGGGAACCATCGTGATGCCGTTGGTGACCCGGTAGCTGGTCGGCTTGTCGTTGACGACCTCGCCGTCCAGCACCACCTCGCCCGACGTCGGCGTGACCATACCCAGCAGGGTCTTGAGCGTCGTGGACTTGCCCGAGGCATTGCCGCCCAGCAGGCAGACCAGCTCACCCGGGTAGATGGCCAGGTCGACGTCCTTGAGGATGTGGACCGCGCCGTAGTGGGTGTTGACCTGGCGGAACTCGAGGAGTGCCGTGGCGCCGTTGGTGGAAGCGGTCTCGCTCATCAGTTGGCCTCCACGGGACGGCCCAGATAGGCCTCCACCACGTCCGGGTTGGTCGACACCTCGTCGTAGGACCCCTGGGCAATGGGCACCCCGTGGTCGAGAACCACGACCCGGTCCGAGACGTCACGTACCACCTTCATGTCGTGTTCGATCATGATGATCGTGAAGCCCCACTCGGTACGGAGCCGGCCGACCAGGGCGGTCAACTCCGCGGTCTCTATCGGGTTCATTCCGGCCACCGGTTCGTCGAGCAGCAGTAGGCGAGGCTGGGTGGCCATGGCACGTGCGATCTCGAGGCGACGCCGGTTGGCGTACGACAGCGCGAAAGCCGGCTGGTCCATCCGGTAGCCGACGAGGCGGTGCCCGAAGAACTCGAGGACCTCGATGGCCCGCTCCCGGATCTCCCGCTCCTCGCGCTTGAAGGCCTTCGTCTGGAGCAGCGCCCCGTAGATCAGTTGGCTGGTCCGGCAGTGCTGGGCCACCATCACGTTTTCGAGGATGGTCATGTTGGGGAACAACCGAACGTTCTGGAACGTCCGGGCGATCCCAAGCGATGTCACCGTGCTGGGATCGAGCCCCACGATCGACTCGTCCTCGAAAAGGATGTCGCCCTCAGTGGGAGTCACCAGGCCGGAGATGGCGTTGAAGAAAGTCGTCTTGCCGGCGCCGTTGGGGCCGATCACGCTGACGATCTCGCCCTCGTCGATGTGGAAGTTCAGCCCCGACAGGGCATCGAGTCCACCGAAGGTGATCTTTAGGTCCTTGATCTCGAGAAGGCTCATTCCTCCTCCCCTCCCCCGTCGCCCACTAGCAGGGGCGCCGCGTCCTCGTCCTCGTCGATACCGGGTTTGTCTCCCCTTAACCAGGCGTCCTGCAGGAACTCTTCCTGGTGGAGCTCGCGACTACGGCGGGCGCTCGGCACGAGGCCCTCCGGGCGCTTCAGCATCATGAAGACGAGCAGCATCCCGTAGATGAGCAGCTTGAAGTTCTGGAACTCCTGGAGCAGGCCGGGCTGCTTGGGCCCACCAAGGACGCCGATGAGGACGAACGAGCCGACCATCACGCCGGCGATGTTGCCCATTCCGCCGACGATCACCACCACGAGGATGATGATCGAGATCAGGATCATGAAGCTGGTCGGGAACACGGAGCCGACCTTGGCCACCAGTACCGCACCGCTGAAGGCCGCCAGCACGGCACCCACCACGAAGGCCATCAACTTGGCACTCACCGTGTTGATGCCCATGGCCTCGGCCACCTGCTCGTCCTCCCGGATGGCCATCCAGGCCCGACCCAGGCGGGACGCCTGCAGCCGCCACGACACGTAGATGGCGATCACAGAGAAGAACAACACCAGGTAGAAGACCGACCTCGGGTCGGTGCCCTTCACCGTGGCGAAGCCCAGGTCGACGCCCGGCACGTTGGTGATGCCCTGGGCGCCACCGAAGTACGGGCCCAGCCAGTCCGACAGGAACAGCAGGCGGATGATCTCGCCGAAGCCGAGGGTCACGATGGCCAGATAGTCGCCACGCATCCTGATGACGGGCGCCCCAATTACCAGGCCGACGATGATGGCGAAGATCACCACGAAGACGAGGCTGAAGCCGAAGTGCAGCTCGGGGGCGAACCACGGGCTGTTTGGTGAGGTGAGCACCGCGGTCGTGTAGCCGCCGACGGCGAAGAAGGCCACGTAGCCCAGATCGAGGAGGCCGGCCAGGCCGACCACGATGTTCAGACCGAGGGCCAGCAGCAGGAAGAGTCCGACGTTGGCCAGCAGCTCGTTCATGATCTTGCCGAGGAACATCGGCAGGACAATGCACAGGACGGCCACCACGGCAAACAGGATCATGGAGGCCTTCTGCCGTTCGACGCCCTCCATGTCGCGGTACCGGTTTGTCGCCGCCTTGACTCGGCCGTCGGTGACCGCCGCCACGACGGCCATCACGGCACCGACCACGAAGGTCGACGTCAGGGTCAGGCCACCCTTCTTGGCGTAGATCAGGTCGGTCAGCCACTCCAGGCCGAAGCCCTCCGAGACGTCGGAAACCGCGGCCTCCAGCACCGACAGGGACAACAACCCGATTATGACGATGGCCACGATGCGACGGGCGATGCGGGGCACCACGTGCAACGACGCCCCAACCAGGCCCAGTACCCCACAGGTCACGATCCATGCGCCGGCTCCGAAGCCCATGCCGTTCTCGTAGGTAAGGAATCGGAAGAGCTTGGGACTCCAGTTGACCAGCGGGTCCCGCAGGTTCCACGAGTCGAGCGCCACCATGAGCAGCGACAGGAGCCCGCCGCCGATCACGCCGACCACCAGACCGGTGACGAGGTCAAACAGTCCCTGCTTGCGGGACTCGAAGCCCTCCAGGACGATCTGGCTGGCGGACACCCAGCCGATGACGATGGGGACCAGCACCACTGAGAGGTAGCCGAGACTCAGGTACCGCTCGATGATTTCTCGCCGGTCCAACTCGACGGGCATGCCGACAAGGCAGAGGGCGATCAGGGTGCCGCCACAGATGAATCCCCATCGGAGGACTTTTCGCCAGTCCTGATCCAGAGCCGAGGACGGCATGGGTGCAGCCAGGGTGCTCATGCCCGGTCCTCCGATGAGAGCCGCTCTCCGAAGAGCCCGGAGGGCTTGAACAGGAGCACGAGGACCAGCACGGTGAAGGCCACCGCGTCTTTGAGCTGGGACACGCCCGGCACGCCGAGCGGTTCGAGGATGACCAGCGGAGCGATGGACTCCGCTGAGCCCAGCGAGATGCCGCCGGCCATAGCGCCACCCAGGTTGCCGATGCCGCCGACCACCGCTGCAGTGAAAGCCTTGACGCCGGGCAGGAAGCCGGTCATATGGGTCACCGACCGGAACATGAGCCCCCACAGGATCCCTCCCACGCCGGCCATGGCGCCGCCCACGGCGAACGTGGTGACGATGGTGCGGTTCACGTCAATCCCCATGAGGGACGCGATCTCCTTGTCCTCGGCGACGGCTCGCATGGCCTTGCCGGTCTTGGTGCGTTCGACGATGTACCAGAGTCCGGCCATCGAGGCGGCAGCCACCACCAACACCAGCAGGCGGGTTCCGGCGATCTCGAACGTCAGGATCGACCGCTGCTTGGCCAACCACTCCGGGAGGCGGGGATAGCTCTTGGTGGACGGACCGAACAGACCGAGTACGAAGTTCTGGATGAAGAACGACACACCGATCGACGTGATCAGCGGGATGAGACGGGGCGAGTTGCGAAGCGGCCGGTAGGCCACCCTCTCCATGACCACCGCGGTGAACGTTGAGAAGAACACGGCCATCACGATGATCAAGACCAGGCAGAGTAGGAAGTTGGACTCCCACATCCCGTTGGCCTGGAACTTGTCCGAGGCGATGAAGCCGGTCATGGCGCCCACCATGAACACCTCACCGTGGGCGAAGTTGATGAAGCCCAGCACGCCGTAGACCATCGAGTAGCCCAGCGCGATCAGGCCGTACATCGAACCCTGGGAGAGGCCGGAGATGAGCAGGCCCTTGAACTGGTCGCCGGTTAGACCTCGGGCGCCGGGATTGCGCCACTGGGCGAACGGGTTGTCGGCGTCGAACTGCTGCCAGATGAAGGCCAGCAACCCGATCACGATCACGGAGACCAGGAAGACCCTGATGAAGGTGAGGAAGCGGTCGACGGACACGAGTCGTCGCGCTGACTTTGTCGTAATGGCGTGGGTTGGCACAGATGCTCCGTCTGACGTCACTGGCAAAGGGCAGACGGAAGAGTATCTGCCAGGCGGTGTGGTCGTGTGTCCTCCATCACCGTTGGCATGTCAACGGCCCGCTGATACCGGGCCGGCCACCTGGTGGTGGCCCTCGGTACGCTCCCGCTATGTCCCGCAGCACCCATCAGGCCCTGGCCGACGAACGCAACACCACCGTCGAGATCTTCATTAACGGCGAGTTCTTTCCCCGTCACGAGGCCAAGGTGTCGGTGTTCGACAGCGGCTTCCTGGTGGGCGACGGCGTCTGGGAGGGGCTTCGCCTCCACCACGGCCGGTTCGCCTTCCTGGACCGCCACCTGGATCGCCTGTTCGCCGGGTTGGCCGCCACCGGCATCGATATCGAGATGACCCGGGACGGAGTGGCCGATGCCCTGCAGGCAACCGTGGACCACAACGAAATGCACGACGATGTGCACGTACGACTCATGGTCACCCGGGGCGACAAGAAGACCCCCTCCCAGCACCCGTCGAACTGTGTGGGTGGGCCCAACGTGGTCATCATTGCCGAGTACAAGGCGGCTGATCCGGCGGTGCTGGAGTCGGGCATCTCGTTGTTCACGGCGACCGTGCGACGCCCGCCGCCCGACACGCTTGACCAGCGTCTCAACTGCCACTCCAAGCTGCACGAGGTGATCGCGCTCATCCAGGCTGTGGAGGCCGGTGCCGACGAGGCCCTCATGCTGGATCCGACCGGTGCGGTGGCTACCTGCAACGCCACCAACTTCTTCGTAGTCCGAGACGGCGGCGTGTGGACGTCGACCGGGCACTACAACTTGAACGGCATCACCCGTCAATTGGTGCTGGAGATCGCACCGCAGGCCGGGCTGACCGCCCACGAGAAGCCGTTCTCGTTGACCGACGTCTACTCGGCTGACGAGGCGTTCGTGACTGGCACGTTCGCCGGCCTCACTCCCGTGATCGCCGTCGACGGGCGAACCATCGGCGACGGTGGCCCGGGAACCATGACGGCCCGACTCCGTGACCTGTACCAGGCAGCCGTCGAAGCTGACGTGTCCCGCTGACCAGGGCTACTTTCCTGATGACCCTTCGCATCAACTGCTGGTCGGGACCACGCAACATCTCGACGTCGTTCATGTACGCCTTCGGGCAACGGGCCGACACCAAGGTGTTCGACGAACCGATCTACGCCCACTACCTGCGGGTGACCGGGCGCCAGCACCCCGGGAGGGCCGAGGTGCTAGCCAGCCAGGATCCCGACGGCGAAGCCGTAGTACGCGACGTGATCCTCGGCGACCATCCGACGACGGTGGTCTTCTTCAAGCAGATGGCCCAGCACGCAGTCGACCTCGATCTGGACTTCCTCAAATCGTGCCGAAACATGCTCCTGATCCGGGACCCGGAACGGGTGGTGACGTCGTTCGCGAAGAACGTCCCCGATGTGGGGGTGGCCGACACCGGGCTATCCATCCAGGTTGAGCTACTGGAGGCCATGCTGGCCGCCGGCGAGGAACCGCTCGTGGTCGACTCAGCCGCACTGCTGGCCTCACCCGAGCCGATGCTGAGGCTGTTGTGTGGTCGCCTCGGCCTGCCCTTCGACCCGGCGATGCTCTCATGGCCGGCCGGGCCCAAGCCCGCCGACGGCGTGTGGGCCAAGCACTGGTACGCCAGCACCCACCGGTCCACGGGTTTTGAGGCCGGGGTACCCAGCACCGAACCCGTTCCGACCTACCTCCGACCGGTGGTCGCCGAGGCCCGGAGTCTCTACGAGCGACTCGTGGCCTACGCGCTCGCCGTCTGACCGGACGCCCCGACCCGACAGACCGCCCCGGACACCTCGACTCGGATACCGGTGGACAGGTCGTCGAACCGATCGGCTGGAAGAACTACCACCGGGATCAGTCGACCGTAGATCTCGTCGGCCACTACAGCACCGAGGGCGATGATCTCGTCTGGTTCGACCATCAGGATGGCGGCCGGGCCCGTCCCGGCACGGACCGCCTCGCACAGGGTGCTGCTTCCAGAACTAGAGCCCCGGCCTGAGGGCATGACCAGCACCTGGTTGGTCACCGACTGTCCGACCTGGGGGTGACGCCGGTCGATGATCCGGCCGGTCGCCGGATCGAGGCCACCCCAGAAACTCAGAGGCTCGTCCAGACGGAGGACCTGGCCCGCTGCCTCGCCGGCCACCATGGCCCGGCCCTCAAACACCTGAGTGGGCACCTGCTCAGGCACGAGCCCACAACCCTTCGTCACGGACCACCCGGCCGGCGATCGCCGATTCGACACAGTCCTCGACGCTGCCGAACACCACTTCGACGCCGAGGTTCCCCGGCGCGTAGTAGGCCCACTTGGCCGAGTCGGTCATCGAAGTACCCGACGTGTCCTCGATGATGGACGTGAAGTAGGTGCAGGTATCGACCACCACCTGGACGCCGGCACGGGCCAGGCGGTCGGCCCAGCCACGCAACTCGACCTCGTGGAGCACGTCACGGCCCGTCGAGGCGTAGACGGCAACCCCGTCGTGGATGCGACGGTCACCCAGAACCTCGACGAGACGACTGAACTGCCCCACCGAATAGTGCGGCGTGCCGAGGCTGACCGTGCGAAGGTGATCATCGGTGGTCGTGCTGAGTCGGTCCCGAGCGACCCGGAGTTCCGCTGGGCCGACCTGGAATTCGGCCACCGGGGGACGGCCTCCGAGAGCGGCTTCGAGCGTGGGGGCTTCGGG
>Ga0208964_1000626_pt1 | contig 17947 bp, 18 predicted proteins | sample AOAMet1_08_M0_20_2_FD_188227 | JGI IMG/M metagenome (GOLD analysis project Ga0208964, IMG submission 188227) | Ammonia-oxidizing marine microbial communities from Monterey Bay, California, USA - CAN11_08_M0_20 (SPAdes) | ecosystem: Environmental > Aquatic > Marine > Intertidal zone | place... | reverse complement strand
CTCTTTGAACGAATCAAAATTACCTATAAATTATTATCGATGTTACAAATTTATCAAACAGGATTAGAATTTTGGTTTTTATTGGGGTTTATAACTTTCCTTGTTTTACTAAAAGTACCTGCACCTTACGGAAAATTTTCTAAGACAAATTGGGGATCTTGGTTTTTTATAATGATTCCTAGTCAATTGGGTTGGGTGGTTATGGAAATTATCTCACCAATTATGTTAGGATATTTTTTTACTAGACTAAGAATAGATGAATTTGAGAATTCCCCATATGCCTCATCAATTATGATAGGACCTGAGAAAGATTTGATTAATTTTTCCAAGTCTTTATTAGAAAATTGGAAACCGGTCGGATTATTTGGAGAATCAAGATAGATCATATCAACAGACTTTGCTTTTTTGATGAAATCCTCAATACGTAAATCCATATTTTTTGAGAATGGAATTTTAACTTGATTTATTGAGTAAAGTTTGCATCTTTCTTCAAAGAATCCAAATGTAGGATCAGATGTTAAAATTTTTGTTGATTTTGTACAAAGATTTGCTAAAATTAGATCAAGAATTTGATCAGAACCATTTCCAACTGAAATCATATTTTTTGGTACTTTCAAATATTTTGCAAGTGAATTAATAAAATTCTCAACTCCGCCAAGAGGATATGTTCGAATATCAATACGTTTTTGAGCTTCACGAATTAATTCTGTTTGGAATTCTTTTTTGATTGCAAGATTTTCGTTTGAATCTAGTTTCAATACATCATTAACTTTAGCTGGTTTTTGATATCCAGAAAGTTTTCCTAACTCATTTAATCTCTTTTCAAATTTTTTATTCATTTTAATCTCCTTTCCACAGCTTTGTAGTGATTTGGTAATCCTTCTGCATCAGTAAGTGTTTTTAAATTATCAGAAATTTCAGTTAAATCTGATCTTTTAGCCTTCACTATAGTTTGTAATTTTAGAAAGTCCAATACTGATAATCCTCCTCTAGTTCTACCAAATCCATTAGTTGGGAGTATGTGATTTGTGCCTAGAAGATAATCACTAGCAGATGATGGAGTATTATTTCCAATTAAAACTAAACCAGGACCAGTAATCTTTTTGGATAATGTTTTAGCATCTTTCACCATCAATTCCATGTGTTCCGGTGCAATTTTATTTGCTAATTCAATTACATCATTTTGATTCTTACATACTGCAATGAATCCATTCTTTGATATACTTTGTTTTACAATAGAACTTCTCTCTACATCTGGAATTAATTTTTCAAGTGATTTTTGAATTTGTTTTGCCTTGGATTTTGATGTCGTAATAACAAAACACATTGTATCATTGCTGTGCTCTGCTTGAGATACAAGATCATATGCAATTAATTCAGGATCAGCACGTGCATCTGCTATAATTCCAAGTTCGGTTGGTCCTGCAATCATATCAATAGAAGTTTCTTCACTTACAATTGCCTTGGCAATACTAACGAACTTTCCTCCAGGTCCAACAATTTTATCTACTTTCTGTATTGATTTTGTTCCATATGCAAGTGCAGCAATTGCTTGTGCTCCACCTGCTTTGTAAATTTCTGCACCACAATTTTGTGCAACGGTGATTGTCATTGGATCAATTTTTCCATCAGAACTAGGTGGTGAAACAACTACAATTCTCTTGACTCCAGCTTCAGCGGCAGTAATTACAGACATTATTGCTGAACTTGGATACCTAGCTTGACCTCCAGGTATGTAACAACCTACACTAGGAATTGGTATAAAAGAAATGTTTGGGATTTTTTTAACTGATTCAATTAATCTCCTTTTGAGATTTTGCTGAGCCTTAGATAGTTTTATGGCAGATAATTGTAGTGCAGAAAATTCTGCATCAGTGATTTTTGCATTTTTAGACTCTTGTTTATTCACACGCAACTGTATTGTTTTTTTTCCATTGAATTTTTGTTCGTATTTCTTAACAGCATTATCCCCATTCTTTCTAACATCATCTAGTATTGATTGTACAATTTTTCTATCTTTTTGTGAGGTTTTTTGACGCCTAGATTCTACGAATGTATCGACGTTACGAACCTGTAATATCTTGATCAATTCTCTTCGTCACGTTTTATCTCCTCTAATTGAAGAATTTGCCGTGGTTCATGTACAACGATTCCTTGAGCAATTTTTCTAAGTTTTGGTATTAGCTTGTGGAAATCAGTTTTTAAGATTACAGTATTTACACCCAACCAACCTTTTTGACTTAAAGGACTAACAGTTGGTCTCTTTAATGAAGGGAGTTCCTTGAGAAGTTTTTTCAGATTATTTTCTTTAATGTTAAGATACAAGTGTAAGTATTTTTTTCCTTGAACCGCACCACTCATCAAAGTTACAATATCAAAGATTTTTTCACGTTTGTTCTTATCTTTTAGGGATTGTTTGTTTGCAATCAAATGTGCACTAGACGTCATTACAGTATCTATAATTTTAAGTCCATTTTGTTTCAGAGTTGTTCCAGTTTCTGTAACATCCATGATTGCATCTACATCTTCTGGAGGCTTTGCTTCTGTAGCACCAAATGATAAGTGAATTTGGACATTTTTGTTGGTTCCAACTCTCAGCCAAGGAGTGATGATCATTGGATCTTTATTTCCAAATGCTTTTTTGTATGATTTACAACTCTTGATAAATTTTGAAGCATTTGTCAAATATTCAGAAGATAAACGAAGAATTTTTTTCTTTTTGGCATATTCCGCAATCATTTGATCAAAATTTTTGAATCTTAATGTGTCCGGAATTGCAATTACCAATTTTATTTTTCCATATTCAAGATCAAGTAGTGGATCAACATCTGATTTTGTTTCATTAATCCAATCTTTGCCAGTAATACCTACATCATACAATCCATCAGCAACCAAATTAGGGATCTCTTGTGGTCTAAGCATTTTAACCATAATTTCAGGATCATCTAGAAAAACTCGATAAGTTCTACTTTTTCTACTAACCTTGGTCCATGAGTTTTCAAGAAGCTTGAAAGTAGCTTCTTCTAGACTGCCTTTTGGGATTGCGAATTTTACTTTGGACATTTCTATACGAACAACTATACGTAATATAATGGGTGGTTAAAACACGTAGAAAATTTTCTTTGTGTATATTGTTAGGAATTACTTGCCTGCTTTCTAGCATGTAATTTCATGTGTCCCTTTTGTATTCCTTCAGTAACCAGAGCACGCATTGCAGCAAAATTCTGTGCCAGACCAGTGGCAGCCATTATACAAGCTAGATCTTGGACATTTGCTAATTTTAGAATTTTAGTACAGATTTTTGCTATAGGATGATCATTTGTAACGCCTCCAACAATTCCAACAGATAACGGAATCTCAAATTTGCCAACCAGATTTCCTGAATTATCTTTTTCCCATTTAGTTAATGAGCGATATTTTCCAGTACTGGATGCATATGCGTGAGCTGCTGCTTCTATAGCTCTACTATCTTGTCCAGTTGCATTTGCAACTGAAATTGTTCCATTCATTACGCCTTTGTTATGAGTTACAGCACGATACACATCATTGTCAGCAAATTCAAACGCAGAAATTATGTCATTTACAACTTGTTCTCCACCAACTGCTTCTTTATCAAATGTACCTGAAACAGAAACCATTCGTTTTGTTGAATAGTTGGAAAGAATTCTCAATAATGTTTTACCGCCAGTGATTTTTTCTATTAATGGGGCTACAGTTTCACACATTGTATTTGTAACATTTGCGCCCATTGCATCACCTACATCAATCATCAATTCTACAATTAGCATTGAGGATGTAGACGTCTTGATCTCTTTACAATGAATTTGTTTTGCACCTTTTCCCAGTTTTGGTAATGTTTTACTAGCAGAATTTGCTAATTCAATAATTTCATTTGAATTAGAATTTATAGCAGAAATTGATTTTTGTATATTTACATCTAAGACCTGAACTTGCCCAATACTGATATTTCCTTCTACAGTTGCAGTAAAACCACCATGAACTCTGGCAATTTTTGCAGCTTTTGATGCTGCTGCAATTACAGATGGTTCTTCGATAACCATAGGAACAAGATAATCTTTATTATTAATTTTAAAATTTGTTGCAATTCCAAGTGGAAGGGAAAATGTTCCAATTGCATTTTCAATCATCTTATCTGCATGTTCAAAGTCTATTCCACCTGTTGCATTTTTTAGATGATTTACCTCATCATCAGTTAGGTCAGAAAAATTACAAATTATGTCTAGTTTTTCCTCATGGGATTTTTCAAAGAATTTCGGGATTGATGAATCAGTCATTTTATTTCAATATCCTCAATAATTTGTCATCATCCGGTGCTGGAAATGCTTTTCCATCTGTATTTGTAGTTATAATGTATACATAGCCATCAGGACCTTGTGCTACATCTCTAATTCTACCTACACCACTCAAAATACGTTCAAGGTTTACATCGTCATCATTAATTTCAACTTTGAATAGATTTGCTGCTTTTTGTGAAGCAAGAATCATTTTATTATCAATGTCAAGTTTATCTCCCGAATAGAAGATAATTCCACCAGGTTCTAATTCAGGATCAAAACATTCTAGAGGATTTACAAAATTATCATTATTTGAATAACATTGAACTTCAGGCCAACCATAGTTAGAACCTGCATTTATCAAGTTAATTTCATCATTTTTTGTTGGACCAGATTCAGTGGCATACATTTGTCCATCATTATTCCATGCAAAACCTGTAGGATTTCTATGTCCAAGTGTAAACACATATGATTCTTCAAATGGATTATCAGCAGGTATTGTACCATCATCATTTAATCTAAGAATTTTTCCAGTAAGGGAATCAAGGTTTTGTGATTCATCTGAAAAATCAGACACAGAACCGGTTCCAACATACAATTTTCCATCAGGGCCAAATTTGATTACTCCACCATTACTAAATGCTGAACCAGGAATTTTATCGAGTATAGTAATAATTTCAGAAGCTTTGTTTTCTTCTTCGGTAATTCTAATTATCTTATTCCATAATTTTTCATTTTCTTCATATGTGTAATATGCATAAAGAAAATGATTATTTGTAAAATCAGGATGGGTTGTTATTCCAAGTAATCCACCACCAAAAATTTCAGGTGTACGTAATGTGATTAATGGAGTTTCAAGTAAACCAGATGAAGTAATTATTTTAATTTTTCCAGATTTTTCTGAAACAAATATTCGTTCATCAGCAAATGTAATTGACCAAGGTTTTTCAAAATTTGTTGCTACAACTTCTACAGAGTCCGTTGAAATATTTTGAACAATAGGTTCAGGAAGCGGTGGCGGGTTTGAAGGTATTGTATCGGTCAAAATTACAGCAGAAAATATCAGGGCACCCGCAATACCAACAATTTGGAATTTTCTAAGCATATTAAAAAATTGGTTAGAATCCTTTTATTCATTTCCGAATTTGAAACGCGTATATACCTCATAAGGAATTTTTGTTCAGCGGGGTGGGGAAGTCAGGTCATCCCGTCGGGCTCATAACCCGAAAATCAGTAGTTCAAATCTACTCCCCGCTATTATGATTTTAAAAATTAGTGATCCATGAAGAATTTGGATTGAATTTTTCAGATTTTGGTTTTTGTTTCATACGCTGAACAGGTTTTGTAAGGTGACGGTGTGCAGAAACATCAGGTATGTAGATTTGTTCTTTTACTGAGCGTGTGATAAATTGACGATTTTTATGATCAGATGTTTTTTTGCATCTTACACATTGAAAACCTTGATTTTTACCCTTTGATTTCATATGTTTTTGGCAATTTTTACAAAATGGATTTATTAATTTAGATTTTTTTTCAAGTTTAATAATTTGAATGAATTCAAGATTTAAAATTCGTGGATGTGTTTTTGTTGCTTTTCTAATACCACCACCGACTTTGAGGATATCTCCAACAATCAATTCTTTTGCAATATCAGTTATTCGAGTTGGTTTGTAAACTGCACAATTAATTTTTACGTTATCTACAATTATTGAGAAAAATACATGACCGCCTTTAGTTACAGTAGGTTTTTTGATAACAACGCCTTGTAGTGTTCCTGACGTATAAGGTAGGAAATTGTTTACATCAATTTCATTTTTTAAGTGATCACCTGTTCCTTGATTTGATTTAAAAATAAGATATCCAGCTAGTTTTTCCTTTGGTTGAATCATTTTTGATGCAGAAATTAATGTCGTAGAATCCTCCCCACGAACTCCATAAAAAACAGGATCAGGACCATGTGGCATCAGTAAAACTTTGTTTTTCTTTGAATCAAAACTATTGAATGTGTTTGGATATGTTTTTTCTTGCATTTCTTTAACCTTAGATTTATCTAAAATTCGTTTTTTTCCAAATTGGGAAGATTTACGATAAGAAAGTAATTCGTATGTTTCATCTTGAAAATTATAACCTAAAACACTTGTAGCGCCAACTAATCCTTGTCCATTTCCAAGATAAAAAAAATCTAGATTGTGTTTTGAAAGAATTTTTTTAGCCTCATTTCTATGAATTAATTTCCACATTGCATCAGAACTTAACTTTGAGAATTCATTAGGAACATTTTCATCTTGACAAAAAACAAGACCTGGATTTGCTCCATTTTTTACATCAGAATATTGTTTAACAAATTTTTTCACTAAATTTTTAATTTTTTTGGGATTAGAAGTAGAAATTTTGATTCCAACAGCTCCGTTGCCTCTAGTTTTCCAAGGAATGTTTGGATTAAATCTCACCAAATTTGGGAAATCAAGGAAATCCACATTTTCTTTTTTTAGTCGATTAATAATTTTGTAAGCTAAAAATGTAGTACACATACCCTTAGGTGAATCGGTATCATCAATTCCAATGTGTAGTATTTGTTTAGACATGTCTTACCTGTAAGATATAGGAATTTTAGTGATTTGCCAAAGAGTTTGGTTTAAATTCAAAATAGCGCTTTTTAGAACAAATGATAATAATTGATGAAAAGAGAATTTTTGAGATAATATCTCAAAGAAAGCCAGTAACAGTCGCATTAAATGCCCCAGACGGAATGTTACCACAGGTTCAACAAACTGCCACAAATATTACAAAGAAATTTGATATTCCGGCTTTTGTTTTGGCAGATACAACATGGGGAACATGTGATCTTAATTCGAATGGTGCAAAAGTGTTAGGTGCAGAAATTTTATTTAATATAGGTCACACAAACAAACTTGAAACATTTCCGGGCGAACAAGATAATGTAATGATGATTGATGCATTTGATAATGTACCTTTTGATAATGTGATACCAAAAGCAATTGAAATTTTGAAGGGGAAAACAATTTCTTTAATCACAGACAGTCAACATCTTCACCAAGTTGAACCTGTCAGAAAAAAGCTAGAAGAAGGAGGAATTATTGTAAAAATTGGAAAAGGAAAAGGACAATTAAATGATGGACAAGTTTTTGGATGTGAATTTTATCCTGCAATGGAAGTAAAAGAGGAAGTCGATGCAAATTTATTTTTAGGACAGAGTAACTTTCATGCTGCAGGAGTTGCAATATCAACTAAAGTAACAACTTACATTTTAGATCCATATTTCAATGAGGTAAGAGATGTTACTAGCTTTGCAGAAAAATTAGAAAAAAAGGCTACTCTTAAAATTTTCAAGGCAACAGAAGCAAAAGTTTTTGGAGTGATTGTGGGTCTTAAAGAAGGTCAATTTGCTAAAGTTACAGCCTTGAAATTCAAAAAAGAATTAGAAGAAAGAGGTAAAGAAGTACAGTTGTTAGCCTTGACAGATATTACAAGTGATAGATTAAAGAACTTTACAGGAATTGATGCATTTATTCAAGTTGCATGTCCAAGAATTTCTACAGATAATGAATTCGACAAACCTATGCTATCAACACCACAGGCTAATGCATTACTAAAAATGTTAAAAAATGAGAAATTAGATAATTATTTGGAGATACCACATTGGTTGTAACATGTTAAAATGAAAAAAAATTACGCCATTATTTTTGTAGTTCTAATAATTCCAGTTTTAGTTTCAACTGTTAATGCACAAACACTGCAGGTGGATGTAGATTTAGATGAATTGAAGGATATTGAAGAATCAAAATACAAAGCTTCAGGAATAACTACAATAAGAAATATTGAAGGAGAATTAATCAGTGTTGTAAGAGTAGATGCATCAAGATATCTAGATGACCCAATTATTGATCAATATTTGGTAACTGACAATCCATATGTATCATTGGTAAAAAGAGGAATGCTTGGAGCAGATACAATCAGTCATTACAGAGTTGTTGTAGATTATATGAATCCACTTTGTTCAGAAACTTTATTTGAGATTCCAGGATTTAATGACGAATGTGATTGGTATCAAGCAGTATTTTCAACCTTATTCATGATAGAACATGAAGGAATGGAATATCAAATGTTTCGTGGACTAAATCATAATTTTATAGTAAAATCAGGATATGATTTAACAACATATTGGGATATTTTTAGTCGTGATTAGTTGTTTTTGAGAAAATAATTCCTATTCCAATTGCAGCAAATATTACAAAAGGAATAAATCGATAAGGTAGAATGAAATAAAAATCAGTTATTAGAGAAATTAAAGGACCTGCAAGGATAGAACCTGCAAGAATTATTAAAACTGAATCTGCTTGTTTCAACCCCTTTAGGGATTTAATAAACAAGCCAACAGTCAATGGTAAAATACACAATACAATTAGTGGATCCAACTGCATTGAATTTCCCCATCCTGTAAATCCGTCTAAGAATGCATCAAAGTCATAACGAATTATATCATCATAAATTATACTTCTTCCACTGTCAAAAATCCAATATGTGACTCCAATTACTATACTGTATGAGCCAAAAAGGATAAGTTTTGATTTTTTTGGAATTTCTGCACGATAAATAAAAAAGAAGTTCATCCAGAAATAGGTTGCAGTGAATGCTTTTGTAAAGATAGACAGAAGAAATGTAATTGGAGAGGCTTGCCACCATTTTTTATTAATGGAGTATATTGATATGAGATAAAATAAAACCCAAAAGTTTTCGTATACTGCAATAGTATCAAAATCTGTAAAAGTGACACTTTGGAGTAAAACAATCATGGCAATAATTCCAGCCAATCTTTTTTTTGCGATTTGAATAGCAATTAACGCAGTAAAGATTACAGTTAGTATACTTGCAATAAATGGAAGTATCTTTATGTTTTGAAAGAATTCTTGTGAGAAATCAAGTAAAATCATTCTAACATATCGAGTATTTTGTTCTTTGACATACACATTCCAACTATCAGTAGAAGGCCAAATTTCCAATGCACTGGATAAAATCTTATAATCAGACCACTGGTCAGCCTCATCAATTAGAAGTTCAGGTATGGATAGTCCAATGTAAATAGATAGAATAATGATTCCGATTATTACAGCAGTTTTCTTTGATATTTCAAAACTTAAGATATTATCGATTACGCCATGAATTCTAGTGGGTAATTTTTTTCTCAAATAAAGAAAACCAATTGTGAGTAAAATAATTGTGGAAATTATAATTGGAGATAACCAGGGACTTGCTTCGAAAGGATCAATTTCTAGAGGAAAATCATATGTGCTTGTAATTATAAGAGCAGGAAATGACATCGAGATAAGACTGATACTAATAATTCCCAGCGTAAACAAAAAAACAGAGTATGTGACTAGTCTACTTGAATTTGACTCACTCATATAGTGATAAAAATATGCTGATTTATCAATTATGTGGAACCCTAAAAACAATTAATAACAAAATTTTATTGGATTACACATGGATGAAAAACAAAAGATTCCTGGCGAGAAGATTGCATTAATTGAAGAATATTTGCCTGGTGAAAATACATTTGAGGATGAGGATTCAATTAGAGCCACTGCAATTGGAGAAATTCGTCTAGATTCTACTGAAAGATTAGCATCAATAGAAAGACAGAAGCAAATTACAGTTCCAAAAGTAGGCGATATTATCATAGGCGTTGTAGAGGCAAATTTACCATCAATGATTGCTATAATGATAAAATTTGTCAATGGTAAAAAAGCAAATTCAGATTTAGAATGTGTTTGTGTTACAAGACACCTTAGAAAAAAGAATGTTGCATTGGCTAAAGATGTGGTAAAAGTAGAGATAATTAGCCATATCAATGGAACTATTCATTCAACTATCGATTCACCAGAATTAGGAGTATTATTCACAAAATGTAGAAAATGTTATGGTACAGTTGTGAAAATGCGAGATGCAGTAAAGTGTAAGGATTGTGGATGGATTGATGATAGGAAATTATCCTTAGATTTTGGAAAAAGTGAATTCTTGACTCAAGATTAAGATGAACAAAGTATCTTTTCAAGGTGAACATGGTGCATATAGTGAGAGTGCTGCAAGAAAATTTTTTGGAGAAAAAATTGAAGCAGTTCCATCTAAGACATTTGAAGATGCATTAAAAAATACTGAGAATGATAATAGTGAATATTCAATTTTGCCTGTAGAAAATTCTATTGAGGGTAGCGTGGGACAAAGTATTGATGTCATTACACATACGGATTTACATTCAATAGGAGAGGTGTATTTTAAAGTAGAACATTGCCTAATAGGTACTGGAAAAATTGATGATCTTGAAACGGTGTATTCACACCCTCAGGCACTAGGACAGTGTAGTGATTTTATTCAAAATAAAAAATTGAAAACTGTGCCTACATATGATACAGCAGGTAGTGTCAAAATAATAAAAGAGATGGGAGACATTCACTCTGCATCAATAGCAAGTAATTATGCAGGAGTACTGTATGATGTACCCATCATCAAACAAGGAATTGAAAATAATTCAAATAATTATACACGTTTTTTGATATTTTCAAAAGATAATTCTGTTGCAGGAGAAAATGACAAAACTTCAATAATTTTTTCAGTAAAACATGAACCAGGTGCCTTGTATCAGATTCTGAAAGAGTTTAATGATAATGATATTAATCTGACAAAAATTGAGTCAAGGCCTAATAAAAATGCAAATTGGGAATACAATTTTTTTGTTGACTTTTTAGGACATTTTTCAAATGATAAAATTCAATCAGTATTGAAGAATATCTCTGAGAATGTATTATTTCTTAAGATAATTGGTTCATACCCAATTGCAGATTTAGATTAGAAACCTTTGGGTTTTTTTGCACTAAATCCAGCACTAAATCCAATTATTACGATTCCAGCAATAATTACTAGAATTGAATAAGTAAAGAATAATGGATCATGTTCTAATTCAAATTTGTAATCTTCAGTAAATTCAGAATCACCAGTATTTTGTATTAAGATTGTTGTTTCACCAGAAGTAAATGAGATCCATGAGAAACTTGCTTTGCCTTTGAAACTTTCATTTATGTCATTGCTTGGATCAGGGGTTGTGATTTTGATATCAAATGAGTCACCAGTCACAGTTAATGATTGAGAGGAATTTTCCGGTGCATTAAACTGAATTTTATCCAAACCACCAACTCCAAATGTTGCAGAATCTTCTTGTATTTCATTTGGATTACTAAGAGAATCAGTCATCGAAGATGCGCCAAGAATCGAGATTATACCTCCAATTACAATACCAATTATAGTGAATTTGTTTAACATGAAAAATCTGGATTTTGAATCAATAAAAGATTAGCTATACGACATCAACGTCATGAGGTTGACTTTCTGCGAATCCAGCTCGTGACATTTTAATAAATTCAGCATTATTTTGCATTTGTTTAATATTATGACCACCACAATAACTCAAACCAGAACGTATTCCACCAGTAATTTGTACAAGAATATCAGTTACAGATCCCTTGTATGGAACCATTGCCTCTACACCTTCAGCAACATAGTCATTTAGATCATCATCCATCTCACTTTGTGTATTTTCTTTTGATTTTCTTCTTCTAGCAGCACCCAAAGATGCCATACCACTGTAAAACTTGAATCGTTTTCCATTTTTTGTAATTGTTGAACCTGGGCTCTCGTCTGTACCACCCAACATACTTCCCAACATAACAGATGAAGAGCCTGCAGCCAAAGCCTTAGTAGCGTCACCAGAAGTTCTTGTTCCACCATCAGAGATGATTGGAATATCATATTGTTTTCCAATTTCAGCGCAATCCATCACTGCAGTCAATTGTGGAACACCTGAGCCTGTGATAACCCTAGTAATACAAATCGAACCAGACCCAACCCCAACTTTTACTGCATCAACTCCTGCCTTAATCAGATCTTCAGTGCCCTGAGCGGTTGCTACATTTCCAGCTATTAATTCACAATCAGGAAATGCTTTTTTAATATTTTTTACAGTGTTTATTGCATTTTCGCTATGGCCATGTGCAATATCAACAACAATTGCATCTACACCTGCGGCAAGTAATGCCTCGGTTCTATCTAGGAAATCCCCTTTTACTCCAACCGCAGCGCCAACAAGAGGTCGTCCTTTTTTGTCTTTTGATGCATTAGGGAAATTTTCGATATTCAGTATGTCTTGTGTAGTATACAAGCCAGCAATTTGATTTTTATCATTAACAAGAGGTAACTTTTCAATTCTGTGACTTTTCAGAATATCTTTTGCATCATCTAGGGTTGTATTTTCATTTGAAGATATTACATCTTTAGTCATTAATTCAGATACAAGTTTTTTGGAATTAATGGACTCAAAAAGTACATCACGTTCAGTTAAGATACCCACAAGTTTAGAATCTGAACCAACTACTAGTAATCCAGACACCTCTTTTTCATTCATCAAATCAATAGCATCTTCAATTGATTTATCATCAGAAATTTGATATGGATTATCAATCATCACACTTCCAGAACGTTTGACTTTTAGAACTTGATTCGCTTCTTCTTCTATTGTCAAGAATCTGTGAATTATTCCAATTCCACCTTGTCTAGCCATTGTTATGGCCATAGTAGACTCAGTTACAGTGTCCATATTTGCACTAACTAGAGGAATGTTGAGTTTTATATTTCGGGAAAGGTTTGTGGCGAGATCAGTTTGTGAACGACTAGTAATGTCTGAAAATTTTGGAACAAGTAGAACATCATCAAAAGTGAATCCTTCTCTTATTGTCAAATGAACCTCCTACCAGAGAAAAAAAATCTGTTATAAGCCTTTCTTGGATTTTTTTGTGAGTAATTCTGTAAATTTGATAACATCAGAGGTTACTTTTGGATTGTGAGTTCGAATGATGGAGGCACCATTAATTATAGATAACATTTCAGCTATTGCAGTTCCGGTATTTCGATCAGTAGGATCATCTTTTCCAAGTAGTTTTCCCAAAAATGATTTATTGGATATCGAGATCAAGATAGGGAAATTAGTTTTCAATAATTTCAGTTTTTTAATGATTTCAATATCCCGCTCAGCCCAGTTAGAAATAATTTTTGTGTAAGGAAGTTTATTTTTAACATCAGAAGAACGACGGAAAAAACCAATAGCAGGATCAACTACAATTTTTTCTTTAGAGATGTGAGCATTTAGTGCAATCTTTATGCTTTCATTCAAAAGTTTTTTTGTTTCGGAAATAGGATTACCTTTTACAATATTTTTACTATATGGACATAAAATTAGAGAGGGATTATATTTTTCTATAATTTTTGGCATATTCTTATCGTACTTTAAACCAGAAATATCATTAATCACATCGATACCTAATTCAAGTGCAGTATTTGCAACTGTTGCTCTACAGGTATCAACAGAAATTGGAATGTTTGATGAATTTTGTATTATTTTGATAGCCTTGGTTACTCTCTCAGATTCAACTTTTTCAGAAACAATTGTTCGTAGATATGGAGCTGTAGACATCCCGCCAACATCAATAATTTCAGCACCATTTTCTTCCATTTCGGATACATGTTTTGATATTTGAGATTTTGTAGATTTTATTGAGTTTTTATAAAATGATTCAGGACTTGTATTCAGAATTCCCATAACGGTGATTTTATTTTTTTTTCCTACTACAAGACTACCCAATTTGGTCATATCATTTATGATAAGGTAATCTATTTGAGTGATATGACAATGCATGGATGGAAAACAAAAATCAATGAGATTAGGAAAGAATTTGGATATAGTGAAAAAGATGATTTTCTTTCTGCAAAGAAATTAAATTCATTATTAGAAAAGAAATTTTCAAAAAAACAATTACAAGAAAAGATTACTGACAAGACAGTTTTCATTATTGGAGCAGGGCCATCATTATCAAAATCTCTAACACATATCAAAAAATGTAAAAATATTACAAAGATTGTAGCTGATGGAGCTGTAGAAGCATTATCTAAAAAAGATATCAAACCAGATATTTTAGTCACCGATCTCGATGGAGATTTGAATAGTATTAGAAAAATTGGGCGGACAAATATTCCCATAATAGTTCATGCACATGGCGATAATCAGAATAAATTGGAAATTGTCAAGGATTTTGCAAATGTAGTTGGAACTACTCAAACAGAGGAATTTGGGAAGATGAAGAATTTTGGAGGATTCACAGATGGAGATCGATGTGTATTTCTTGCAGAATTTTTCAATGCAGATAAAATTGTTTTAATTGGAATGGATTTTGGACAAGAAATTGGAAAATATTCAAAGCATAAAGTAGTCAATCGTAAGACAAAGCTTAAGAAATTAAAATTTGGGAAAAGAATTCTGGAGTGGTTTGCAACAAAATCAAAAGCAGATTTGTACTCAACAAAAAAGATCAAGGGTTATAAAATGATTAGATTGGTTGACCTACAGTGTATTGAAAACTTTTAGAATGTGTTTTAATACTGAATAAGTTTTCTAATAATTATGCAGTATACTGATGAACAAATTCAGAAGATGATAGAATTAAAGGACTCAATCATCGACAAGATGACAAAACATCAAGAAGAATTAGACTTTCTAGAAAGAAATTTGGAGATACTTGATGTGGTTCTAAAAGGTTCTAGTTTTACCAAAGCTTCTTCATTACCAAGAAAAGAAGAACCAAAACAAGAGATCAAGATTGAAACAAAAGATGAACCAGAGTCAATTCCAATTAAGAAGAACAAAGATGGAGAGATTATTGCTAATGCATTTGTCACTCCTGAACAGGTTTCCATAATCTTAAGTGAAGGGATTGGTCTTACTGATGAAATACCACCGCTTAGATCATTTTTTATTGAGAGGATTATTGGTGAGATGAAAAAAACAGACAGTGTAGATGTAAAAGATGGAAAGATTGACGAGAGTGCAGTAATTGATTGTGTGATAAACAAAAATGGTCCTTCAATAAGAGAGATAATTATTAAAAATTACAGACAAAAAGAAAGATTAGATGAAATAATCAATACAGCAACATGGTCATTAACAAGAATGCTAGAAAATTCAGTAAAATAAGAAAATGGAAAAAATAATTGTTTTAGATTTTGGTTCCCAATACAGTCATTTAATCTGTAGAAGAATTAGAGAGTTTTCTGTCCATGCAGAATTAGTTCCATATGACATAACTCCAGAAGAATTAAAGAAGAGGAACCCAAAAGGGATTATTTTTTCAGGAGGACCATCAAGTGTTTATAGTGAAAATGCACCAAAGCCAGATGAAGAATTGTTCAATTTTGATTTACCATTACTAGGAATTTGTTATGGTCATCAATTGATTGTAAATAAATTTGGAGGTAAAGTGAAACGTGCAAACAAAGAATATGGCTCGTCACTTCTTACCATGGATAAAAATTCAGGCCTGCTAGAAGGAATTGGTGGGTCAATACGTGCATGGATGAGTCATGGAGATGAAGCAGAAGAGATTCCAAAAGATTTTGAAGTTATTGGTCATACAGAGAATTCACATGCTGCAGCTATAGCAAATACTAATCGTACTGTGTTTGGAATTCAATTTCATCCAGAAGTGGTTCATACAGAACGAGGGACTGATATTTTGAAAAATTTTGTTTTGAATGTCTGTAAAACAAAACAAGAGTGGACAATGGAGGGATTTGTAGAGAAGACTGTTAAGGAGATTTCGGAGATTGAAGGAAATGTTTTGTGTGGCGTTAGTGGAGGAATTGATTCAACAGTTGCCGCATTATTGATACATAAGGCAATTGGAGATAGATTAACGGGAGTTTTTGTAGACAATGGATTATTGCGATTGAAGGAATCTGAAGAGATTGAAGATATGTTTGAGAAGAATTTTTCATTGAATTTTCATAGAATTGATGCAAGAGAAAAATTCCTTTCAAAATTAAAAGGAGTCACTGATCCTGAGCAGAAGAGAAAGATTGTTGGAGAAGAATTTATTCAAGTATTCACTGATTTTGCAAAAGAGAAAGGTCCGTTTAAATGGTTAGCACAAGGTACACTTTATCCAGATGTAATTGAGAGCGGAGTGTCAAAAGGTCCTGCTGCAGTTATAAAATCTCATCACAATGTTGGAGGATTACCAGATTGGTTAAATCTAGAAATTTTAGAACCATTAAGAGAATTGTATAAGGATGAAGTAAGAGATGTTGCAAGAATTCTAGGAGTCCCAGAAAGACTACTGAAAAGACATCCTTTTCCAGGACCAGGACTATCAGTCAGAATTATTGGTGAAATTACTCCTTCAAAATTATCAATTTGTAGAAAAGCGAGTAAGATTGTCGAGGATGAATTATGGGATGCCGGAGTTTATGATAAGGTTTGGCAAGCATATGCCGCAGTAGGTGATGATAAAGCCGTAGGGGTGGTAGGAGATGAACGAAAGTATGGAAGAATTGTTACAGTTAGAGTTGTTGATTCAATAGATGCAATGACTGCAGACTGGACAAGACTTCCAGATGGAGTATTAGAAAAAATTAGCAATAGAATTACCAATGAGATTGATGAGGTGACTTGGGTTTCATATGTGATTTCAAGTAAACCGCCTGCTACTATTGAGCCTCAATAAATTATAACATACAAGCGCCAAAAACACCTGCTGAATCACCAAGCTTATTTTTTACAATTGGTGTATCAAATTTATCACTAAACACTTTATTGTAAACAGAAGTTTTTCCCTCGTTGTAAAGAAAATCGATGTTTGATACACCACCACCAAGGACAATAATATCAGGATCTAAGATATCAATTACATTTGCCAAAGATATGCCAAAATTATCAAGGAATGATTTTTTCCAAGATGCAAACTTTGGATTATTTTCATTTTTTACAATTTCAGGGAGGGATTGTATTTGACCAGATAATTGTTGCCAGTGCGTTTCTAACGCAGGACCACTAATGTATGCTTCAACACATCCTTTTTTTCCACAATAGCAAAGATTTCCATCATTATGAAGACAATGATGTCCCCATTCCCCAGCAATTCCCGTTCTTCCATGGTGAATTTTTCCATTTATTATGATTCCACCACCAACTCCAGTACCCATAATTACTCCAAACATAACATTGGAATTTTTTGCCACACCAAGTTTTGCCTCGGCTAAGGCAAAACAATTAGCATCATTTTCAATAGCTATTTTCTGATTCAAAATTTCTTCTAGATCTGTTTGAATTGGTTTGCCGGTAAGACATTGTGTATTACTATTTTTTAGGAGACCAGAATCCAGCGATAATGTTCCAGGAGTGCATATTCCAATACTAAGTTCTTCATTAGATTTACAAGATAGATCAAGTATTAAATTTTTTATTGATATCAGAATCGAGTCATAACCCTGTTCTTTATTGGTAGAAATTCTTTTTCTTTCAATAGTCTGATAATTATTATCAGTGAGTATTCCTTCAATTTTTGTTCCACCTAAATCAATGCCAATTTTATTCATGTAATGTGAAGAAAATGGACGATAGATAAGTTCTCAGTGGATTTTATATCTAAAAAACTGTTAAACTGTTCATGAAAAGCGGTTCTAATAGCAACCTACAAAATTTTTGCCGTCATAGCCAACCATTACAAGAATTGTCATTTTGTATGTAGGACTTTTGT
>Ga0208964_1000618_pt1 | contig 18076 bp, 16 predicted proteins | sample AOAMet1_08_M0_20_2_FD_188227 | JGI IMG/M metagenome (GOLD analysis project Ga0208964, IMG submission 188227) | Ammonia-oxidizing marine microbial communities from Monterey Bay, California, USA - CAN11_08_M0_20 (SPAdes) | ecosystem: Environmental > Aquatic > Marine > Intertidal zone | place... | reverse complement strand
AGAAAAACTACTTGGAGCTGTTAAAACAACAGAACCATTACACAATGAGAATCCTGTGGTCGAAATGTTAGTATTAAGAACTTCAACATACATAGTGTCAGAATATGTTTGTCCTGTACTATCAGTAATAACTCCTACTACATAAGTAGATTGAGAAGGAGCATAATGAAGTGTGTCTCCTACTCCAATCATTTGACCTGAATTTACGTCATACCAAGTAGCTCCTCCTCCAGAAAATGGCAAATTCAATCCAGCATTAGTAATAGCAGATGAAGTAGATAAAATTGTAAAATCAGAAGCGTCATCATTATCTTCATTGCCTATTCTTGAAAAACTTTGTAATAAAGTTCCAATATTAGTTTGGTCAATTCCATCTCCATTCCAATGTCCTGCAAGAGAAATTGAGCCAACACTTGTAGTGATTAATGAACTCGCGATATCTGAAGACAACCAATTTCCAACAAAAACATCCATAACATTATTATTATTATCAAGTAACATGATCCAAGTTGTAAAACTAGGGTAAGATCCTGGATTCCACATCATATTACTTCCCCAATAATTCGTCGTTGAATTATCAGTCCAGTATTGAGTAGATCCAGGAAGCATAGTTCCGGAAAGAATTTGTTCATTAGGATTTGCAATATTAATATTTGTATAATTATTGCTAATAATAACTCTCCATCCTGTCACATCTACAGGTAATGCCGAAACATTCTGAATTTCAAGAAGATCAGGAGCTCCAGGATCACATTCAGTTATTAAAATTGGAGATCCTGTCGAGTTTATAGATGTTCCTGGAGCGTAAGTTGCAATTAATTGAGCACTATCACCTTCGCAAATTGACTGATTATTTCCAAGATAAATTTGTCCAGCCCCAATGAAAGGCACACATATTAATAGTAGTAATAGTTTTTTCATTTTATATTTTATTAATAAAAAATATGCATTTTTTCTTTATTCTTCCATTTTGCTTGGCTCTTATAGTCCACAAAATAAATTAATACGTCCGCCTGCGAAGCGTAATCTGTAAAGAATATTTTCTTGTCAGCTTGTGATGCGTAGTCTACAAAGAACCAATTGCCATCATTCTTTCCTGCTTGTGAGGAGTAATCTACTTTATATACACATAAATCTGATCTGCTTTCATAGTCTACTACAAATACTTTTACATCTGCTTTGCTGGCATATTCTACCGAATAAACTTTCTGAGATTTGGAAGAAATATCTGAGAATACTAAAATTAATAGGAATAAAAATTTCTTCATGATTTAAATGTTTTATTTTTCTTCAAATATAGTAAAAAATATTATTCTTATTTCTACATAAAAAATAAGTATATTTGGCGACTGAAAACAAAAAAATAATATGACAAAAGTTTCAGATAGATTAAACAGATTATCAGAATCTGCAACTCTAGCAATGGCTCGTATGAGTAGAGATCTAAAAGATCAAGGAAAAGATGTAATAGCGCTAAGCTTAGGAGAACCTGATTTTGATACTCCTGATTTTGTGAAGGAAGCCGCTAAAAAAGCAGTAGATGATAATTACTCACATTATACTCCAGTACCAGGAATTCTGGACTTACGCAAGTCGATTGCAAAGAAATTTAAAAGAGATAATGGACTAGACTTTACTGCAGAACAAATTGTAGTTTCTACAGGAGCAAAACAATCCATTGCCAATGTATGTTTGTCCTTACTGAATCCTGGAGATGAAGTGATTTTACCTGCTCCTTATTGGGTTAGTTATGCTGATATTGTTTGTCTGGCTGAGGGAATAACAGTAGAAGTTTCATCTTCTGTAGAAGATGATTTTAAGGTTACTGCAGCAGAAATTGAAAATAAGATAACAGAGAAAACTAAACTATTAATGTTTTCTTCTCCTTGTAATCCTTCAGGTTCAGTTTATACAAAATCAGAGTTATTAGAGATTGCAAAAATGTTAGAAAAATATCCAAATATTTACATTATTGCAGATGAGATTTACGAACACATAAACTTTACAAATCAACATTTTAGTATTGGTACAATTCCTGAACTAAAAGACAGGGTAATTACAGTAAATGGAGTTTCAAAAGGGTTTGCCATGACTGGTTGGAGAGTTGGTTTTATTGGAGCTCCAATTTGGATTGCAAAAGCATGTAGTAAAATTCAAGGACAGGTAACTTCTGCTACTTGTGCTGTTGCACAAAAAGCAACAGAAACAGCTGTAAATGCAGATCCTAATGAAGTTAGTTTTATGAAAGATATTTTCCTTAAAAGAAGAAACCTAGTATTGGAAAAACTAAATGAGATTGAAGGAATAAAATGCAATGTTCCTCAGGGAGCTTTCTATCTTTTTCCAGATGTAAGTTATTATTTAGGAAAAATCGATGGAGAAAGCATCATAAATAGTTCTGATGACTTGTGTATGTATCTACTAAATTCTTGCTATGTTGCACTTGTAGCAGGAACTCCTTTTGGAAATCCTGAGTGTGTAAGAATTTCATATGCTGCATCTGAAGAAGATCTTTTGGAAGCAATAAGCAGAATAAAAAATCAATTATCAAAATTAAAATGACTGAACAAGAAATACGAAAAGTTTTCTCTTCATTTAACGATAAAAAAGTACTGTTAATTGGTGATGCAATGATTGATAAGTATATATGGGGGGAAGTTAATAGAATGTCTCCAGAAGCTCCTGTTCCTGTAGTTGAAATTAACAAAGAAGAAATCAGATTAGGAGGATCTGCAAATTGTGCTCTAAATATAAAATCATTAGGAGCTAGTCCTATTTTATGTACAGTTATCGGTGATGACATTAACGGAAGTAAATTTCTAAAACTAATGAAAGATTCTGATCTATTAACTGATGGGGTTTTTGTTGATGATAACAGAAAGACTACTGTTAAAACTCGTGTTATTTCCGAAGGAAAACATCAACTCAGAATGGATGATGAAGATATACACCCTATAAAAATAGAAGATCAATTTATTAATACAGTAGACTCCTTATTAAAAGACACCTCAGTTATTATTCTACAAGATTACAATAAAGGTGTTCTTACTAAAAAGATTATCAAAACTGTAATAAGTAAAGCAAAAAAAAGGGGAATTCCTACCATTGTAGATCCTAAGAAAGATAACTTTTTAGAATATCAAGAATGTGATATTTTTAAACCAAACCTAAAAGAAATAAAAGAAGGAATTAATATAGAATTTGACGAATCAAAAGATGAAGAACTTCAAAAGGTAACTTCATTATTAAAAGAAAAAATAAATGCAAAATCTATCCTTTTAACTCTTTCTGGAAAAGGAATATGTATCAATTCAGAAAATGGTTTTGTACATACTCCTGCTTATGGAGGAAGTGTTATAGATGTTTCAGGAGCAGGTGATACGGTTATTTCAGTAGCTTCTCTCCTACTATCTACTGGAGTAATTCCAGAAAATATTTCAAAAATCTCTTGCCTTTCTGGAGGAATTGTTTGTCAGAAAGTAGGTGTAGTTCCTATTGATAAAGAAGAATTACTATCAGAAATAATAAAAATATTCTAATCAGAACACATGCCTGAACTAATAAATAACAAAAAGGCAAATTTCGGTACCATGCCTGTTTTTGTAACAGCTATCTCTACAATTTTAGGAGCTGTTCTGTTTTTAAGGTTTGGTTATGCAATTGGTCATACTGGCTTAATTGGCATATTTGGTATCATCATATTGGGACATCTTATAACCATACCTACAGCTCTAGCTGTTGCTGAAATTGCTACAAATCAAAAAGTAGAAGGAGGTGGAGCTTATTATATTATTTCCCGATCTTTTGGATTAAATGTAGGAGCTGCAATTGGTATTACGCTATTTCTTTCACAGGCAATCAGTGTAGCTTTCTATGTAATTGCTTTTGCAGAATCATTAATCCCATTTATTGAAATAGAATCTATTGAATATTTTGCAACTCTATTATCTAATCTTGGAATAATAGAAAACCTGACAGAATTAACAAATGATAATAAAATAAATATAGTTAGAACCTCAATAGGACTCTTAAGTATGTCTATACTCACATTCTTTATTTTAAAAAAAGGAGCAAATGTTGGCATGAAAGCACTTTATTTTGTAGCAGCTATATTATTTATTTCATTAATATTTTTCTTCCTAGGAGAAACAAAATATAGTTTTGATCAAATTAATTTAGCTGACAAAGTTGACAACCCAAAAGATTTTTGGGTGGTTTTCGCAATAATCTTTCCTGCGTTCACGGGGCTAGCTGCCGGACTAGGGTTATCTGGAGATTTAAAAAACCCAGAGAAATCAATACCAAGAGGGACTATTTTAGCAACATTAGTAGGGCTAATTGTGTATTTTGCTGTAGCTATAAAACTAAGAATGTCTGCAGACGTTAATGTCTTAGGTGACCTTGCTAATCAGTTTATAATGAGTGATGTTGCAATATGGGGTCCTATTATACCTATAGGACTTGCCTGCGCCGCAATTTCTTCAGCTCTTGGATCTGTAATTATTGCTCCAAGAACTCTACAAGCACTTGGAAATGATTCTGTTTTTCCATTTCAAAGACTAAATAAATGGTTCAAAAAAGAAAGAACAAGAGATAATGAGCCAATAAATGGAGCTATAATTACTTCTGTTATTGCATTCTTTTTCATATTTATGGGTGACATTAATTCTGTTGCTAAAATTATTACAATGTTTTTTATTGTAACTTATGGTGCAATATGTTTAATCTCATTCTTAGAACATTTTTCAGCTGACCCATCTTATCGTCCTACTTTTAAATCTAGGTGGTATTTTTCTCTATTAGGAGCAATTTTATCTTTCTATTTGATGTTTAAAGTAGATACTTTTTATGCTTTAATCTCAATTGGAACAATGTCTATTATATATTATTATATTAGTAAAAATAATAAAGAAAAGGGTGGTCTAGAAAAACTATTCAAGGGAGTTATCTTTCAAGCAAGTAGAAGATTACAAATATATCTACAAAAGAAAGATGAAGAGTCAGAAACAGAAAACTGGAGACCTTTCGTTATTTGTGTGACTGAAGATTCTTTTAAATCACAAGATTCTTTTGATTTAGTAAGATGGATTTCTCATAAATACGGTTTTGGAACCTTTATGCACTACATCAATGGTCAACTATCAAAAAATACATTTCAAAAATCAAAAGAGGTGCAGAATAAGTTGTTAAGTATCTCAAAGAAGAAAAACAGTAGGGTGTATATTGATACAATTATTAGCCCATCATACATTTCTGCTCTTGCGCAAGTTATTCAGCTTTCTGGAATTTCAGGAAAAGGGAATAATCTCATATTGTTTGAGTATGAATCTACTCAGACGGAAGAACTATATAAAGTAATTGATAATTTCCATCTATTAGCAGCTACTGAATTTGATGTGTGTATTTTAAGAAAATCATTCAGAAGTTTTGGAAGTAAGAAATCAATTCATATTTGGATTTCTCCTCAAGATTTCGAGAATTCTAACCTTATGATATTACTAGGATATATTTTACTTGGTCATCCTGAATGGAATAAAGCAGAAATAAATATTTTTAGTGTTTATGAAGAAGGAAATTTTAATCAAGAAAATAAAAAATTATCAACTTTAATCAATGAAGGAAGACTTCCAATTTCTTCAACAAATATTCAATTAATTCCAAATGACAAAAATAGTAGAATCAGAAAAATTATCAATAATAAATCTTCTAATGCAGACCTTACAATTATTGGTTATAAAGCTGAATTACTAGAAAAACAAAAAGAGAAATTATTTAAAGGATATGATAAACTTGGGAATGTAATGTTTGTAAATAGTGCTTCTGAAAAAGAGATTATAAATACTGAAGATTGAGTAAAATAACTCCATATAATACAACTGATTCAAAAAAGAAACAAGTTGAGAAAATGTTTGATAGCATTGCAAAAAGATACGATCTTCTAAATCATTCTTTATCTTTTGGCATGGATTATTATTGGAGAAGAAAAGCGATAAAATATCTAACAAACAATCCTAAAACAATATTAGATGTAGCTACAGGAACTGCTGATTTTGCTATCTGTGCAGCAAAACTAAAAGATGTGAAAATTACAGGAATTGACATATCTAAAGGAATGGTAAATATTGGAAAAGAAAAAATAAAAAGAAAAAGACTAGAGGGTGTAATAGAATTGCAAATTGCAGATTCCGAAAACCTTCCTTTCACCGAGAATAGTTTTGATGCTATCACCGCTGGATTTGGTGTTCGTAATTTTGAAAATTTAGAAAAAGGGCTTTCAGAAATGTACAGAGTACTAAGTAAAAATGGAATAGCAGCTATTTTAGAGCCATCAAAACCAAAATCTTTTCCGTTAAAACAAATCTATACTATCTATTTTAATCATGTACTACCATTATTCGGAAAATTAATTTCAAAAGATAATTCTGCTTACACCTACTTACCTAATTCGGTAGAAGCGTTCACTAGAGGAAAAGATTTTATAAAACATCTTCAAAATGTAGGATTTAAATCATGTAATCATATTCCATTAACTTTCGGAATTGTAGATCTATATGTAGCAATAAAAGAATAAGAAAATCGTTTTCCGACCCAAATGAGAAAGTTATTATTATATTTCATATTGTTCTTTATCTTTCCTAATGAGATAAAGGCACAGTTAAGGCCAAAACCACAAAACCTAGTCAGGTACGATAATAAGAAAATGCATTTTGGTTTTACTCTTGGTCTCAATTCTTTAGATTTTAATATAAAACATAATGGTGAAGTGATGTATCAGGATAGTTTATATGTTTTGCAATCAAATAGTCAGAAAGGATTTAATTTAGGTATTGTATCTAATTTCAGAATGGGAAAATATACTGACTTTCGTTTTGTTCCAGCTATTGTTTTTGGAGAAAGACGTTTATTATATTCTTTTGCTGATACAAACAATGTTATTTCTACCGAAACGAAAGCAATCGAATTTACTTTACTCGATTTTCCTTTTTATGTAAAATATAAATCTGAAAGATATAATAATTTTAGATCCTATGTTTTATTTGGAATAAAATACAGCTTAGATATTGCCTCTAAAAAAAATATAGTTAATGAAGATTTTATTGTTCTTAAACTTCAACCTCATGATTTAACTGGAGAAATTGGTTTTGGAATGGATTTTTATCTAGAATATTTTAAGTTTTCTCCGCAAATTAAAGTTTCTGCTGGTATCTTAAATTTACTTACGAAAGATGAAAGTGTTTATACAACTTCAATCCAGAATCTGTACACAAACGGATGGATGTTATCTTTTACTTTCGAATAACATAATTTCTCATATAAACTCTAAATCATTAATATGTTAGTTTATTTTTTACACTATATGAAAATAGTCTAATTGTACTAATTAGCTAAAATAAAAGGTGATAAAACACATCTTATTAATATATATTTCGTAAATTTGTCAACAAACACACTAAATATGGATGATTTTTTAGCAATTACAATAGGATTAGTGTCCTACATTCTTCTTCTTTTTTTATTCAGAAAAATGAATGTTTGGAAGAAAAAAGAATGTAATAATTGCAACAATTGTTGTCCAGATTGCGAACGACCTTTAGAAAGAATAAAAAGAGAAAAAATAGATTATCTTATAAATTATCTTACTTTTCAAATGTTTGATTTTAAAAGATATCAATGTGTGAATTGCGCATGGAAAGGAAGAAGATGGGAACGATCTTTCTCTGGAAAATTTTAGTTACAAAACTTATTCAAAATAATTGCAGCGGAAGATGCTACATTTAACGATTCTGCCTCGCCTATCTTATTTATTGTTATTCTCTCAGAAATAATATCTTTTATTTCTTTAGAAATACCATTAGATTCATTTCCAAAAACAATTAAAGAATTCTTATTTACTTTTATTTGATTTATATCATCTCCATCCATTACAGCTCCATAAACTTCTACATTAATAGCAACTTCTTGTATCATTCTTCTTATATTAGTATAGATTACATCAACTCTAGTAATTGAGCCCATTGTAGACTGAACAACCTTAGGATTATACACATCAACTGTTTCTTGAGAACAATAAATATTCTTAACTCCAAACCAATCACAAATTCTAATAATTGTACCTAAATTTCCAGGGTCTTTTACATCATCTAAAACAATGTTTATTCCAGAAAAGTAAAAATCACTCTTCTCAAGAGGAATATATACAACTGCTAATACATCAGAAGCTGTTTTTAATGAAGATATCCTTTGTAACTCATTTTGATTCACTTGATTAATTGAGATGTCATCTCTAATTTTATATTTTTCTATCCAATTTTTTGTTGCATATATTTGTTGAATTTTATAGTTAGAATTTAGAATTTCATTTACATTTTTTGAAGATTCAACTACAAAACACTTGGATTCTAATCTGAACTTTTTTTTCTGTAAAGATTTGACAAATTTTATCTGATTTTTACTTATCACTTACCTTTTTATTATTTATTTAAAAATTATCTGAAATTTAACGCCAAAATACTAACAATGTTTCTAATTTTGTTATTGTAAATTAATTATTAAAATAAAAAAATGTCAAAATTTAAAAGAGGTGTTATTTCAGGAGAAGAATTAAGAAAAGTTTTTAATGATGCAAAAGAGAATAATTATGCGTTGCCAGCTGTAAACGTTACAAATACATCAACTGTAAACTCTGTATTAGAAACTGCCGCAAAACTAAACTCACCTGTAATTGTTCAGTTTTCTAGTGGTGGATGTCAGTTTTTTTCTGGAAAAGGACTATCAAATGAAGATCATCAATCTGCAATTGCTGGTGGGATTTCTGGAGCAATGCACGTACATCAAATGGCAGAAATGTATGGTGTAACTGCTATTTTACATACGGATCATTGTGCAAGAAAAATATTACCTTGGATTGATGGACTTTTAGATGCAGGAGAAGAATTCTATCAAATGCATGGAAAACCACTTTATAGTTCTCATATGATTGACTTATCAGACGAACCAATTGAAAAAAATATTGAAACATGCAAGAAATATTTAGAAAGAATGGATAAGATAGATATGACATTAGAAATTGAACTTGGTGTTACAGGAGGTGAAGAAGATGGAGTAGATAATACAGATATTGATAGTAGTAAATTATACACGCAGCCTGAAGAAGTAGCGTATGCCTATGAAGAATTAATAAAAATTAGCAATAATTTTACTGTTGCTGCAGCTTTCGGAAATGTACATGGTGTATATAGACCTGGAAATGTAAAACTTACTCCTATTATATTGCATAATTCACAACAATATATTCAAGATAAATATCAAACTAATGATAAACCAATTAATTTTGTTTTTCATGGAGGTTCTGGATCTAGTCCTGAAGACATCAAGGAGGCTATATCATATGGAGCAATTAAAATGAATATTGATACAGATCTGCAATGGGGATTTACAACTGGAGTGAGAGATTATTTTGCAAACTATACTGATTATGTTCAAAAACAAATAGGTAATCCTGAAGGAGATGACGTTCCAAATAAAAAATATTACGACCCAAGGAAATGGATGAGAGAAGGAGAGCTTACATTCATTGAAAGATTAACTAAATCTTTTGAAGACTTAAACAATATAAACAGAAATATCTAAGATATGGGGTGGTTTAAAAGAATAAAAAAGGGAGTTACTACTGAAACCAATCAGAAAAAAGAAATCCCAGAAGGGTTATGGTACAAATGTCCAAAATGTAAAACTATTATCACATCAGAGGACCACCATAATCAATTGTATGTTTGCGATAATTGTAATCACCACCACAGAATAAATGCAAAAGAATATCTTGAAATCTTATTTGATAAAAATAAATTTACAGAATTAAATGAAAATATGACTTCAAAAGATCCTTTAAAATTTGAAGACCGAAAAAGATATACTGAAAGATTAAAAGAAATACAAGAAAAGACAGGATTAAAAGATGCTGTTACCACCGCATATGGTAAAATAAATAAACAAGATGCAGTGATTGCATGTTTTAACTTTAATTTTATTGGAGGATCAATGGGTTCCGTAGTAGGAGAAAAAATAGCTAGATCAATTGATTATGCCAAAGAAACCAAAACTCCATTAATTATTATTTCAAAATCAGGTGGAGCTAGAATGATGGAAGCTTCATTTTCTTTAATGCAACTTGCTAAAACATCAGCAAAACTTGCACAATTATCAGAAGAAAGGGTTCCTTATTTTTCCGTTTTAACTGACCCAACTACAGGAGGAATTACAGCTTCTTTTGCTATGCTTGGAGACTTAAATATTGGTGAACCAAATGCTTTAATAGGATTTGCAGGTCCAAGAGTTGTAAAGGAAACCATTGGAAAAGATTTACCAGAAGGTTTTCAGACTGCAGAATTTGTTAAAGAACATGGTTTTTTAGACATGATTGTGTCAAGAAAAAACATGAAAGAAAAGATCTCACAATTAATAAGAATGTACTCTTCATAATTTTATTTATTTAAAACACCATTTTTCTGAAAACAATTCCTACATTTGCAAACCGAAAAATAAAAGATTAAACCAATATGTTAGACACACAACAAAAAGAAAAGTTATTTACAAAATATGGTTCCGGAAAAGAAGATTCTGGTTCTGTATATAGTCAAGTAGCATTATTCACTGAAAGAATTAAACATCTTACAGCTCATCTTAAAGAAAACAGAAAGGATTTTGGAACACAGAGATCTCTTCAGTTAATGGTGGGTAAAAGAAGGAAATTACTAGATTACTTAAAAAGAAAAGATGTAGTTGCTTACAGAAAATTAGTGAAAGATTTAAAACTAAGAAGATAACTATTATATGAAATAACTTAAAAAAGGCAATTTTGATAATTGCCTTTTTTAGTTTGTAAACTAAGATGAAAATAAGAAAACAATAAAAAAAATGATGAAAGAAATTACAAAAAAAATTACCTTAAATGATGGTAGAGAAATAACTACCTCAACAGGTAAATTAGCAAAACAAGCAAACGGTTCGGTAGAAATCAGAATGGGGAAAACTCATATGCTAGCCACTGTTGTATCTAGTAAAGAAGCTAGAGATGGAGTGGATTTTTTACCACTAACTGTAGATTATAGAGAAAAATTTGCTGCTGACGGGAGATTCCCTGGTGGATTCTTAAAAAGAGAAGCAAGACCAACTGACCAAGAAATTCTGGTTATGAGATTAGTAGACAGAATATTAAGACCTATGTTCCCTGCGGATTATCACGCTGAAGTACAAGTGATGATCTCACTTAACTCACACGATCCTGAAGTGTCTCCTGACAGTTTAGCTGCATTAGCCGCTTCAACTGCAATTGCTATTTCAGATATTCCATTTAACGGACCTATATCTGAAGTTAGAGTTATCAGATTAAATGGAGAGTTCATTGTAAATCCATCACCTGAACAAATGAAAGAAGCAGATATCGATTTAATGGTTGGAGCTTCAGCTGATAGTGTAGCAATGGTAGAAGGAGAAATGAGTGAAGTGTCCGAAGCAGAGATGATTGAGGCTATTAAAGTTGGTCATGAAGCTATTAAAATTCAGTGTGCAATGCAAACCGAATTAGCTTCTGAAATCGCTACTTCTTCTCCAAAAAGAGAATATTGCCACGAAACTCATGATGAGGAATTAAAAGAAAGAATAAAATCAGAAACTTACGATAAAGTTTATGCAGTTGCTGCTGAAGGCTTAGGAAAAGATGAAAGATCAACTAAATTTAAACAAGTAAAACAAGATTGGATTGATTCTTTAACAGAAGAAGAAGTTGAAAAATACGATTCAAAATTAATTGGAGTATATTACCATGACGTAGAAAAAGAAGCAGTTAGAACATTAGTTTTAAATGAGAAGAAAAGATTAGACGGTAGAGAAACTACTGAAATCAGACCTATCTGGTGTGAGGTAGATTATTTACCTTCTCCACACGGTTCGGCTGTATTTACAAGAGGTGAGACTCAATCATTAACAACTGTAACTTTAGGAACTTTACAAGATGTAAATAGAATAGATGGTGTTACCTTCCAAGGTCACGAAAAATTCTACTTACACTATAACTTCCCTCCTTTCTCTACAGGAGAAGCTAGAATGAAATTTAGTGTAAGTAGAAGAGAAATCGGACACGGAAACTTAGCACAAAGAGCATTAAAGAAGATGATTCCTGCAGATAATCCTTATACAGTAAGAATTGTTTCTGACATTTTAGAATCAAATGGATCGTCCTCAATGGCAACTGTTTGCGCTGGTACTTTAGCACTTATGGACGCTGGTGTAAAGATTGAAAAACCAGTATCAGGAATAGCTATGGGATTAATCTCTGATGAAAAGGATCCAAATAACTATGCTGTACTTTCTGATATTTTAGGTGATGAAGATCATTTAGGAGATATGGACTTTAAAGTTTGTGGTACTGCTGATGGTATTACTGCCTGTCAAATGGATATTAAAGTTCAAGGACTATCTTACGATATTTTAGAACAGGCTTTAAACCAAGCTAGAGATGGTAGATTACATATTTTAGAGAAAATAACAGATGTAATGACTACTCCTAGAACTGACTTAAAACCTCAAACTCCAAAAATTATTATTTTAGAAGTACCAAAATCTACTATTGGTGGAATTATTGGTCCTGGAGGAAAAGTTATTCAGGAGTTACAAGCAAAAACTGAAACCACTATTTCTATTGAAGAAATTGATGAAAAAGGTAGGGTGGAAATTTTGGGAACTGATCAAGAAAAGTTGGACATGGCAGTTGCAAAAATTAAATCTATTGCTTTTGTACCAGAAGAAGGAGAAACTTATAAAGGAAAAGTAAAATCTATTATGCCTTATGGAGCATTTGTAGGAATTGCTCCTAATACTGATGGATTGCTTCATGTTTCTGAAATTTCTTGGGAAAGAGTAGAGAATGTGGAAGATGTATTGAAAGAAGGACAAGAAATAGAAGTTAAATTAATTTCTATTGATCCAAAGTCTGGAAAGTTAAAACTCTCTAGAAAAGTACTTCTTCCAAAGCCTGAAAAAAAATAAATTAAGATTTATTTGTAATTGTTGTAACCTTTCTGTTATATATACGTAAAAGTCTTAGGTTAAACACAATTTAGTAATTAAAAATAAATAAATGAGACAGTTAAAGATTACAAAACAAGTCACTAATAGGGAAACTCCTTCATTGGATAAGTACCTACAGGAAATCGCGAAAGTCGATTTAATTACTCCTGAAGAAGAAGTAGAATTAGCGCAGAGAATTAAAGCAGGAGACAAAATAGCTTTAGAGAAACTTACCCAAGCTAATTTACGTTTTGTAGTTTCTGTATCAAAACAGTACCAAAACCAAGGATTATCCTTACCAGATTTAATTAATGAAGGAAATTTAGGACTTATTAAAGCTGCTCAAAGGTTTGATGAAACTAGAGGTTTTAAGTTTATTTCTTATGCCGTTTGGTGGATTCGTCAATCTATTTTACAGGCTCTTGCTGAACAATCAAGAATTGTTAGATTACCATTAAATAAAATTGGCTCTATAAATAAAATTAATAAAGCTTATGCTAAGCTAGAGCAGCAGTATGAAAGACCTCCTACTGCTGAAGAAATTGCTAATTTAACAGAACTTTCTCTTACTGAAGTTCAGGAATCACTAAAAAATACTGGAAGACATGTTTCAATGGACAATCCTTTAGTTGAAGGAGAAGATAGTACTATGTATGATGTATTAAAATCTGATGAAAGTCCAAGCCCTGATGAAGAACTAATGTTAGATTCTTTAAGAAGAGAGATCAGAAGAGCATTAGACACTTTAACTCCAAGAGAGGCAGATGTATTATCTTCTTATTTTGGATTAAGTGGTGGTCACGCAATGACTCTGGAAGAAATTGGTGAAAAATTTGATCTAACAAGAGAAAGAGTTAGACAAATAAAAGAAAAAGCTGTAAGAAGACTAAAACACACTTCTAGAAGTAAAATCTTAAAAACCTATTTAGGATAAAAATAGAAAGAGGAGTTTTACTCCTCTTTTTTTTGCTTAAATTTGCCAAAATTTATTTTTAATGAGTGTAATAATTGCCCCTTCAATTTTAGCAGCTGATTTCGGTAATCTTGAAAGAGATTGCGAAATGGTAAACAATAGTAAATCAGATTGGTTTCACCTTGATATTATGGATGGAGTTTTTGTTCCAAATATCTCTTATGGAATGCCAATTATTAATAAAATAAATGAAGTTGCTACAAAAACTCTAGATGTTCATTTAATGATTATAGATCCGGAAAGGTATATTGAGACATTTAAAAATGTAGGAGCTGATATTCTTACGGTTCATTATGAAGCTTGTACGCATTTACATAAAACTATACAAAGCATTAAATCAAATGGAATGAAAGCTGGAGTTGCATTAAATCCACATACTTCAGTTGATTTACTTAAAGATGTACTAAATGATTTAGATTTAGTTTTAGTAATGTCAGTGAATCCAGGATTTGGTGGTCAGTCATTTATTGAAAATACTTATAAGAAAGTTAGAAATTTAAGAATTCTAAGAGAAAAAAGTGGATCAGATTTTATTATTGAAATTGATGGAGGTGTAAATATAACTAATGCTCCAAAATTAATTGAAGCTGGTGCTGACGCTTTAGTTGCAGGTAGTTTTGTTTTTAAATCTGATAATCCTACACAAACAATTGAGGACCTAAAAAACTGTTAAATTCCATTTAAGTAATTTCCCAGATATTCAAAATCATTAGTTAAGTTTCCATCTTTACAAATAGTAGCTCTTTCTATAATTCTATCTGGATCTTCTCCTATTAGATGAGGAAGAATTTTATTAATAAATTCATTACCAAAATATTCTGATGCATCTTTAGCTAATTCGCAAGGTAAATTATCAACCGCCATTACAGCAATTACACCTCTTTTCTTAAAATCATCTTCCGATTCGGTTTCTGGGTTGTATCCATAAATAGGATTTGCAACTGTAGATGAGCGAATTGTAGATGCAACAGGACCATCGATATCACATGAAATATCAGCAACTACTTGTAGATTAAAATCCTCTGATTTTGCATCCTCTCGTGTAAATAAATACGGTGAGCCAGACCCATAGAAATGACCTGCAATAAAAACATCCGCATGTTTTGTATAGTTCAAGAAAGAAGATTGATATTTTTCGGGATTGTTATAAAAATCGTATTTATCGGAAAGAGCTCCGTCAATTCGTTCGTTATAATCCATAGTATTTAAGCTGCAAAATACAGATTCATTAAAGGTTTTTGTAATAAAATCTTCTTTGCTAACTTCTTTTATATTTACTTTTCTAAGGATTTCGAGAGCTCCATCTGAAACTCTACCATTCCCTGTTAGAATTATTTTCTCTGCAGAAAGTTTTATTTTGTTAAGTTCCTCATATACTTCCTTAATTCCGGAACATTTGTTTGCTGATTTTAAGAAGAATTTATCTGATTTAAGCCCATAAGTTAAAAGTGCGTTGTACGCCCCAACAATACCAGCATATCTGCCAAAACCAATTAATCGTTTGTTATTTTTATCTTTAAGTACTTCATAATCAATCATAGTAATATTCCTCTGCACCATTTCTTGTAAAAGATCTCTGTTATAAGATTGTTCTTTTATAGTATGCGAAAAATAAAAATATATTTTATCAGAAATTAAAGATGATATTGACACTTCCTTTACACCAAGTAACACATCACAATCGGAAAGATCATTAACTATTTCTATTCCTAAATTGGAATAATCAGAATCTAGGAAACATCTTACATCACTACTTTTCACTACAATATCAAAATTAGTGTTTTCTGCAATCCACTTACATTGTTTTGGTGTAAGAACAACTCTTTCGTCTGATGGTATCTTCTCCTCTTTAAGCAATCCTATTTTCATCTATAAAATTATTTTTTACAAAAATAGATAATGGTAATGAAATGGAGTATAATATTTAGTAATTTTGCTCTTTGTTCTTTAACATATTGGGACTGACTGGATTTGACTGCAAGATGCATTGGACTGTAAGCATGTCGAGCATTGTTTTTTGGCTCGTAAAAATCAAGATTCAAATTTTTTAATTGGCGAGTCTAACTACGCTTTAGCTGCTTAATTTATATAATTAAGCTGGCTTTTGTCTCTTTTAAAGGATCTCCTGATTCCTTTAATCTTGAGGCATTATTAACTTCAGGATAGCTGATTTATGTCTTCTGTAATGATGCGAAATTTTATGAAGATAAGGATTGGGTTTGGTTGCTTTTTTCCTGCTTTTTCTCGAAAATAAAATAAGATAAACATGTAGAAAGCTTTTTGATTCCTTGTTAGGACGTGGGTTCGAAACCCACCAGTTCCACTATAAAAAACCCTTGTAATCTAGTGATTGCAGGGGTTTCTTTTTTGGTAGGCCTGTATGTAGGCCACTTTCTACTATATCTCTTGTCCGTCAATGTTGATAAGTATGCTAATTGGCTCTGTTTCTTCAATGTCTTCAATAGTCTTTTTCTTGCCTATAGCGTAAGGCAATAGCTTTGTTATTGCGTTGATATATTCAACAGGGTTTTCTATCTTGTCTAGCATTTCTCTAATCTTGTTAGGGTCTATGCTTTCGTTGATTATATTTCGTAGTTCGTTGTTTCCCGAGCCTACAGATCTTCCTAAAGGGTTTCCACTTGTTCCTTTCTTAAATGGCATAGTATATAGTCTTTACTATATAAGAGAAAAGATTAGATTTTTTTTGATTTTCTGATTAGAAAAAACTTTTGAAAATAATTTTTATTGTAGAATTAGTTTTTTATTGACTATTCCATTATCGGTATCTAACTCTAATAGATAGATTCCTTTTGAGTATTCTGATAAGTTAAATGAATGAGAATATTCTCCGTCAAAATCAACTAAGTTCTCTGTAAAGATAATCTCCCCTACTAAGTTTACTAATCTAACTTCTATGGTCTGTTTTGTTTCTGAGGTAAACTCTACATTAAACACATCTCTACTCGGATTTGGATACACCTCTAAGGAATTAATACTACTTAGTTCATCCACTCTGATAGAATTTGGTTGTGACCATAATACTGGACCATCCCACTGAGCTGATCTGTAAGGACCACCAGATGGATTACACCATGTTCTCCACATTACTCTATAAGTTAAGCCTGGAGTTAAACCATTCTTATCTTTACAAAGTGTTGGAGAATTAACTCCCATTCCTCCAATATTACTAAATGAGGAACCTGGAACATCTTCTCTGTATTTTAGTCTCACAAATGCGTAGGTAGAAACTGTATCCCAACAGAACTGAGTCTTAGTAGTGGTGATTGGTGTAGGAATTATATTGATTACATTATCACATAATGGTAAGGTAGTAAAATTTCCATTTGCATGCCATGTAACAACTGTTCCATCTTGGTACCAAATCTTAAAGTCATACTCATAAGTAGTAGAAGACATCAAGTTAAGTACTAATTTGGAAGTATTTAGACATGGAGCGTTGTTTCCAACTGGTGAACCCATTGTTTTAGTAGAGTAAGAATTCGTTCCAACTTCTCTGTAACGAATCCTGATTTGATCTACAACACAAGAAGTGTTATTCATATCATCCCAATTAAAGGTTGCTCTATCGTGGATAACGTCAGTTAAGTTAACTCCTGTTATAGGGCCACAGGTATTTGGATAAATACAAGATCCATCATCTACTGTTGCGTTTGGATTGTAATTTGAAGCAAGAAGATCTGTACATCCGTACACAATCGCTACACAAGAACCATCATCACACATAGCTAATGGATCATAGTTAAATGCTGTTGAATCTGTACAACCAGGGTACGTACATGAGCTATCAGAAACGTTAGCTGTTGAATCATAATTACAAGCTAAAGCGTCCATACAACCAGCTACAGTTAAAATTTGGTTTCCTGTTAAAGTTGTAGTATGACAACCTGTAGCTGTTGCACATGAACTATCAACCAACCAGTGTATGTAGTAAGTACCAGCAACTGTAGAAGTCCAAGTTAATGGAGCTGAACCTTGAGCAACAAAGTTACCAGCAGATGATCCTTCGTATACAACAAT
>Ga0208964_1000602_pt1 | contig 18290 bp, 19 predicted proteins | sample AOAMet1_08_M0_20_2_FD_188227 | JGI IMG/M metagenome (GOLD analysis project Ga0208964, IMG submission 188227) | Ammonia-oxidizing marine microbial communities from Monterey Bay, California, USA - CAN11_08_M0_20 (SPAdes) | ecosystem: Environmental > Aquatic > Marine > Intertidal zone | place... | reverse complement strand
CTTTGATCGAGATGGTATTGTCCAGATCGGCATGACGTGCGCCAATTAGAAGCTCTAACCCCTCTATTTGCCTGGGTTGAAAAAATACCGAGGGGCTGACCAGCAGCTGTTGAACATCGGCGGTCAGTTTGGAATCCAGGGGGCCGAATCTGTTGCTGCCGCGCAAATCCATATAGACCGTATCGATGGCTACTCCCCACTGTCCCTTCTGGGCACGAAAATTTATTAGCAATGCCATCTCGAGGTTATCGATGACATCGCTGACGGAGATGTCAACTTCTTGAGGAGGGGTGCCCTGAAGACCTGCCTTGGCGTCGATGCTAGTGGCCCACAAATAGGGAGCGATCTTGAACTGCCAATCCTCATCGGCGGCTTGTTCATTATTGGCGGCAGCTGTCAGGCTGCTGGCAAGCAGAGCTAGACAGATGAAGTATGGTATGAATTGCATCGCATTCTCCAACAAGGTATCTACGTGGCTTCGACCTGGTGCCAACTATAGGAACGCTCTAGCGCGCTACTATACTGACATTTTGGGTGGTGTGCACGAGGGCGCTAAAAATGGCAGCTGTTAAGACATAGCGAGACGTTAACCCCGACGCTTATCGCGCGCTCTGTGAGTGCGGCAGGAAGGCATCGACATAAGAACAGACAGTGACTTGTGAGGTTCAGAGGATAGGCAATGTCGTCTCGCTCTGAAAACGCCTTACGATGATGGCGCCACCTGGACACCCAAGCTGCCGAACTACCCGGGCCTCGCAGGCTTCACCGGCGAGCCCCGGCACTCCTCCCACCTGGTCAGATGGTGTGGAGACTGGGCTAGAAGCTAGCAGGGCATAGGCGCGATCAAGGGCCGGCGGGACGGCCTCTATAAACTGTTGCATTGAGGAAAAAGCAAGATCCTCCGGTGCAGCAGCATTCAGGTTGACGACGCCGGCATCAGTCAAAGCGCCCAGAAATTCTTCGCCTTGCAGTTTGAACGTGAGTAACTTCATTTGTCTATGTCGCTATGCTTTGAGGCTGCGCCTGATAAGTCCGAGCTGCCTTATATTGGTTTTTTTTTCGCCAATTGATCTTAAATGAACGACGGTCAGTATATAAATGAACGGTGGTCATTGTAATGTTAAATTATCCCGTTTAAAATGACCGTCGGTCAGCTATATATTGATTTGCTGATCCGCTAATAGCCGAGAGCTGTCAATCAATCTTAGCCAGACATCCAAAAAAGAACACCATGGAGATACTCATGAGTTCAGCCGTTGCGATTAATCAGAGAGCGAGAAGCGCAGAACAAAAGGCGCTGCGGCGACACGCAGTGCTAGAGGCTGCCGAAACGTACTTCCTTGAGGTTGGGTATGAGGCATTCTCTATGTCTAAACTCGCCAAGAACATTGGGTTAGCCAAGGGTACGCTGTACCTTTACTTCCAAACTAGGGAAGAGCTTTTCCTGACTCTCTATGAGCAAAGCCTGATTCGATGGAGTCAGGTTTTCATCGATGACTTATCTGATTCCATGACGAGTAAGGCGTATTCCCAAAAACTATTTAGCACTGCCTCGGCAGATGGCACTTTCTTACCTTTACTTACCAGACTTGAACATGTGATCGAACACAATGTTGCCATCCCTCGGCTCATCAGTTCTAAGCAAGTGTTCATAAATCAGGTGGAGGCGCTTGCTGAGGTCACGTCCAACTCACTCAGTTTGAGTGAAGCGCAAGCGATAGAGGTAGTAAAAACAATGGGCGTCCTCCTGATTGGTGCTACCCAAGGAGACCAGGGTCCATCACTTGATCACGAAGAGTTGCCTGAAGATGTTCAAAATCTTATCGCTAGCTTTTCGTCCGAACCTCTCTTCATTAAGAATGCTGTGCGCATCATAGAGGGCATTCGCACGGAAGCTGTATCCAATATTTAAGCGAATCAAACCCCTAGCCAATTACAAAATAGAACGAATGCATATTAACCAGAGAAAGAATTTATGAGCACAGCTGATTACGAAAACGTCACTAAATTAGACACTCAAAATCTGGAAGCTCTAGTCGAACTGCAGAGAAGCAAGTTTCGTGCTGAGGGCGAAGTCACCTATTCGACAAGGATTGACCGTCTAAAGAGACTCAAGGCACTGATTATTGAAAACAAAACAGAGTTCGCAAAAACAACAAAACGGGAATTTGGTGGTGCACGGTCCTATGAGTTCAGTTTGTTCTCAGAGTTTGCGTCAAAGGTCGAAGCTATCGACTATTCCATGAAACATTTAAAAGGGTGGATGAAGCCTGAAAAACGAAAAACTAACAAACCGATGAATTTTTTGGGCGGAAACAGCCAGGTTAGGCATTTCCCCAAGGGCGTTGTTGGCATCATTTCTCCTTGGAACCTGCCCTTTGGTTTGACTGTTGCACCTCTGACAAGTGCGCTTGCTGCAGGTAACCGAGCGTTATTGAAACCTTCAGAGTTCGTTCCTGAAACAGCGGCATTGTTCGCCGAAGTTGTCCCCAAATATTTCCCAGAAGATGAAGTCGCGGTCGTAACCGGTGGTGCAGAAATCAGTCAACGTTTTGCGGAATTGCCTTTTGACCATCTTCTGTTTACCGGGTCGACTAATATCGGCGCAAAAGTAATGCAATCAGCCTCAAAAAATCTGGTTCCCGTCACGCTAGAACTTGGCGGCAAGTCACCTGTCATTATTGGTCGTAGCGCAAAGCTTGATCTGGCCGGAACACGCCTGACATTCGGTAAGCTTTTGAATGGTGGTCAATTATGCTTGTCGCCAGACTACGTTGTCGTGCCGGATGAGCTAGAAGAGCAGCTCATTGCGCGGGTAGTTCAGGAGGTACAGTCAATGTATCCCAACATTACTGAAAATGAGGATTATGCGGGTGTTATCAACGAAAGACACTTCGCCAGGTTACAGAACTACATTGATGATGCAGTTGCCAAGGGGGCCAAGCTCACGATTGTTGGTGCTGACAAGACGCGTGCGTCTGAGGGTAATCGTCGTATGCCCTTACATATTTTACAAAACGTTAATGAAGATATGTTGGTTATGCACGAAGAAATATTTGGTCCTATTCTTCCCGTAATGACCTACTCTGATGTGGCTGAAGTTCCAGATATGATTGAACCCCGCCGAAATCCGCTTGCCCTGTATTACTTTGGTAAAGATAAACCTGAGCAGGAGTACTTACTAAGTCATGTGCAAAGTGGTGGTGTTTGTATCAATGATATAACGCTTCACTACGTGCAAGAGGATCTTCCATTTGGTGGTATTGGTGCTTCTGGGATGGGTGCTTATCACGGCCCGGAAGGGTTTAGAAGCATGAGCCACGCCCGTGCGATTTACAGTCAAACCATGATCGATGTCTTGCCTATCATTGGTGCGCGTCCGCCCTTTGGTAAAAAGTTTCGCAAGAATATAAGCAAAATTCTTGGCTCAATCTAACTGGAAGGCCAGAGTATTTTATACAAGCTAAACGGTTGAGCTTGAACTTCAAAGCCATCCAATTGAGTTGGTTTTACCCCGTCACGGCAGGTAACAAGTTGTGTTGCTGCCAGACAAGCACAGGCAGCTGTAGAGAGTAGAAGCAAATATGAAAAGAGCACTGGGACATTTATCGTGACTATAAATCGACAATGGCTATTAGCCGAGAGACCTACTGGAATGGTTGGTCCGCATAATTTCAGGTACGCCGAAACCCCGATTCCTGAGCCGAAAAGTGGTGAGGTGCTGATAAATAATCTTTACTTATCATTTGATCCGGCACAACGAAACTGGATGGTTGACCGTAAGGCTTACCTACCGCCAGTAGCCATCGGAGAGCCTATGCGGGCAGCTTCTGTTGGCAAAGTAATAGAGTCGCATAATGCGGATTTTCAAGTGGGCGATCTAGTGCAAACCACCGGCTATTGGCAAGATTATGTGGTTGCAGCCCCAGGTGAAGGTCCAATGGGTTTGGTTAAATTGCCAGCAGGAGTATCGCCTGAAATGATGTTGTCTGTGCTCGGTATAACCGGGCTCACGGCATATTTTGGTTTGCTGGAGATTGGGCAGCCTAAGGCCGGTGAAACCGTTCTTATTTCTGGTGCTGCAGGCTCTACTGGCTCGTTTGTTGGTCAGATCGCAAAAATTAAGGGTTGCCGTGTCGTAGGTATTGCTGGCGGTCCAGATAAGTGTCGGTGGTTAAAAGAGACTGCTGGCTTCGACGCCGTCATCGACTATAAAAATGAGGATGTTAATGCGCAAATTGCTCATCACTGCCCCGACAAGTGGGACATATTCTTCGATAACGTAGGCGGCCCCATCCTCGAGGCAGCCCTAGATCACGTTAATCTACGTTCTCGGGTTGTTTTATGTGGGAGTATCTCTGGTTATAACGCGACTGGACCGATACCTGGACCCTCAAATTTGTCGAACCTGACCATTAACCGAGCGCGAATGGAAGGATTCGTTATTTTGGATTATATGCCGCGAGCGATGGAAGCCATTGAAGATTTAATGGGCTGGATTTCATCGGGCCAATTAATTTACCAGGTCGACTTACAGGAAGGCTTTGAAAACATCCCTGCCACTTTACAGCGGCTTTATACAGGGCTAAATCTTGGTAAGCAACTACTCAAAATAGACTCATAGAAATAACCATAAGGCTTGCAATGGCACACATCATACCCAGGCAACGCAAGGAATTACCTGAGTTAGAGCCGATATTGCAAATGGTGGAGGCGACTATGGGCTTTTTGCCAACATCCATGATGACCATGGCGCATAGGCCAGAACTTACTCAAGCTTTTGGGGGCTTGGCGCAACGGTTCTTCACAGTGGTGAACTAGACGCTGGGCTAAAGCAAATGATTGCGCTCACGGTAAGTAACGCAGCAGGGTTGCCGTTATTGCCAAGCACATACGGCTAACTCAGCACAAAAAAACAATGTCGGCACAGAGAAAATAAATGCGGTGAGGGGATAACAACGGATTTATTAACCCTATGTATATGCGCCTTAGCCATAAAAGGCCGCGCGAGTTGAAAAAGGGCCAGACGGTCTAGCCCTCTCAAACATATGAGCCTAAACAGCGTCCAGAATGGTGACGGTGGGCGCACCGGCAAGATAATCACCCAGCTTGGCGCTCTTTGCTTTGAATTCGTCAGACTTGCCATGTAGGTCAAGGGCTGCCTGATCTACATACTGCTCCATAACCACGTAAGAGCCAGCTTCATCCCTGGATCGGTGCAGATCGTAGTAGTTATTGCCGGGCTCCTTCTCTGCGACGATCGCCATGAGATCTTTAAAATCTGCTTCAAATGCTTCTATTTTGTCTGCTTGAATTTTAAGCGTTGCGACAATGCCTACGGCCATGTGGTGCTCCTGATTGATTATTACCGATGAGAGAAAGCCATTGTCCGTAGACCCCCGGGAAGAAGTCAACTGCTAAGCGCTGATGCGAGTTGTCAATGAATGAAAAGGTATTAGCCTCAGGAATGTGCGGGCTACACTCGACCCCAATTTCTTTTGCAGATGATGGCCTATTATTGATTGAATTGACCAAGGGCAGAGAGCAACATTGAATTCGTGCGTCATCTTTCGCTTGGTGGTGCGTCGCATTGGATTAAGGAGTAACTCAATATGTTGGATTTTCCGAAACCGGAAATGATTGAAGTAGGTGAAGTATCACTGGAAGTCTTTCAGGCGGGGAGCGGTGGTATACCTTTGGTGCTTGCGCACGGTTGGCCTGAACATGCCTTTAGTTGGCGCCATCAAATTCCTGCGCTGGTAGCGGAAGGCTATCACGTTATCGTTCCAAACCAGCGTGGTTACGGTCGTTCAAGTCAGCCAGAAGCAGTAGAAGCATACGACTGTCATCAGATGACCTCGGATTACAATGGTTTACTGGACGTGTTGGGTATAGAAAAGGCGGTATTTGTTGGCCATGACTGGGGTGCAATCCTTGTATGGCATCATGCTTTGTTGAATCCCGAACGGATCGCGGGTGTTGCAAACCTTTCTGTCCCGTTCCGTCCACGGGAGGAAGCCGATCCCGTGGCATTCTGGGAGCAGATGCTTGGGCAGGAATTTTATATTGTTCACTTTAACCGACAACCCGGAGTGGCCGCGAAGGCCTTTGAGAGCAACACCAGGCAGTTCCTAACCAATATGTATCGGACCAAGCAGTGGCTCGAGACTGGCGAGAATCAACCTGCGGGTAATTCGATTATCAGTATGGCCGAGACGATGGTAGAGCGGGGCGATCTGATGATGAGCGAGGAAGAGCTTGAGGTCTTTATCGAAGCGTTCGATCACAGCGGGTTTCATGCGCCCTGTAATTGGTATAGAAATTTCACTCGCAACTGGGAAACAACGGAAGCGGTAGAACAAAAAGTCATCCATCCGTCGCTAATGATTTATGGTCAGCACGATATGGTGCCACAAACCGATATGACAGGGTATGTAGATGATCTGGAAGTCCACACACTTGATTGTGGGCATTGGATTCAGCAGGAAAAACCAGATGAGACGAACAAGATTCTCCTCGAGTGGCTAAATCGTAGGATGAAGCCTCTTTTTAATTGAGCCTTAAACTGGCAATGATACATCCAGTTCAATGGCAGGCTCGTGGTGGGACTGGATGAATGTCTTACCGTCCCTGTTGAAAAAAGCGATGCCGTCAAGGTAGTGAACGTCAGGGTATCGGTGGGTACCCTGTTTTAGTAATTGATCCTTGATGGTATAAAGCGTGAAGTCGTGGGACACCAGAAGATCCAGTTGTGGATGGTCCCCGGCTTGACTGAGCTTTTCTTTTGCGACGCCTCCGACTAGCCTGGCTGCCAGGTCAGCAGGCATAAGGATGTCCCGGGCAATTCCGCCGTCAAACCAGCGCTGCAGAAAGCTGACAATACCCCCCGCATCACGCATTGCCATGAACATTTTTGTTTGATCCAGCACGTAAAAAACACCCAGCGCTTCTACAATTCTGTTTCGCAAAATTTGTCCACCGACGGCTTCATGCCCGCTCATAATGAGACCGGCGGTTTCAACGCAACGCTCCGCAGGACTGGTATAACCGCGTACGACCAGGTCTTTTGGCAATCGTTTGCCTATTTCTCTGGCGAAGTCACGACCCTCATCGGTAAGTGGGTTCAGCAGGTCATGCTTCCCTGGGGCGTACTCGCGCGCAGAATGCCTCATTAGGAGAACAATGTGGTCTACGCCCTCATTGGTCAGCTGTTCAACTAGCTCGAGAGTGGTTTCACCTGGTGTCATGTTTCTATTCCTGGTTTATATGGAACGGTACCCGGATATGTATCTGGGAGGTTACGGGACAAGGCTCAATTTTCTGGACTGTGCCTGTAATGAAAGCTTCGAAATCGGGATTGAGGTTGATATCGGACAGCAGGCGAACGTTTATCTGGCCAGGTGTAATCGTGAGTTCAAGCTCCAGGACAAAGGAGTCTGTTTCCTCGGACATAGCATCACCTATGGTAGCTTCGATGCGCCCGATGTAAGCCAGCAGTTCGGGATGATTGACTCTTTCGGCAAGACTTGCAGTGCCAGCCAGGTTGTCATACATACCCGCTTGCACATTGGCCCGGGATGGTTCACGCGGCTTCGCTCTGGCAACGGGTTGTTCCAGGTTTTTCCAGATGGCGACAGGTTCGTAGGGTCTGGCGTTTGACGCTGCGGTGGCGTCGACGTAATCCAGCACGAATCGCCTGCCGCCAGGTAGCTCGGCTTCATAGGACTCTTCGTTGCTGATTGCCTGACAGAAAGAACCCCAGTCGGACCCTGAAAATACGACGCTGAATCCATCTTCTTTAATGGAGAAGCCCGCGCGTAGGCCGATTCCAAGTGAAACAAAGCTTCCTCCAAGCATACCGGTGGTCGCTTCCGACGCGGCATAAGCGCCTGGAAATTCCTGGCCTTCCTGCCAGTAAAGGCTGGCGTCGCAATGCGGAGAGACCCCGGTGTTGATGACGGCAACCTCGTTTTGTTGCAGACCTGTCAGCGTTTTTTTAATCTGGTCAGTGTCCTTTTGATGAAGTTGAAGCTTCAATACGGAACCGATCTGATAAGCGTGGGAATAATCGGCGAGTACATGGCTCGCGTTCGACAAGATACTGGGTTCCCTCGCGGTAGATGGGAAGAGTGAGGGTCTTGCCGGTGTGTTCCAGGTTGGATAGGGAAATGAAGAACAGTGTTTCCCTAACCTTGAGAGAAACCGCGCTAGTCCAAATTGCCGCGCGTAGTCATATTCTTCCTGGTGTACAAGGATAAGGCTAAGGTACTCATCTACCGATGGAAGGTCTTCATAACCGATTGAAGGAACGTAAAACAACGACGGAAAACCGAATATTCCTTTCTGGCCGAGGCGAGTTGAATCACCGGAGACGACTACTCGCCCTGAACGCGTTCGCTCAGCCAATAGCTGAAACATTTTGATGGGTGTTTTGGGGAAGTCTTCAATATTATCTTCGTCGCCCACCAAAAGTGACAGGCACATTTCGCGTTGCTGGTGGGTTTTCATACCGCGGGTTAGGTAGGTCCAGCAATAGCGTTCCCTGTCACCCAGATATAACTGATGCAGATGAATCTCTACCTTCAGAGATTCATCAAGGTTCGCGTTAATCGGAAAATCCATAGATGAACAGTGCTAAAAATGCCAGGAGAGAATAAACCAACGCGGTTTTCATTCAAACGTAAATTTTGTATCTGTTGGCTGTTTTTGCCTGGGTGATTCCTGAAGGGGGTAAATCAATTTTTCAAGGCCGTTAATCTTAATTTCCAGGGTCATCTGCATTAGTTCGCCAAGTTTACCCGTTGGGAAACCCCTATCTACGAACCATAGAAGGTACTCCTCCGGCAGTTGGATGAGTGGGGTGTTCTTGTATCGGCCAAAAGGCATTTCATAATTGGCGATCTTGATGAGATCTTGTTGGTCAAACATGCGTTAAGACAGATAAAAAAGGCGAGAAGAATTGTACAATAGGTGTTTTATCAAAGCAGGAATATCGATGCCAAAAGCCAGCGAGTTAAAACGGGGCGATGTGGTACAGATCGAAAATGCACCACATGTTGTAAAACAACTCGAGGCGAAGAGTCCGTCCGCGAGGGGTGCTTCAACGCTCTACAAGATCAGGTTTGAAAACCTGGTGACGGGACAGAAACGTGATGAATCGCTGAAGGGTGATGATTTCCTGGGGGAGGCGGACTACGAGAAGGTCCAGGTACAGTTTTCCTATATCGATGGCGCGCAATACGTTTTTATGAATACGACAGATTACAGCCAATACCTGCTCAACGCAGATGCTATGGAAGATCAGCTGTCCTATCTCATTGATGGACTGGATGGAATTACGGCACTGATCGTGGATGGAAATATCGTGGCAATCGACCTGCCTCAGTCTGTCACGCTTGAGATCGTCGAAACTGCGCCCAGTATTAAAGGCGCGTCGGCAAATGCGCGAAATAAACCTGCAACGCTATCAACGGGTCTAATCGTCCAGGTGCCGGAATACATAGAGCAGGGTGAGAGCATCAAGGTGAATACAACCAATGCCAGCTTCATGTCGCGTGCCTGATGATTCGCGTTTCAGACATTCCTGAGAGCCAGATTGAATTTTCGGCGATCCGTGCCAGTGGTCCGGGTGGCCAGAACGTCAACAAGGTTTCATCTGCTATTCATTTAAGATTCGACGTCAGGTCCTCTAGTTTACCGGAAGCCGTTAAGTCGAAACTTCTCAGGATGAGCGATACCAGGATCAATACTGATGGTGTGATCGTCATCAAGGCTCAAAAATTCAGGAGTCAGGAAAAAAACAGGTTAGAAAGCCTGGAGCGACTAGATGAGTTGCTTCAAAAATCCCAACATGTCCAGAAAGCCAGGAGGAAGACTCGCCCATCCAGGTCATCGGTGCGCAAGCGTCTCGACAGCAAGAAGAAGCAGGGCTCGGTGAAGAAAAATCGTGGCAAAGTCGACGACTACTGAAGCCCAGCGTTGCGTTGCTCTTCGCTGAGCCACTCATCAGAGTTTCTACCGAACGGAATCATCACATGTTTTTGATACTCTGGTCTTGCTGTTAACCTTTGGTAGTAGGCACTAACGGCTGGCACGGACGGTCTTTCGATTTCCATCATAAAGTAGCGATACAACATGGCGCCAATAGGAATATCCGCCATGGTGAGCGTATTTCCCACCAGATAGTCAGTTTGCTCAAGTTTCGTTTCCAGTTGTTGCAACAGTCGCGCGGTTTGTTGCTCACCTTTGGTGATCTGGTCCTGGCTGCTCTTTTCAGCAGGCACCCGGATTTTGTTCATAAAGATCATAAAGAACCCACTGCCGAATGTGCTGCATTGCCAATCCATCCACTGGTCAGCAAGGGCGGCATCTTTCAGGTTCGAGGGGCACAGTGATCCCGTTCCGTATTGTCGCGCGAGGTAGCGGACACATGCGTTGGATTCGTACAGCGTTAATTCGCCGTCTTCTATCGTAGGAACAACGGCATTGGGGTTCTTTGCTTTGTACTGATCATCTACGCCGAAGGAGCCCGCCATGTCATTTCGCAGGTAATCCAGACCCAGCTCACCCAGCGTCCACATCACCTTTTGGACATTCATGGAGTTGCGCCGTCCCCAAACAGTAATTCTGTTGGCGTTCGAGTTCATGTTTAGTTTATCCCCAGTTGTTGCTCTGCATATTTCTGAATCGATTTGTAATCGGCTTTGCCGTTGGGGGCACGATTAAGGTTGTCCTTGATTAGGATCATCTTAGGCAGTTTGTAGGCGGCGAGGTGTCTTCTGGAGAATTCCTTTAACTCCAGTTCGTCGATCACGCAGCCTTCATTTGGTTGTACTACTGCAGTGATCGATTGCCCCCACTTTGCATCTTTCACGCCGACAACAAGTGCGTCTGCGACGGTGTCGTGGAACTTAAGGGCTTCTTCTACTTCCTCGGGATAAACTTTTTCACCGGCGGTGTTGATGCAGTTGCTGCCGCGACCCAGAAGCGTTAGTGATCCATCATCCTCTACCCGAACCCAGTCGCCAGGTATCGAGTAGCGTACGCCATCGATAACCATGAATGTTTTGTCTGTTTTCTGCTGGTCTTTGTAGTAACCGACAGGTAGGAAGCCCTTTACAGCTACCATACCGGATTCGCCGGTGCCCGGTTTTACTTCCTTCAAGTTTTCAGAAAAGACTTTGCAGTTGGGTCCAAGTGCAAACTTGGCGACATCAATGGTTTGATCTTTGGTCATCAAAGACGAACCCAGGCCGATCGCTTCTGATGATGAAAAAGCATCGGACAGCAAAAGATTCTCGTTGTGTTTTAAAAGCCCCGCCTTGATTTCCCTGGTCCACATCACACCGGAGGAATTGATCACGCCGACTGACGAGATATCGTATTTTCCAGAGTTCTCATCAAGCACTTCGAGCATGGGTCTGGCAAAAGCATCACCAACAATGGTGACCTGGGTTATTTTGTGTTTAGTGATATTCTCCAGGGCGAGTTCAGGCTCAAAACTTTTACTGGTGAGTGTGATGCACGTACCGCCCCCTGCCATCGCGCCGACCGCGGATAATAATCCCGTGCCATGCATAATGGGTGGAAGGGGCATGTTAACTGTTCTTGGACTGACTTTAAGCCGTTCCAAGAATTCTGCCAGGTCTGTGCAGGGTGGAGTGCCCAGGCGAGGATTGCCGCCAGCACCAAGCACTTGGAAAAGATCACTGTGGCGCCACATGACACCTTTAGGCATGCCCGTTGTACCGCCGGTATAAAGGAATAAGAGGTCGTCGGCGCTGTGTTTGATGCCCGGAGATGAACCGTCTCCTTTGTTCGCCATATCTTCATAGTTGGACGCGTTTCCATTGTCCACGACCAGCCAGTGCTTCACGCCGGGTAACTGATTTTTTATTTCATCTACATAGTGCTGGAACTCTGAGTGATAAACGACAACCGTCGCATCGGAATTATCGATCAAGTAGATAAGCTCGTGCTCGATGTACCGGTAGTTCACGTTTACATGTGTTAAACCGGCTTTGAAGCCGGCAGCTATTCCCTCGCTGTATTCAGGACAGTTCCGCATATAGAAAGCGATTTTTTCCCCCGTTTGTACGCCACTGGCCAAAAGGTTGCGTGCGAGGTTGTTGGTTCTGCGGACGAAGTCCCCCCAGTTAGTCACTCGATCACCGTGAATCAATGCTGGTTGATCTTCTGGTGTGATTTTTTCTACGGCCTCAAGAATATCGCCGTAGCTCCACTGGTAGCTCATGGGTGTCTCCTGGTTTTGGTTTTATTTGCCTTCTACTGCTCGGGAACTATACAACGCCGTGGCTATTTTCCGTCAAGTCGCTGGGTTGTTTTCTAACAGCATGATAATGGCGCATTATATTGACTCGCTTGTGAATTGTCGTGCGTGAACTAGCTATAACGTGATTCTGTTACCGCATCCTTGTCACCCGATTGAACGGCCTTGAGTGAGTCCTTCAGGTCATTAAGGTAGGTGCCTGTCACTTCTGCGTGAAATGGAGACAACATCAGATGTAGTGCTTTGGGTACTGTTGTTAGGCTGGTAAACCATCCTCGGTTATACATTTGTTTGTAGATGGCGAATACATTCTCTGTCGGGTGACTGAACGCAACGATACCGAGTTGAGGCTCGCCCAGTATATGGAATCCAAGTTGAATCACACCCCTCTCAATCGCTTCGCGGGCATTCGTCACCAGTTTGTGTTTTGCGCGATAGCCTTCCACTCCGAGATAATTCATCACAGCCCAGGCGGCAGAGATCGCGCCGCCAGGGCGTGTTCCCGCCAGTGTTGGCGTGACCATCCGTCCCCCGGGCCAGTCGGCGCAATCAAAGATCATGTGCTGTCGTAATGATTCGTCACTAAATAGAACAGTGGAGGCTCCCTTTGCGCAGTAGCCATATTTGTGAAGGTCCGCTGACATGGAGCGAACACCTGCGATTTCGAAATCAAAAGGAGGAATATCGCCGCCGTTCATGCGAACGAACGGCGCGATGTATCCGCCTACGCAAGCATCAACATGTAACCACAGGTTTTTTTCTTCCGCGAGTTCGCCGAGTTTGGTGATTGGGTCGATCAGGCCATAAGGAAAACTGGGCGCAGAACCTACCAGCATGATTGTATTGTCGTCACAGGCCGCAGACATTGCGGTTACGTCTGCTAGTAAGTCGTCAGCCACAGGCACCCGGCGTAGTTCCAGGCTCATCATCATGGCTGCTTTATCGAAAGCTGGGTGAGCGGAGTAGGGTGCGACAATATTTGGGGTGCCAGCGACATCTCTGGTTGCCAGGGCGTAGTCGCGTGATGCTTTAACTGCCATGTTAATAGAATCGGTGCCACCGGAGGTTATGTTTCCGACGGCATGTTCCGGGGCGTGGAGAAGGTTTAGTCCCATGCCAACGACTTCGTCTTCCATCTGCTTAAGACTTGGGAAGGCGAGGGGTCCCAGTCCGTTCTCAGACATGTACATGGTGTATGCTTCTTTTTGCACTCTGGAGACGTCTTCACCGGCGTTGAAAACATACACCGCTGTTTTACCTTCACGCCACTTTGCGTCGTTACCTCCGCGTGTGATCATCTCGGCCCTGAGTGAATCCCAGTCAGTTCCGGTATCAGGCATGTTCTTCAACATTATGATTCTCTATTGCGTTGTGTTTGCCAGGTACGGATTCGGATTTTCCAGGTTCTGGTACAAAACGCCGTCTTTCATCACGGTCAGGTTTTGATGATCCTGCAGTATCGTAATATCTTCTAGTGGGTTTCCATCAACAATCACCAGGTCGGCCAGGCTGCCTTCTTCCAATGTTCCAATGCTACCGTCTGGTTCAAATGCAAGGCCTCCGTTTCTGGTAGCACAAATTAGAGATTCCGCATTACTCATACCAAAATAGGTAACGAAATATTCCAGATCTTTCGCATAGGTTCCGTGGGGAGCAATGGAAATGCCATAGTCTCCTCCGACAACTAGCTTTATATCGGCGGCCCTGAGTTTCGCCACTGTGGCGATTGTGGCTTCTATCTCTGCCTCGTATCCCTGTGCGATAACGGTTTCGCGTGTCACGCCAATCGTTTCGCACTTCTCAAGGTAGGTGATTTCCCAGGCGATTGCAGGACCGACAAAAATTTCATCTTTCCTTGCTGCCAATAGTTCTACGGCTTCATCGTCCAGGTAGTTGGCATGACCAACGAAATCTACACCTGCTCGGACCGCTTGTTTGACAGCTGCTGCGGAACGAGCGTGGCACGCCACGCGCATTTTTCGCCGGTGCGCTTCGTCCACGATGGCATTCACCTCTTCGTCAGTGAATGACAGTTCACCCGGGGGGTTCTGACTATTGATAGCTTCGCCATCAATAAATATTTTGACGATGTCGACACCTGATTTTCGCTGTTGCCTTACTGCCTGACGCAGCGCCCAGGGACCATCTGCGATCTGACTAAGACTACCGCCTGAATCGACATTACTGGCGGTCGCACCGAGATCGCGACCAGCGGCGCGAAGCCTCGGACCAATAATTTTTCCGGTGTTAATCACCTCGCGAAGGGCAACATCTATGCTGTACGTTGAACCGAAACTCACGGCAGAGGTAAAGCCTGATGCCAGCATCAGCCGGGAATTGTGCACGGCAGTGACGGTTGCAGTTTCGACACTCGTGTCTCCAATCCCAAATGGACTGGCATCAGCGAACGACAAATGAGCATGAGTTTCTGTCATGCCGGGCATTATAAATTTTCCATTAACGTCGTGGTGAATAGCGTCCGGTGGTGTGTCGGGCAATTTGTCGCCTGCACCAGCGTACTTAATTCGGTTTCCTTCCACCCAGACGGCACCGTGGGTGATCGTGTTGTGGTCTGTTGCAGTAAATAGAGTTGCGTTGGTAAATATCTGGTGCATGTCGTTATCCTGGGCTAGTCGCAATAGTTTTCACGCGCTTAATCCTGAAGACGCTTAGTCTTGAAAGAACGCTTCTTTACGTTCTCCGTTCGGGCCGTAGACAGGCTCGCCTTTTTCTACCAGGTAAGCCTGGTTGACGCTTTCAACGACACCAGCCTGACCAAGAACTTCAACCATCTTGGCATAGTTGGGGTGTTCGAAATGTGCTGCGAGAGTGTCGCTGTCTTCCCATAATTCGTAAACCTGAATTCGGGTTGGGATAGAAGGATCGGGGGCGAAGCAATAGTCGTAACATCCTGCTTCTTCTTCCCGTGTGGCTAACTGCACATCTCGGGTAACTTCTACGGCCATGTCCCTGGCTTCCTGGTTTTCAAATTTTAGTGCCGCGACAACAACAATCATGGTGATTCCTCTCTTTGTAAAAAAGTACGTTTAAATACGTAGCGATAAGTGCCTGATCCTAAACTAATTGCGGCGCGGAAGTAAAAACTGAGCTGTCTCACATATTACTGTAAATTCGCTGCGTGATTAGTGGTATAACTTGTATCTAAATCAGACGGTTATGAACCAAGCATGTTGAAATTTATTCTACTACTGCTGCTTTTCATTGTCCTCATTGCGGTTGGTTCTGCTGTTGGAGTCTACAGCTACCTAAGCCCGGGGGAAGAAGCCGCAAAAATGACATCGCCTTCCTCGGTAAGGACGCTGTCGACGGGTGACATTATTGGATTGCAGGGAAAGCACGGTGCACACGTCTGGCTGGGGGTGCCGTATGCTCAGCCCCCGCTCGGTGATCTTAGGTGGAGGGCTCCGCTGAGGGCGTTGCCATGGGAGGGGCGTAAGGAGATGCTGAACTATGGTGTCCAGTGTCCTCAGCTACCTGTAATTCCAAATACTGACTTCGACGGGGCTTTTGTTGGTGCCGAAGACTGCCTTCGACTGAACGTCTGGGCGCCGACATACCACCAAGATGGTGTCCCGACAGCCGACGAGGCCTTACCTGTCATGTTTTGGATTCATGGCGGAGGTAACTCTGTTGGAAATGGTGGCAGTGATTTAACCCAGATTTATGATGGCTCGATGATGGCTACCGAGCAAAAGGTGATCGTAGTCAGCGTCAACTATCGGCTGGGCCCAATGGGGTGGTTTTTCCATGATGCTCTCAGGGAGACTTCGGCCACGCAGCAGGATGCCTCCGGGAACTATGGGACGCTGGACCTGATATCTGCGCTTGGTTGGGTTCAGGAAAACATTGCAGTATTTGGCGGAAACCCAGCAAATGTCACCATTTATGGTGAATCCGCCGGGGGTTTTAATGTGCTCAGCCTGATGGCATCACCGTTGGCGAAAGGTTTGTTTCATAGAGCGATTGTACAAAGCGGTGGCCTTAACATTTTTACGCGGGAGCAGGCGCAGGTTCCCTGGAAAAGACAGGATGATAATCCTGTGATGACTTCTCGGGAAATGGCTGCGAACTGGCTCGTTCGATCAGGGCGAGCACCGGGGAAATCGTCTGCGATGGTTATGCAGAGCGAGATGGGTGCGGAAGAACTCTCTAGCTGGATGAGGAATCTGCCACTGCAGAACATTTTCGAGATTTTCGATTCAAGTTTTGCGGGCATGATTGATATGCCGCTACTGATTGGGGATGGGTATGTCCTGCCGGAAATGTCTAGCATCGATATTTTCTCAGATCCAACCCTGTATGCAAATGTTCCTGTGATTCTTGGTACTAATCGGGATGAAGTCGCGCTCTTTATGGCGTTTCTCCCGGAGTATGTTGATTCTGTTAGTGGGTTTCCGACGACAATCAAAAACCCAACGGCCTACAGCAGAGATGTTAAGTACGGTAGCCAGTTTTGGCGAGCCCGGGGCGTTGACGAAATTGCCCAGGCAATCAGCCAGGACCAACCTGAGTCGGTATTTTCCTATCGGTTTGACGCGGATGACTGGAGAAACCTGGGTTTCGTGGACTTTCAGGAGTTGTTTGGTGCTGCACATGCTATCGAACTCTTTTTCGTCTTTGGGTATTTCCCCGAGCCGATGAAGATTCTTTTTCCAGATTCAACGTTTGATGACGTGTCACTACTCTCGCACTCGATGATGTCTTATTGGGCGCAATTTGCGCGTACAGGGAATCCTGGATCCGGTACTAATGGTCGGGAACATGAGTGGTTACCATGGAGGACGGATGAGCCGGGTAATTTTATCGTCCTCGATACCGAACTGGACGGTGGCATACGCATGGAACGAGAGGTTCTCACAAAAGGTGGTTTGCGGGCAGGGTTTCTGGCTGAGGATTTTGGTTCCAAGGACGAGAAATGCCAGAGTTATCGATCAGTGTTCCGCAACTCTGACTTTAATCGAGCAGAGTACGAGTCACTCGGTTGCCAATAGACCCGCTGCTGTTACAGAAAGGCTTCACATTGCAGGCAGCCCTTGAGGTTTCCACAGTAGCAATAGAGTTGCCAGAGCATGCAGGTGACTATAACCAGCTATTGGTGTTCGGGCATGCCGGTTCTAGGTTATGGAAATCTTTGGACAAACCACTGACGGGAAGCGACCCGCTGGATTGCATGTCGGTCAAAATGGTCGAAGATTTTCTTCAACGGGTTGGGTGTACGGATTATCTGGTTCTTTATCCATCTACCGGTCTTCAGATTGATTTGCGGGCGCTTGGGAAACAACTGGGCTGGCATGCTGATTCGGCGCTGGGGATTGGGGTTAATGCCATGCATGGAACCTGGTTTGCCTATAGGGTCGTCCTGCTGGCAAATACCTTTTATGAAACTCATGACGTCGTGGCTCAGAAAGACAATTTGGCGGAGGCGCCGTGCGAAAAATGCGTCGACAGACCATGTGTTGATGCATGCCCGGTTGGTGCCCTCGGGGTTACGTTTGATTTGCAGGCATGTATGGACGAGAGGGTAAGGGAAGGGTCAGCCTGCGCCTATCAGTGCCTCGCACGAAATGCCTGTCCGGTTGGTACGGAATATCAATACGGTGAGGACCAGATGCGATACCACTACCAGAAATCGCTACAGCTCATTCAATCGAGCAAATTGACCTAGACACGCCGGACCGCGGTTAAAACCACCTTTGAATTTTCGGTTTCATGTGCTTCTGGGTGCTGCAGCAACTCGCGGGTCTTGTTTGCTCCGGCACTTTACGCCGGGACTTTACGCCGATGCTTCACTCCGATGCTTTGCTCCGGCCCTGAAACTCAAGCTGCCAGTTAATTTCGCATTACCTATCAGCGTTGTGATGCGAGCACCACAGCGCTGAGGTTTTACATCTAGCTGTTTGTAAAGTTACCTGCGCGTTTTTCAGCGACAGCTTTTATGCCTTCCTTGTGATCGCTAGTTTGTTGCAGCCATTTTTGCTCG